>Ga0115000_10001577_pt1 | contig 20062 bp, 14 predicted proteins | sample ArcticOcean_MG_C_6_FD_89690 | JGI IMG/M metagenome (GOLD analysis project Ga0115000, IMG submission 89690) | Marine microbial communities from western Arctic Ocean - ArcticOcean_MG_CB8_128 | ecosystem: Environmental > Aquatic > Marine > Oceanic | place: Arctic Ocean: Canada Basin | collected... | reverse complement strand
GGCTTTCAGTTTTGCGGCGGTCGCCTCGTAGGCCGCGCGGGCCTCGATCATCGGCTTCGTGACTGCACCGAGCACTGCCTTGATGGAGCGGATGGCGTCGTCGTTACCGGCGATCGGATATTCGACGAGCGTCGGATCGGTGTTGGTGTCTACGATGGCGACGATCGGCACGCGCAACCGACGCGCTTCAGCAAGTGCGTTGTGCTCGCGCTTGATATCAATGATGATAATGGCGTCTGGCTTGTCGCTCAGATCGCGGATGCCGTTGAGGCGTAGGTGCAGACGCGACAACTCACGGCGAAGCATCGACTGCTCCTGCATGACAAACTCCGCCATTTTGCCGTCAGACTCCATTGCCTCCAGATCCAGCATGCGCTTGATGGAGCGCTTGATGGTCTTCAAATTGGTCATCATGCCGCCGAGCCAACGTTCGCAGGCGTACGGTTGGCCGGTGGCTTCCGCCGTTTCCTTGATGGTGGCTTGGGCCTGCTTCTTGGTGCCGACGAGGAGCACTTTGCCGCCCTTGGAGACGATTCCCTTGAGGAATTCCGCCGCCGTATCAATTTGCGACACCGTTTTCACGAGGTCGATGATGTGGATGCCGTTCCTTGCTTCAAAGATGAATTCCTTCATCTTCGGGTTCCACCTCCGCGTCTGGTGTCCAAAATGCACACCCGCGTCCAACAGTTCTTTTACATTACTCATACTTTGGTTTTCCAATTGTTATCGGCTGAATCCTTTGTACAGCCGTCCCGTGGAAAGACGGGATTTAGTTCGTTGTGGTTAATGCCTCCTCGGGCAGCCAAGCCCAAGGTTGAGTTTTAAAGGCGGTTTCAGTCAGCGTTTGGTCAGGCTTCAAAAGCCCCTTTTACGCCAAAAAAGGGCGCGCACCATACCAAAACCGTCCCAAGCCGCAACCCCCAATTTTCACTGATTTTCCGCCTCCCCCGCTTGGCCAAGCTGCCGGACCGCCAAACAATGACTGGCCAAGAGTCGGTTCCGGCCTTAAAACCAGCTCTTTTAAGGAGGCAAACAGCGTTTCATGCTGACAACTTTGGCCAGGGGAAAAAGACAAACTAGCCGCATCTTCGCGATTGCGCTGCCGGCTGCCTTGTGGATTGGCCAGATGCTTAGCCAAGCGGCCACCCACACCATCCAGCGTGGCGAAACGCTTGGTGTCATCGCCAAAAAATACGGTCTCAGCGCCTCGGCACTCGCCGCCCAAAACGGCATCGCCAACCCCAACAAGGTCAAGATCGGCCGGAAACTTATCATCCCGGCCAAGACCGAGACACTCACTTACACCATCCGCAAGGGCGACACGCTGAGCACGATCGCCAACAAATACAAAACCACCGTAGCGGCGATCGCCAAGGCCAACGGCATTACCAACCCCAAGATCATCAAGCCGGGTCAGAAACTCAAGATCACCAAAGGCTCGATCATCAAACCAACCAAGACCAAGCCAGTTGCCATAACCGGTTCGGCCCTCCACGAAATCAACCGGCCACGCATCCGGCGAAATCGATGGAAACACATCGTCGTCCACCACAGCGCCGACAGCAACAACAGCATCCGCGGTATGGAACATTACCACCGGCGTGTCCGCCGAATGGAGAACGGTCTCGCCTATCACTTCGTCATCGGCAAGGGAGGCCACACCACGAATGGCAGAATCTATGTTTGCGAAAGATGGAAACGACAGATCCGTGGAGGGCACCTCGCCAGCTCAGCTCTCAACGAGAACTCCATCGGCATTTGCCTGATTGGCAACTTTGAAAAAGAAGTTCCGACGGCAAAACAGAAAGCCAGCCTCAAGGCACTCGTCACCCAACTGCGTAAACGCACCGGCGTCCCTTACAGCCAAGTGCGCACGCATCGGCACATCAACCCCAAGCCGACCGTCTGCCCCGGCCGTCGTTTCAACCTCCGGAGCATCCTCAGCACTTAAACTTCGATCTGATTGGTCTCGATCCACTCTAGCACTTGGCTAAGCACTTCGTCCGGGCTGCACAGGATCATCTCCCCCACCCGCGGCTTGATCTCTACGTTGCCCTTGGCCAACGAGCGCTCGCCGATGCCGATGCGCAGCGGGAAGCCCACCAACTCAGAGTCCTTGAACTTGATCCCCGGCCGCGCGGGGCGGTCGTCGAGGATCACGTCCACGCCCTTGGCCCGCAGCTCGTCGTAAAGCCGATTGGCCAGTGTCATCACTTCCGACTCCGGCTCGACGTCCAGCGCCGTAATACAAACCTCGTACGGCGCAACCGACGTCGGCCAGATAACGCCGCTCTCGTCGTGGCACTGCTCGATCACCGCCTGCAGCGTGCGCGTCACGCCGATGCCATAACAGCCCATGATGCTCGGGACACTTTTGCCGTTTTCGTCGAGGAACGTCGCGCCGAGCACCTCACTGTATTTGGTGCCCAGCTTGAACACGTGGCCGACCTCGATTGCGCGGCGAATCTTCAGCGGCTGTCCGGTCTCGACGCACAGCTCGCCGGCCTGGACTTGGCGCAAATCCGCCCACTCGCCGACCGCGACATCACGCTCGATATTAACATTACGCAGGTGGTGGCCGTCGTCGTTCGCGCCGGTAACCATGCCAGAGCCACCGCGCAAAACCTCGTCGGCGTAAACTGGGATGCCCTCGACACCAACCGCGCCCAGGCTGCCCGGTTGCGCACCAAGCGCCTTGATGATCTCGGCATCGCCCGCCGCGCGAAACGCTTTCGCACCCAGCGCGCCTCCGAGCTTGGCCTCCTCAAGCTGGTCGTCGCCGCGCAGTAACACGATCACCGGCTTGTCGTCAGCAACGTAAACGAGCGTCTTGATTTGCCGCTCCGCCGCGACGTCGAAGCGCTTGGCCAAGTCGTCGATCGTCTTCACGCCGGGCGTCTCGAATTTCTCCGCGTCGCCGCAATCGTCCGCCGGCGTGGCGTTGGCCGGGCCCTGGCTGGTGGCTTTCTCGATGTTTGCCGCGTAGTCGCCGCTCTCGCAGTACACCACCTCGTTTTCACCGGTCTCGGCCGGCACCATGAACTCGTGCGAGTGCGCGCCCCCCATGACGCCGGTGTCGGCCTGGACGGGGATGGCCCGCAGGCCGCAGCGCGCAAAAATTCGCGCGTAGGCGTCGTACATCCGCTGGTAACTGGCGTTGGCCGACTCGTCGTCGGCGTCGAAGCTGTACGCATCCTTCATGATGAATTCCTTGGCGCGCATGAGGCCAAAGCGCGGGCGGATTTCGTCACGGAACTTGGTCTGAATCTGATAAAAATTGACCGGCAACTGGCGGTAAGAACTGAACTCATCGGCGACGAGGGTGGTGATGACTTCCTCATGCGTCGGGCCGAGCACCCACTCCTTCCGGGCGCGATCCTTCACGTGAAAAAGCACGTCCTTCGCCGTCTCGAGCCGGCCGCTCCTGGCCCAGATGGCGGGCGGCTGCAGCGCCGGCATGAACACCTCCAGTGCCCCGGCGCGATCCATCTCCTCGCGGACGATAGCCTCGACTTTCTTGAGCGCCCGCAGGCCAAGCGGCAGGAATGTGTAAAGCCCGCCAGTGAGTTTTCTTACCAGGCCGGCACGCAGCAGCAGCTTGTGGGAAATGATCTCCGCCTCGGCGGGCGACTCCTTCAATGTCGGGATAAATGTCTGGGACCAGCGCATTGTAAAAAACAGGATTCACCGGTCGGGTGACCGGAGCTTAAGCGAACATGAAAAAACGGGGGATGCCGAACCAAAACGCCCGCCGGCTACTTGACGGTGTTGACTAGCGGTGCCAGGCCTTGGATGCGCACCTCGAGTGTGTCTTCGGACTCGATCGGCCCGATGCCGGACGGAGTGCCGGTGAGGATGATGTCGCCGGGCAGCAGGGTCATGTTCGTCGAAATGAAGCTGACCAACTCCGAGCAACTGAAGATCATCTGCGCCGTGGAGGAGTTCTGGCAAAGCTGCCCGTTTTTGAACAACTGAATCGTCAGGCAATCGGGATCGATCTTCGTCTCGATGTACGGGCCAAACGGCGTGAAGGTGTCGAACGACTTGGCGCGCGCCCATTGGCTCTCGGAATTCTGGATCGTCCGATCGCTGATGTCCTGCGCCGCCGTGTAGCCGAGGATGTAGCGGCTGGCCGCCTTAGGGGTGACGTTGCGGATGCTGCGGCCGATCACGATGGCCAACTCCGCCTCGTAATCGGTCCGGTGCTTCTCGAACGGGATTTCAATTTTCCCTCCATCGGGCAGGATTGACTTGGGGGATTTCAGCCAGAAGAGCGGTGTCTTGGGAATCTCGAGGCCGGACTCAGCGGCGTGGTCAGCGTAGTTGAGCCCCACGGCGATGATCTTCGAGGGCTGAACCGGAACGAGCGTCCGAAACCCTTTTTTTGGAATCGGCGTCTTTTGGAAGGATGGTGCCCCAAAAATATCGCCCTTGAGCTTGTACAAGTCTCCATCGACGACCTTGGCGTAAAAGATATTATCCCCCTTCTGAAATAGCCCGATTGCTGCCATGCTGCGGCTTTGTTACCAAGCGAATCAGGCCTAAGCAAGGAAAAACGGTTTTTGGGCCTACTTTATGGGTTGCATCGTCAATGGATCGCGCATCGGCAGCTCTTTCACCCCGCCCTTGGCCAAACGGCCTAAGTTCACCGGATGATCCGGGTGACCCTTCAGAATCTCCTCTTTTTGACCGACAATCAGGATGATCACTTGGCCAAGCTTGAGCCGCCGCTTGGCCACGCGCTGCACTGCGGCGATGTCCACCGCCTCGATGTTGTCGCGGTAGTTCGCCCAGTAATCCGGCTGCGTGGCGTAGCGGCCAATCATCTCGTCGCGGGCAAACGCCGAGACCACCTGCGACGCGGAGGCGAAGTTGTTCGGAAACGTGTCGATGAACGACTTTTTCGCCGTTAGCATTTCCTCCGCCGTCACTGGCTCCCGTGTTATTCGCTCGATCTCCTCAAGCACGATTGACGTCGCGAAGGCGACCGTACGCGACTTGGACTGAAATCCGGCGCGGAACACCACCGGATAATGCGCCCCCCCCGGAAACGCCGACCGCGCCGAGTAGGCCAGGCCCTCGTCCGAGCGCACGCGGTTGGTAATGCGCGACGTGAAGCCGCCGCCGCCGAGCACGTCGTTCATCATCTGGATCGCGTAATAGTCCGGGTCGTCCCAGCGGATGCCCGGCAGTATGATCGACACGCGACCCTGGTTAACGTCCTTATCGACAATATAGACTCCCGACTTGCCGTACTCCCGTTGCTGCGGCACCGGCGGCGTTTTTTTACCGGGGTGCGGCCAGGCGGCGAACACGCCGTCGAGCCGCTTGAGCATCGCTTCGCGATCGAAGTCGCCGCTGATCGACACGATGAAGTTTCGTGGATGTACCCACTCGTGGTGGAACGCCAAAAGATCCTCCCGGCGAATTCCCTCGAGCGACGCGGCCGTCGTGTGGCGGTTGAACCAAAAATCCTCGCCGTACGCGAGGAAGTTGCGTTCCCGCGACTCGATGTTTCTTGAGTCGTCGTTGCGCTGCTTCAGCCCCTGCAACGCCTGGGTCTTGCGCAGCGCCAGTTTGTCCTCCTGAAAACTCGGCGCGGCCAGCACAGCCCTCAAAATCTCAAAGCCACGATCGACGTCCTTCGACAGCAGATTCAGGCTCACGCTGCCGTTTAACCCCCCAAAACTGCTCGAAAGCCTTGCCGCGAGAAACTCCAGTTCCTCGTCCAGTTCGTCCGCCGGCGATGACGGAATCCCGCCTCGTGCCATCAGTGAACCAGTTAGGCCGGCCAAGCCCTCCTTGCCTTTCGGGTCGAGGTAGCTGCCGCCGCGGATGTTCACCGAAAGGTCAATCAGAGGCCGTTCGCGATCAGGGTAAATGTAAACAACCGTGCCTGATTCCAACTCCACGCGGTAGTCGGCCGGGTTTGGAGCATCATAAATTAGTGGCGGGAATATCAACTTCTCCGGTCGGTCCGGAATCTCCTGTGCCTGGCCAAGCGCCAGCCCAAGGACCGCAACCGAGCCGAGCGCCATATTTTGCTTTATCGATAAATTCATTTTTGTTGTTCCTTGATTATTTGCTCAATTCAGCGATTCGCTCCGCCACTTTCAACATGATGATTTTCATCAGGCCCTGCTGCTTGCCATCCGCTTGCCCGAGCTGGGTCTCCATCGTCTGCAACTGTTCCTGCAGTCGCTCGAGGTTTATCTCCGACTTGATCTGGTTGGCGATGCGGCGCACGACCGCCTGCTGCTCGCCACTCAACCCGGCCAGCGCAGGATCGTCCGGTATCTTCGCTCCTGCCTTCCGAGTGAATGTCGCTACGGTGCGATTTTTCTTTGTAAGATATTTTTGGGCCACGCGCCGGATGTCCTCCACCGTGACCTCGAGAATACTCGGGATTTCTGTATTGATCGATTTCCAGTCACCACCTCCTTCGTACTGAATCAATTGCACCAGTAGATGAAAGTTCGATGAAGTACGGCGCACTGCCATCGCGGCAAAATTATTTTTAACCTTCTGTAACTCTCGTGCGGAGACTGGCTCGTTCTTCAACCGCTCAACCTCTGCGTAAATCGCCGCCTCGACGTCGCCCGGTGTTTTCGGCTCCTTCGCCTCACCGCCGATGTTGAACATGCCGGCATACTTTCGTGCCATTTGATGGGCGAACGCCGACGTAGCCACTTCGCCGCCAAGCACGAGCGCCTTGTGCAACCGACCGGAGCGTCCGGACAACACCGCCGCGAGCACCTCCAAGGCGTAGGCGTCGGGATGCCCCGCTGCCGGCGTATGCCACAGGATGTCCACCTGCGGATTGGCCTCCGCCTCAGCGTTCATTCGCTTCTCAACTTTCTGTGCCACTTCCTCAGTGACGACCTCGGGCGGATTGCGTTTGCCTCGCGGGATGCGCTCGAAGTAGCGCTCGCAAAGCTTGGCCGCCTCGTCGGCTTTAAAGTCGCCAACGAGTATAAGAGTGATGTTTTGCGGCGCATAGTGGAGAGCATAAAACTCGTCTGCCTGCGCCTTGGTGATGGCAGGGATGTCTGACGGCCAGCCGATCACTGGCCAGCCGTACGGGTGCGACTCCCAGAACATCGCCTCAAGCGATTCCTGAAATTTACCAAGCGGCGTGGACTCGGTACGCATGCGCCGCTCCTCGAACACCACGTCTCGCTCGGCGTAAAACTCGCGGAACACCGGCCTCAACAGCCGCTCCGACTCCATCCACGCCCAAAGCTCGAGCTTGTTCGCCGGCACGGTAATGAAGTAGCCGGTCATGTCGTTGGACGTGAAGGCGTTCATGCCGGACGCGCCGGCTGTGGTGTAGATGCGGTCGAACTCGTTCTTGACGAGCACCTCGCGCTGCGCGGCGATCAGTTCCTTGAACTCGGCCTCAAGTTCGCGATAGCGCTTGGTCTTGTTTTCCGGCTTGGCAATGTCGTCGATCTCGCCGCGCCGCAGGGCCAGCCGCATCTTGGCCTCCTCCCGGCGCATGGCGTCGCGGACCACTTCCTGCTGATCAATGATCTCTGCGTCGCGCTTGGCATCGCTCGTGCCGATGGTCGGCGTGCCCTTGAACATCATGTGCTCGAAGAGGTGCGCGATGCCGGTGATGCCAGGGCGCTCATTGACGCTGCCGACGCGCGCCACCCATCCACCGGCGATGACCGGCGAATGGTGCCGCTCGATCATGAGCAGTTTCATGCCGTTGGAGAGCGTGCGCTCGTCTACCGGCACTTGCTGCGCCTGGCCAAGCGCCACTCCGGCGAGGGTGATTGCCAAGCCAAGCGCTTGCCCAAGCGCCCGGCGGTGGTGTCGTTGTATTCCTGTTTTTGATTTCACAGTTAAATTGCTGCTGTGTGTTAGAGGACTGCCTCCGTCCGACCAATTCCAATCCCTCAGTTCGCAGCCGCGTCTGGGATGTCGAACACCGTCAGGCCAAGCACGATCAGCAAAATCCCGAACATCAGCTGAAACCAGACCTTGGCCGCAAGCCAACGCGGCTTGGCCAGCATCCACTGGATCATGTCACGCATGCGCCACGGCGAGATCACCATCCACATCGACATGACGATGATCATGTACGCCCAAACGGCGAAAACCAGCCGCCACTCCCACATGTGCGCCACCGGCGTGTCGAGCATGTAGTGGCGCTGTGTGTCGAGCATCAGCTTGGCCAGCAGCAGCATGAAAACCGCCAGGCCGCGCACCGCCAAAAAGTCCCGCAGATAAATGCACGAGCCGATCCCCACCGCGCCGAAGCCGATGTAAAACCAATGCTTGATTTCCCGGTAGTCCGCCATGTCCTCAGACTTTATGTTCCAGAGAAACCAAGCAGTGGCGGCAAGAATCAACACGTAGCCGGGCGCGTTGGCGCGGGGGAAGGCGCGCAACGCCTGGCCAACCGCAGCCGGCCTGGCCAAGCTGTAGCCGGAGAGTGCCACCAGGCACACGCCAAGTAAAATCGACAAGTTGGCCAGGCTTATCACATTGTTCATCTCGATGCCGATGTAAAGAAACACACCGACAAACGCCAGCAGGAAACCAAACAGCGGTAGCGTCGCCGCCGACTCTTTTGTTTGCTCTTTCACGAGTCAGTTTAAATTCACGATGGCCGGGTCGCCGTACAGAGTAAACGAGCCGTTGCGGGTGATTTTCAATTCCATCAGCTCTCCGTGGAACCGGTTGCCGCCGTCGAACACCACGATCTTGTTGCACCGCGTGCGCCCCTCCATCCGGGCGGCATTGCGGCGGCTTGGCCCCTCGACGAGCACCTCCATCGTTTTGCCGACAAATTTCTCATATCGCCTGGCCCCCATCTCATTGATCACCGCGAGCACCATCGCGTGCCGCTGCTCGATCAACTCCCTCGGCAGTTGGTTCTCCATTGCGGCCGCCGGCGTGTCGCGGCGCGTGGAGTACTTGAAAACAAACGCATTGTCGAACTGAACCTCGCGGCAGAGCGACATCGTCGCCTCAAACTCCTCCTCCGTCTCGCCGGGAAACCCGACGATGATGTCCGTCGTGACGCCGATGCCCGGCCTGACGGCACGCAGCTTGCCGACGATCTCCAAAAACCGCTTGCGCGTGTAGCCGCGGTGCATCCGCTTGAGCATCGCGTCGCTACCGCTCTGCACCGGGATGTGTGCGCTTTCGCAGAGCTTGGCCAAACGCCCGTACGCCTCGATCAAGTCGTCGCCGTAGCCCTTGGGGTGCGGCGAGGTGAAGCGAATCCGGTCCAGCCCGTCGATCCCGTGCACCGCCTCGATCAACTGCACGAACGCCGACTTGCCATCCCGCTCACCGATCTCGCGGCGGCCGTAGCTCGTCACGATCTGCCCGAGCAGCGTCACCTCGCGCACGCCGCGGTTCACCAGCTCGCGGCACTCGCTGACGATGTCGTCGATCGATCGGCTCCGCTCCCGGCCGCGCGTGTCTGGCACGATGCAGAACGTACAAAACTGGTTGCACCCCTGCATGATGCTAACGAACGAAGTGACCGGTCTTTTGTCGCTCGCGCCGTTGAGTAGATGCTCGCGGATCGTCGCCTCGCTGCCCTTCTCCTCGCCGGTATCGACCACTCCCCCGGCGCGGCCGGCTAGCAGGTCGCCGATGTGATCGGCCGTGCGATGAAATTTTTGCGTGCCGACCACGAGGTCCACGTCCGGCAGCTTGTCGATCAGCTCCCGCCCGCGGCTCTGCGCCATGCAGCCCATGAAGCCCAGCACCGCCTTGCGGTTTTTCGAGCGCAACTGCCCCGCGACGTGGCTCATTTTACCGAGCGCCTTCTGCTCGGCGGCATCGCGCACGCTGCACGTGTTGAGCAGGATGACATCCGCCGTCAGGGCGTCGGCCGTCAAGCTGTAGCCCTTGGCCACCAACTGCGCCGCAACCGCCTCGGAGTCGCGCTCGTTCATCTGGCAACCGTAAGTTTTTATAAAGACACTCGGCATCCGCTGCTCACTTATCAATACCTCACCAGCGACCGCACCGGCGCGGCGCCCATTTTGGCCCGGCCGTCAAGAAAGCCCAGCTCGATGAAAAACACCGCCTCTACCACCAGCCCGCCGGCTTTGGCCACGACGCTCGTCGCCGCCGCCGCCGTGCCGCCCGTGGCCAACAGATCATCCACCAACAGCACACGTTGGCCCGCCGAGACGGCGTCTGTGTGGATGGCAATAGTGTTACTGCCGTACTCAAGCTCGTAGCTCTCCTCGATGATTTCCCAAGGCAACTTGCCCTTTTTGCGGATCGGCACGAAGCCCACGCCCAACTCGCGGGCCATCGCCGCGCCGAAAATAAAGCCGCGCGCATCGATCCCGGCGACGACGTCCACCGTGTCGGCCGAGTGCCCGCTGAGCAGGTGGCTGATGCAGCCGTCGAGCAGCCGGGCGTCAGCCAATACCGGCGTGATGTCCTTGAATTGAATCCCCTCCTCGGGGAAATCCGGCACGTTCCGGATCCCTGCCTGCAATTCATCCAACGTGACGTCGGTCGAAGCCATGGCGGGCAATGTCTCCGCTTGGCCAACCGGCGTCGAGTTTATTGCGGTGAAGCCTCGAGTTGATCGAGGGTTTTTCGGAGCTTGGCCAGGGCGCCGTTCTGCAACTGGCGAATCCACTCGTGCGTGAGGCCGAACCAGTGGCCGATCTCCTCGAGCGTGGGTACAAGCGCGCAAGAAAAAAAAGAAACAGCTTGCCAGCGCCCCCCCGAATCATGGACAGTCGGACATGGCGGCAGAACAAAGCGCAGGCTTACTCGATTCAGCCTTTTATCAACCGGCGAACATCTTTTTTCCGGCCCAGGCTGGCTTGGCCCTGACGTACGACGATCTCACCCTTTCAACACTTTACTCGGAGATTCTCCCGAGAAACGCCTCGCTCGACACCGAGTTGGCGGGGGGATTGCGCCTGCACCTCCCAGTCATCTCAGCCGACATGGACACCGTCACCGAGTCGCGCATGGCCACCGGCATGGCGCTCAACGGCGGCCTTGGCCTGATCCACTACAACATGCCGGAGAAGCAGCAGCTCAAAGAGGTTAGCCGCGTCAAGAACCACGTCCACGGACTCATCCAGGAGCCGATCACCGTCGCGCCCGACAAGACCGTGGGCGACGTGATCGAGTTGATCGAGACCAAGCGCTACTCCTTCAGCACCTTCCCTGTCGTGGGCGACGACCGCAAACTCGTCGGCCTGCTCTCCGGCAACGTCCTCAAACCGCGCTACGCCGCCAAGCAAGTCACCGGCGCACTCGTCCCGCGCGACCAGGTGCAAACCATCCGCCAAAGCCAGCTCGGCGCAGATCCGATCGCCATCGCCGACCAGTTTTTTACCGACCACCCCGGCATCAACAAACTGCTGGTGGTAGACGATAACGACGAACTCCACGGCCTATTCACCCTGAGCGACATCGAGCGCATCACCACCGAGAAACTCTCGCAGTTCCGCCCGGCGCGCGACGATCACTTCCGGCTGCTCTGCGGCGCAGCCGTCTCCACCCCGCGCAACGACGACGGCGAACTTGACCGCGAACGCATCGTGACGCACATAGGCGCACTGATCGAGCGCGGCGCGGACGTCATCGCCGTCTCCACCGCGCATGGCCACTCGAAGGGCGTCGGCGACGCCGTCGCATTGATCCGCGCGGCGTATCCAGATTTACCCCTTATCGCCGGCAACGTGACCACTGCGGCCGGGGTTGACTACCTCGCCGACAAAGGCGCGAACATCATCAAAATTGGCCAGGGTCCCGGCTCAATCTGCACCACGCGACTCGTCGCCGGGGTGGGCATACCACAGATGACCGCCCTCTACGTCGCCAGTCAGGCGGCCAAGGCTAAAGGCGTGAGCCTCCTCGCCGACGGCGGCATCACCAAGTCGGGCGACATCGTCAAGGCACTCACGCTCGCCGACGGCGTGATCTGCGGCGGCCTGCTCGCAGGCTGCCCGGAGACACCCGGCCAAGTGATGGAGATCAGCGGCAAACTCTACAAACAATACCGCGGCATGGGCAGTTTGGCCGCGATGAAATCCGGCTCCGCCGCCCGCTACGGCCACGCGCCGAGAGACGCCAACCGCAAAGTCGCCGCCGAAGGCATCGAGGCGCTCAAGGAAGTGTCGGAGAATCTGGATCAGCTCCTGGCCCAGTTGATCGGGGGCGTCCAAGCCGGCATGGGCTACCTCGGCGCAGCCACCCTGCCCGACCTCCGGGCCAAGGCCCGCTACACCCGAATCAGCCCGGCCGGCCAAAAGGAAGCCGCCCCCCACGACGTCGTCGAAATGAAAGCCAGCTCCTAACCCGCTTGGCCAACCACTTGGGTTACAGCAGTTTTCTTCTCCGACTTGAGGCGGAGTTGGCCGCAGGCGGCGTCGATGTCGGTGCCTTTTTCGATGCGCACGGTCACCCGGACGCCCTTCCGGTGCAGCGCGTCGCGGAACCGACCGACCGTCTCGTCGCTTGGCCGCTTTAGCTCTATGCCATCCACGGGGTTGTACGGGATGAGGTTGACCTTGCACTGCAGTCGCTTGGCCAAGCCGCTCAGCGCCTCGACCTGCTCCGGCCCGGTGTTGACGTCGTCGATCAAAATGTACTCAACCCAGATCATCCGGCCCTTGGCCTGCTGATACGCCTCGCAAGCGGAGATCAGTTCCTCGAGCGGATACTTGCGGTTGATTGGCATGATTTTATCGCGCACATCGTCAGTCGCACCGTGCAACGAGATCGCGAGGTGATATTGCTGCGGCATTTCGGCCAAGCGGCGAATCTGCGGCGCGAGGCCGCTGGTGGACACGGTGATCTTGCGCGCGCCGATGTTCAGCCCCCACGACGAGTTGAAAATCTCGAGCGCCCGTATGAGGTTGTCGTAGTTGGCGAGCGGCTCGCCCATGCCCATCATGACGATGTTGTTTACCAGCCCGCCCTGCGGCTTGGCCAGCTCACCGCCACTGGCCAAGTGCCAACGCTCGACGGCCAGCACTTGATCCACGATCTCGGATGCGTCGAGGTTGCGCTTGTAGCCCATGAGGCCGCTCGCACAAAACTTACAACCGTAGGCGCAACCGACCTGCGACGAGACACAGATCGTGTGCCGGTCGCTTCGGTTGCCCTCCCGGCCGACGGATGCGGGAATCAACACACTCTCGATCAGCTCCCCGTCGGCGAGCCGCCAGAGGAATTTCACCGTGCCGTCCCGCGAGCGTTGCTCCTTGACCAACTCGAGTGGCTTGAGGAGAAATGAACCGGCAAGTTGCTCGCGCAACTCCTGCGGCAGATCGCTCATCTCGTCGATCGAGCTGGCACGCTTTTTATAGAGCCAGCCGAGGAGCTGCGTCACGCGGTAGCTTTTGTGCCCCCACTCGGCGAGGGTGCTCTCCACCTCCTCGGCGTTGAGCGAGCGCAGTTCTCGGTTCGGTGCTTGGATGCGGTCAGTCATTCGGTTAGATAAAATTTTTGCGTGTACTCGCGCACCATCCGGGTGGTGTCGTACTGGGCCGCCAGCGTAACCATAGCCCGCCGGATTTTCCCGATCCACGCCCTCGGGATGCCTCCATCGTCGCGGTCGTAAAAGCAGGGAATCACCTCGCTGGAAAGCACATTATATAGGTTCTCGCTGTCCAATTTATCCTGCTCCTCGACGTTGTCAGCGTGTTCGTCGCCGCCGATGGCAAAGCCGTTTGTGCCATCGTAACCCTCCCGCCACCAGCCGTCCAGGATACTCAGATTAAGGCAGCCATGGCAGGTGGCTTTCATGCCGCTTGTGCCGGAAGCCTCGAGCGGCCGGCGAGGGTTATTTAGCCAAACATCGCAACCGGATACCATCTGCCGCGCGACGTGCACGTCGTAATTCTCGAGGAACACCAGATGCCCGCTCAGCTTGGAGTGGTGACTCATGTGGATGATTTTCTGGATCAACCTCTTGCCATCGTCGTCGCGCGGATGCGCCTTGCCGGCAAAGATAAACTGCACCGGCCGCCGCAAGTCGCGGGCCAGGCTCACAAGATTTTCTAAATGGTCGAAGACCAGCGGCGCGCGCTTGTAGGTGGCGAAGCGCCGGGCGAAACCGATCGTCAACGCATCCGGGTTGAGTAGTTGATCGAACGCAATGAAGTCGCTTGGCTTCGAGCGATGCTCTTGATCCTGCAACCGCCGCCGGGCAAACTCGATCAGCTCGCGCCGCAGCCGGTAGCGTAGCGCCCAAAGCTCCTCGTCACTGACGAACGACCCGTCCCCCATGCGCGCCCAAAACTCCGGCTTGGCCAATTCCTCCTCCCAGTCCGCCGCCGGTTCCGCTTGGCCAAGCTTGCGCCGCCAGAATTTCCGCACCGGCCCTTTCATCCAGCCGGCCAGATGGATGCCGTTGGTCACGTGGCCGATCGGCACCTCGTCCACCGACGCCTCCGGATAAAGGCCGCGCCACATCTCGCGGCTGACCTGCCCGTGCAACTCGCTCACGCCGTTGGCCGCGCGCGCCGCTTTGAGCGCGAGCACGGTCATGCAAAATTCCTCGTTGTCGTCGTCCGGATTCACCCGGCCAAGCGCAAGCAACTCCTTGGCGCTGACGTTGAGCTGCCCGTACAGGTGCCGCACCGCGTAATCCATCAGCTCATGACCAAAACGATCGTGACCGGCCGGCACCGGCGTGTGAGTCGTGAACAGGCACTGCCGCCTTGCCCCGGCTAGCGCCTCGTCAAAACCGGCACCCCCGGCGATCTGCTCGCGCATCAACTCCAGCGCAAGAAACGCTGCGTGGCCCTCGTTCATGTGAAACACCGACGGCTCCACGCCGAGCCGCCGCAACAGGCGCACCCCACCCATGCCAAGTAGGATTTCCTGCATGATGCGCGTCGAGTTGTCGCCGCCGTAAACGCGCCGCGTGAGGTCGCGAAAGTGCGGCTGGTTCGTCGGCAGATTGGCGTCGATCAGATAAACCGGGCAGCGGCCGACATTAACCACCCAGGCGCGAAAAGACACCGGCTCGGCGGCGATCTCCACCGTGCAAACCAACGGCTGGCCGTCGTCGTCCAGCACCGGCTCGAGCGGAAGATTCTGCGGGTCAAGCTGGCTGTAATACTCCGTCTGCCAGTTCTCGGCACTGATCGCCTGCTGAAAATAGCCCTCGCGGTAAAACAGGCTGATGCCGACAAAGCCAAGGCCAAGATCGCTGGCCGACTTGGCGTGGTCACCGGCCAGCATGCCCAAGCCGCCGGCCGCGATCGGCAGCGTCTCGTGAAAACCAAACTCAGCGCTGAAATACGCTACCGGCCGCCTGGCCAAGCCTGGCGCATGCTCCGCTGCCCAAGTGCCGGTCCCGCCCAGATAGGCGTCGAACTGCCGGAGTACCTCCTGCACGCGGCCGTTGAACTCCTCGCCAAGCAACCGCACCCGCAGTTCCTCGTCCGACAACTCCCGCAGCACCGCCACGGCATTGTGATAAAGGTAACGCCACGCGCGCGGCGACAGTTCCTCGAACACATCCTGCGCATCCTGGTTCCACGTCCACCACAGGTTGCGAGCCAGCCTGTTCAGGCCGGCGACGGTGGTGTCAATTTGATTCAGGGAGTCCACTCTTGATTTGTTGAGATCGGGGTTACATCCTCGACCTTGGGGCAGCATCCTATTCCCACGGAGGGTTTCCGGCAAGTTAGCTCAGCGTCATCGGGTCGATGTCGATGATAAGGCGAATGTCGTCGGGAATCTGCAACGCCTCCCGCTTGGCCGAGAGTTTGCGGCTGAGGGCGGACATCTGCGGGGTGCGCATCATGACCTGATAACGGTAGAAATTTTCGGCGCGCAGCAGCGGCGCGGGCGCGGGGCCGGCAACGACGACGTCGCGCAGTTCCCCTGCCAATTCGTCCATCTTCTTTCGCAGGTGGTCGGCGAAAAACTTGACGCGATCCTCACTGCGGCCGCGCAGCGTCAGCAACGCCACGCGGCTGATCGGCGGGTAGCGCAGCTCCTGCCGAAACTCGATTTCCTGCTCGTAAAAACCGATGAAATCGTGTCGGCGCGCGTATTGGATCGATGGATGAAATGGCGTGAACGACTGCACGAATACCTCGCCCTCGACGTCGCCACGCCCGGCCCGGCCCGCCACCTGCGTAAGCAGTTGAAATGTCCGCTCGCTGGCGCGGAAGTCCGGGATGTGCAGGCTCAAGTCGGCGTGAATGATCCCGACGAGCGTCACGTTCGGGAAGTGCAACCCCTTGGCGATCATTTGTGTGCCGAGCAGGATGTCGATTTTGCCGGTGCGAAAATCGCCGAGGATGCGTCGGTAATCCTCCTTGCGCTTCAGCGTGTCGGAGTCCATCCGCTTGACCTTGGCCATCGGGAAACCCTTGGCGAGGGCAGCCTCGACTTTCTCCGTGCCGAGGCCGGCGAAGCGAATCGCCGCGTTGCCGCAACCCTCCTTCGGACACTTGTTCGGCGCGGCCTCGACGTGGCCGCAAATGTGGCACATCAATTGTTGCGCGGCGCGATGGTAGGTCAGCGATACGCTGCAATTCGGGCACTCGGCGACAAAGCCGCAGTCGGGGCACTGCAACGACGACGACCAACCGCGCCGGTTGAGGAAGAGCATCACCTGCTCTTTTTTCTCGAGCCGCTGCAAAATCGCCTCGCGCAGTTGCGGCGAGAAAATACTGATGCCTTTCTCCTTGCGCGCCATGCTCCGCATATCGATCACGCGCACGAGCGGCATGTTTATGTTGTCCACCCGCTCGGTGAGCGAGAGCAGGCCGTACTTGCCCCGCTGCACGTTGTAGTAACTCTCCATCGACGGCGTCGCCGAGCCGAGCACCACCGCCGCGCCCTCAAGCTGGCCGCGCACCACCGCGAGGTCGCGGGCGTTGTAGCGCGGTGCTTCCTCCTGCTTGTACGAGTGCTCGTGCTCCTCGTCGACGATCACGAGGCCAAGCGGCTCCACCGGCGCGAACACCGCCGAGCGAGCGCCGATGACGATGCGCGCCCTGCCCTGCCGAATCTTGTGCCACTCGTCGTGCCGCTCCCCAGAGGAGAGGTGGCTGTGCAGCACGGCGACCAATGTCTGCTGCGGCCCGTGGCTGAACCGCGCCTTAAACCGCTCGACCGTCTGCGGCGTCAGCGAAATCTCCGGCACGAGCACGATGGCGCCCTGCCCTTGGCCAAGCGCGTGTGCGATCGCCTGCAGATACACCTCCGTCTTGCCGCTGCCGGTCACGCCGTGCAGTAGGAACACGCTGTCGCCTTCAGGCTCGACCTCGTCGCCGACCGGCTTGGCCAAGCGCTCCATTGCAGCGATGACCGACTTCAGCGCGACCGCCTGCTCGGAGTTCAACTCAAGCGGCTCCGACGGGAGGATGTGCTCCTTGCCATACGGATCGCGCTCGGAAATTTGCGGCGCGATGCTGACGAGCCCCTTGTCCTCGAGTTTGCGAATGGTCGATGACGTCGTGCCGGCCAGTCGCACCAGTTCCTGCAGCGGCAGCTCGCGCCATTCCTCGACAATGTTCCAAAGGTCGGTCTGCCGCTTGGTCAGCTTGGGTAACTCGCCAGGTACCGGCAGAGCTCGCACGAACAACCGCTCGCGCCACCCATCCGCCTCCTTGCGAACGGCGTCCGGCAGCACCGCCTTCATTGCCACCTCTGGGGCGCAGCAGTAATATTCGGCGATCCAGCGGACGAGCCGCAAAATCGGCGGCGTAACGAGCGTCTGGCCGCCGACCGTCTTAATGATTTCGCGGAGGTTGCCGTGCGGCGACTCGTCGAGCACCGCCGTCACCACGCCCATCACCTCGCGCGGGCCGAACGGCACCTTGACCCGCGTGCCTGAGTGGACGCTGGACTCCAGCTCCGTCGGCACGAGGTAATCAAACTCCCGACGGACGGCGACGTCCAATGTCACACGAGCAACCACGCGATGGCCGGGCAGCTTGGGCCGCGGCACGGCTTTGGTGCAAGGCCGAAAAAAATTGGATGGGGATTTTCAGTTTTCAGTTGGTTGCACTTCAAACTTAAAACTCATAAAGCCCTACAGACTCAGCTTGGGCGGCTGTTCCATTACCAAGAGGCCGCCCTCGCACCCCACGGCCTGGGCGGCTTCGCCCCAGCGCTTGGCCAAGCGTAGGACGTTGGCGACATCTAGCGCGAGGTGCGGCGACGGATACTTGGCCAAATAGCTGGTACACAGTCGGAACAGTTTCCACGCCGGACGCGGACGCTTTTTTTGCAGGTGCACAAACGCGCCAGCAAACTGGATCAGGCCCTTGAAGAAATCGCCGTCCGGGCCGTTGCGATCCTGAAGCCACAACGCCTCCAAGACGTCGTGTGCCTCGTAAAATTTCTGCTCATTGAAACAGCGAAAGTACCCAGCAAAGTGGGGGTCGTGCGGACCTGTTTCCACACCTTCCAGCAGCGCCGCAACCTTGTGATCCTTGCCGCTCACCAGCGGAGTTTCGCCGGGAAAAACTCCGCGATGAGATCCTCGTAATACGGCCGCAGTGCCTCGACATCGGGCGCCTTGTGGCTCTTGGTGTAGAGGTCGTAGCGATTGAACTCAAGCACCCACTTGAGCATCCCACGATCCTGCTCGTTTGTGAACTGACTGTATTCGCCCTCGCGGTGCCAAGGGTAAAAAGAGTGGTATCGCAGCATGTACTGCGCCTCGAGCGGCATGTGATCCTTCGTGACATGGTAGATGTACTCGTCGTGCCCCACGAAAGCATCACTTTATCGAGTCCGCATCCCTCCTCGTAGATTCCCAGAGGCGTTTGCAACCCAGCATCCTGTTTATCAGGGTTGTCGTCAAAATAATTGGGGAACACAATCTTTTCGGAGAAAGCGCACCCGACCGGGAACGTGTCGCCGACGACAGCCCATTGCGGTTCGCCGAATAGGCACAGCACCTTGCCAAGGTCATGAATTAAACCGGCGAGGATAAACCAGCGAGGGTGCCCGTCGCTGCGAATCTGCTCAGAGGTTTGCAGCAGATGAGCCAACTGCGACAGGTCGGTGTCCGGATCACTGTCATCAACTAGTGTATTAAGAAACTCGGCCGCCTCCCAGACACTCATTTCGCGGCGCTCCAGATTGAGGTACTCATCCCGCTTTTGGCGGACAAAATCGAGTGTCTGTCCCTGATGGTTGAGGCGGTAAAAATCGCGCACAGACGAACGAGCCTCCGTCTCATAGTCGCGAAACTGCTCCTCGGTTTTGTCCTGGTTGGTGCCGACCAGCGACTCGGCGTCCGCCGGCTTGGGATAACGCTCCTTCACAAAGTCGTCCCATTCCTCAAGGTCCCCCAGCGGGTTTTGCGGATCAGTTTTTTTGCCTGGTATCGTCATGTCTCTGGGCCGGTGAAAACTGACCGAACACCCTCTTGTTGTCAAATCCGGCCGATCAATTCAAATCGATGCTCAGGGTGGCGAGGATCATGTTGGCGTTGTAGTCGTGCGCCCCGTTGGCGCTGGGTTCGTCGTTGTTGAACCAGCCGTACTGCACGTTGAACATCGCCGTCTGACCTAGCCGATGCCGGATGCCAAGTACGATGCCGTAGCGCTCGGCGTCCAGCCCGTAGGCGATCGCGCCGGGAAGATTCGAGCCACCGTAATCCACCCGATAATAGGAGCGCACCAATGTCAGGTCGGTCGCCTGGCCAAGCTCGTAGCTGAGATGATCGACGTAAAACCAAACGTCGCCCTCGAACGGCTGCAGGCCAAGCGCCGGCGACTCGATCGTGCCGGACCACGTATCGGTGTAGCCGATACTGGTGGTAGCAACCAAGCGGTAGTGCGGGATTGAGACGATCGACAAACTGAAGACGTCCGACTCGTGTTTACCTGCCCAATGACGGCCACCGTCGCGGCTCGGGCCGCCCCACGGCTCGTTGAACGACTGCGTGTCCAACTCGTAGTCGGTGCGATGCCGCTCCCACCGGAAGCCGGGTAGGAATTTCGGAAACCGCCGCCAAGTGAAGCCAAGGTCGATCACGTCACCACGGGCGCGGCGGCGGTTAATGTGCGCCGGATAGCCGTTGCCGGATTCGTCCGACAGATCGGTGTCAAGCGGATGCTCATAATCG
>Ga0115000_10001576_pt1 | contig 20064 bp, 21 predicted proteins | sample ArcticOcean_MG_C_6_FD_89690 | JGI IMG/M metagenome (GOLD analysis project Ga0115000, IMG submission 89690) | Marine microbial communities from western Arctic Ocean - ArcticOcean_MG_CB8_128 | ecosystem: Environmental > Aquatic > Marine > Oceanic | place: Arctic Ocean: Canada Basin | collected... | reverse complement strand
GCCATATCAAGAACTCTTTCAACTTCACTTGAAAAATCTGAGTGGCCCGGTGTATCAATTATATTAATTCTAGTTTCTTTCCATTTTATAGAAGCTGGTTTTGCAAGAATAGTTATTCCTCTTTCTTTTTCAAGATCACCACTATCCATTACTCTCTCTTCAACTTTTTGATTATCACGCCATAAACCACTTTGTTGCATAATAGAGTCTATCAACGTAGTTTTTCCATGGTCTACATGCGCAACTATAGCTATATTTCTTATATTATTTGACATGATATGCAGCTCTTATAGCTTAATTTTAAAAATATGAAATGATTAATTTTTCTTGTTTTAGCAAGTTATGATAGGTTTATTTGACTAATGAAAAAGAAAGATAAAGTAAAAAACCCAATCCAACCTATTAGTGGCACGAAAGTACCAAGATTTGCTGGTCCATCTACGTTTGCAAGACTACCTGAAATGAGAGATGTGAAAAGTTGTGATGTTGCAATAGTTGGAGTTCCTTTTGATGCTGGCACTAGCTATCGACCAGGAGCTAGATTTGGACCACAAAGCATTAGACAAGCTTCAAGACACCTAAGAACCAATTATCATCCCAATTATGATGTTGAGCCTTTTAAAGTTCAGCAAGTTGCTGATGCTGGAGACATAGTATGCAATCCATTTAATATAAATGAAGCTATCCAACAAATAGAGAAAAGTGCTTTTGAACTTTTAAATAAAGCTGGTGGTATAATAAGCATGGGAGGGGATCATACAATTGCTTTTCCATTGCTAAGAGCAATAAACAAAATAAACAATGGACCTGTAGCACTAGTTCATTTTGATGCACATCTAGACACTTGGGACACATATTTTGGAGCTCCTTACACACACGGCACTCCTTTTAGAAGAGCTAGGGAAGAAAATTTATTTTTAGACGATGCTTCAATGCATGTAGGTATCAGAGGACCTCTTTATAGCAGGGAAGATTTGAAAAATGATGCTGAGTTTGGATTTAAAATTATTCATTGTGATGAATTTCAATCTGAGGGAATAGATAAAATTGTAAAAAGAATAAGAGATAGAGTTGGCAACAACCCTCTTTATTTATCAATAGATATTGATGTACTAGATCCGTCTCACGCTCCAGGAACAGGTACGCCAGAAATTGGGGGAATGACAACAAGAGAAATGGTTAATGTACTTCGTGGTTTGGCTGGGTTAAATTTAATATCTGCTGACGTTGTTGAGGTTTCACCTGCTTATGATCATGCGGAATTAACTTCACTTGCGGCAGCTACGATTGTTTTTGAATTAACAAATCTTTTTGCCAAAAACCCTACCTAATTACTTATGTGATCTTTAAGATCAATCAACATTTTTAAACAACGTTTTAATTCATCGTAACTTACATATTCATCTGTTTTATGGGCTTGCTCAATTGAACCTGGGCCACAAACTACAGTGCTAATACCAAGTTCTTGGAATAAACCAGCTTCAGTTCCAAAAGAAACAACATGTCTTGAATTATCTCCAGTTAAATTACAAATTAAATTTACCGCATCAGATTTTTCTTCTTTATTAAACCCTACAATCTCACCAATTATTTCTTTTTTAATAGAAGAATTTATGTAAGTTTTTTTCATTTCGGGTAATAAAGTATCTTTAACATAACTATCCATTACGTGGTTGACAAACTCACCATCTTCAAAAACAACTGGTCTTAATTCCCAGTCAACAGTACATTGATCTGCTATTACATTTCTTGCAATTCCACCTTTAATTCTTCCAATCTGTAAAGTTGTGTAAGGGGGGGTAAAAACTGAATTTTTGGGCTGACGTTCTTTTAATTTTTCCCTAAGCTCCATAAGTTTATTTATAAACTTTGTGGCATATTCGACGGCATTAACACCTTTGTCGGGAGCCGACCCATGGCCAGCTAATCCTAAGAAATGGGTAGAATATTCATAGCAACCTTTATGAGCTTGTATTGCTTTCATATTTGTGGGTTCTCCAACTATGCATACAGAGCAATTAATTTTTCTACTTTTTAATTCTTTCAGCATTACCGGAGCACCTTGGCAAGCAGTTTCTTCGTCGTAAGTATAAGAAAAATGAATCGGTTTTTTTAAATCTTGGTTAGCAAAATAAGGGGCCAGTGCCAACGTACATGCAATAAATCCTTTCATATCACAAGAACCTCGCCCAAATACTTTATTATTTCTTTCACTGGCAATATATGGATTGGAGGCCCAATCTTTTGTGGAGGCAGGAACCACATCAGTGTGACCGGATAAAATTATTCCTCCACCATTTAATTTTTTTTTACCATTTATTGTTGAGAATAAATTGGCTCTTAGCTTTTTGTCATCGAAAGTTTTGAAAGATTCCGCCCCTAATTTACTTAATTTTTCTTCGCAATATTCTATTAATTCAATGTTAGAAGATCCAGATACTGTTTGAAATTTTATTAATTCTGCCAGAATCTTGAGCGTTTCAGGAAAGGCTTCTTCAATTATTTTATTTTGCATGGTTATTTTAATAAAAAAATATTATACATTATTCTTATGAAACAGGAAATAACCTTTGAAGATTATAACAAAATAGAGATTAAAGTTGGAACAGTCCTCAGTGTGAAAACAAACGAAAAAGCAAGAAAACCATCACTGGTTGTTGAGGTTGATTTTGGTGGAGAAGTAGGAGTTAAAAGATCTTCTGCACAGATTACTCATTATTATAATGATAAAAATTTAGTTGGAAAACAAGTGATAGGAGTATGTAATTTTCCGAAAAAAAATATAGCTGGAATAGTTTCCGAAGTTCTTATTTTGGGTGCCATGGAAAAAGACGGAAAAGTTGTTTTAGTACATCCTACTCAAAAAGTTGATAATGGCCTAGAAATAGCTTAAACCATCAGCACGATGTACCCTCAGCTAATACCTTTAATATTTTTCACTGTCGCTGCCGCGTTTACACCTGGGCCAAATAATATCATAGGATCATACTCAGGTTTTAATTTTGGTATAAAGAAATCTTTACCTTTAATTTTAGGAGTAACCTTTGGCTATACTGTCCTTATAACTTTAGTAGCCAGTGGTTTAAATATAATATTTAGCGCATATCCCGTGCTTAAAATTATAATAAAAGTTATTGGTTCATTATTTTTAATTTATTTAGCATACAAAATTTCATTTCAAAACAAAATTCAAGAGCAAACTATAAAAAACCCTGTTAAATTTATTGATACATTTGTTTTTCAGTTTATTAATCCAAAAGGAGTATTTGCTGCAATTACAAGTATATCTCTTTTTGTAGAACTAGGTGAAAATTATATCTACCACTCAATGATTGTTATTACAGTATCTTTTATTTGCGCAGTAACAAGCATTACAAGCTGGTGTTTATTGGGAAAATTTCTTAGGAGATTTGCAGAAAATAAGAAATTTATACAAAGATTTAATTACTCAATGTCCATTTCACTAATTGTTTGTGTTATACTTATTTATTTAAAAATATGAAAATAAATAGCAAAGATTCATTCAAATCTATAAAAGAAATAAAAATAGATAGTAAAACTTATAGTATATTTAGTTTAAAGGAAGCGGAGAAATCAGGATTACCTGGAATTTCAAAACTTCCTAAATCTTTAAAGATATTATTAGAAAATTTATTAAGATTTGAAGATAATCTAACTGTTAAAAAAGAACAGATAGTAGCAATAAAAAATTGGCTTAAAGATAAAAAATCAAATACTGAAATTGCTTATAGACCAGCTAGAGTCCTGATGCAGGATTATACTGGAATACCTGCTATTGCTGATCTTGCGGCCATGAGAGACGAAGTAAAATCTAAAAAAAAAGATCCAAATAAAGTTAACCCTTTGTCTAGTGTTGATTTAGTTATTGACCATTCTGTAATGGTAGATGCGTATGCATCAAAAGATTCTTTTAAACATAATGTAGAAAAGGAATTTTTAAGAAATGGAGAAAGATATTCTTTTTTAAAATGGGGACAGAAAGCATTTAATAATTTCAGAGTAGTACCACCTGGAACTGGAATTTGTCATCAAGTTAATCTTGAATATTTATCCAAAGTTGTTTGGTCTTCTGAAAGTGGTGGGAATATTTACGCATATCCTGATACACTGGTTGGAACAGATAGTCATACCACAATGGTAAATAGTCTCTCAGTTCTTGGTTGGGGAGTGGGAGGTATAGAAGCCGAAGCTGCAATGCTAGGGCAGCCAATATCAATGTTAATTCCCGAAGTAATTGGATTTAAACTTAATAATAAATTAACTGAAGGAACAACAGCAACTGATTTAGTCCTCACTATTGTTGAGCTGTTAAGAAAAAAAGGGGTAGTTGGTAAATTTGTAGAATTTTATGGTAGCGGCTTAAAGAATCTTACTTTAGCTGACCGAGCAACAATTGCAAATATGGCTCCTGAATATGGTGCTACTTGTGGTTTTTTTCCAATTGATGAAGAAACTATAAAATATTTGCAATTTTCAGGAAGAGACAAACACACTATTTCTCTTGTCGAAAGTTATGCCAAGGAACAAGGTTTATGGGCAGATAATGATAGCGAATTTTCAGAAACTGTAGAATTAGACATGTCCAAAGTTTTTCCAAGTATTGCTGGGCCAAAAAGACCTCAAGATAAAGTCTTGTTAACAAAAGCGGCAGAATTATTTTCAAAAAGCTTTAAAGAAAACACTAAGAGGGGGTCTTTCAAAGAAGAATTGGTTACTGGAAAAAAATTCAAATTAAAAGATGGTGATGTTGTTATTGCAGCAATAACATCTTGCACCAATACATCTAATCCAAGTGTTTTAATTGGAGCGGGATTGCTTGCTAAAAAAGCAATAGAAAAAGGATTAACAACTAAACCTTGGGTTAAAACCTCACTAGCACCAGGATCTCAAGTTGTTACAGATTATCTTGAGAAAGCGGGGTTGAGTAAATATTTAGATGAATTAGGATTTAATCTTGTTGGCTATGGCTGCACCACATGTATAGGTAATTCAGGCCCACTCGATCAAGACATAGCAAATGCTATAAAAAAAGGAAACTTATATGCAGTTTCTGTGCTCTCAGGTAACAGAAATTTTGAAGGCAGAATTAATCCAGATGTAAAAGCAAATTATTTAGCCTCTCCTCCGTTAGTAGTAGCATATGCCTTAGCCGGATCCATGAATGTAGATCTATATAAAGAGCCTCTAGGAAACTCAACAGATGGTAAACCAGTTTTTTTAAAAGATATATGGCCAACTGATAAAGAAATACAAGATTTAATTTTAACATCCATTAGTGCAGATATGTTTAATAAAAGATATGCAAATATATCTGAGGGACCTAAAGACTGGAGAGATATTAAAACTATCGACAGCAGTATTTATAATTGGGATGAAAATTCTACATATGTAAAAAAACCACCCTTTTTTGAAAATATGACAGACAAACCTGAGGGTTTTAAAAAAATTTCTGATGCACGGCCACTTTTAATTTTAGGAGATACAGTTACAACAGATCATATATCTCCCGCAGGATCTATTAAAAAAGATAGTCCAACTGGAGATTATTTCATGGAACGACAAGTGCAAGAAAAAGACTTTAACTCATACGGAGCAAGAAGAGGAAATCATGAAGTTATGATGAGAGGCACTTTTGGAAATATAAGAATCAGAAATGAAATAATTTCTGATATTGAGGGAGGCTTTACCAAAATATATCCTGAAGAAAAAGTTGTTAGCATATATGAAGCGGCTACTGAATATATAAAAAGAGGCACTGATCTAGTGGTAATTGCTGGAAAAGAGTACGGAACAGGCTCTTCACGAGATTGGGCTGCAAAAGGAACGAAACTATTAGGTGTAAAAGCAGTGATAGCTGAAAGCTATGAAAGGATACACCGTTCAAATTTAATTGGTATGGGAATACTTCCTCTACAATTTAAGGAAGGTTTTGATAGAAAAAAATTAAGCATTAAAGGTTCAGAATTATTCACTATTATAAATATAGAAAACGGAATAGGACCTAGAGAAGATGTAAGTTGTGAAATCAAGTATACAGATGGAACAATAAAAAAAATTAAATTATTAAGTAGAATAGATACTGCAAACGAAATTGAATATTATAAACATGGGGGAATTCTCCAGTATGTTTTAAGAAATATGCTGTAAAAGGGAAAAAAAATTGCGAAACATTAAAGTTAAAGTACACTCTTCAAAATCGGGAATAAAAAAAGAAGATCAATTGGCATGGAAGATTGCTGAAATTGCGTCAGATAATGCACCTTTAAGTGAAAAAGCGGTTGAAATGGTTATAAATAGAATAATTGATAACGCTGCTGTTGCGATAGCGTCATTAGAAAGAAAACCAGTTATTTCTGCAAGGGATATGGCGCTAGCCCATCCAAGAGAAAATGGAGCAACAATATTTGGAATAAACTCAAGTCAAAGATTCCATTGTGAATGGGCCGCATGGGCTAATGGAACAGCAGTTAGAGAATTAGATTTTCATGATACATTTTTAGCTGCTGACTATAGTCACCCAGGTGATAATATTCCCCCCATACTCGCAGTTGCTCAACAAAAAAAGTTATCAGGAAAAGACCTAATAAGAGGCATCATCACAGCTTATGAAGTCCAAGTAAATTTAGTTAAAGGCATATGCCTTCACGAACATAAAATTGATCATATTGCCCATTTAGGACCAAGTGTTGCCGCCGGCCTTGGATCACTATTAAAACTTGATACGGATATAATCTATCAATCAATACAACAATCTTTGCACACTACTATTTCAACAAGGCAATCAAGAAAAGGAGAAATCTCAAGCTGGAAAGCATTTGCACCTTCTCATGCTGCAAAATTATCTATCGAAGCTGTAGACAGAGCAATGAGAGGGGAAAATTCTCCTAGCCCAATATACGAAGGTGAAGATAGTGTAATTGCTTATATATTATCTGGTAAAAAAGCAAAATATGTTGTTCCACTACCAAACATTGATGAAGAAAAAAAATCTATATTAGAAACTTATACAAAAGAATATTCGGCAGAATATCAATCACAAGCTTTGATAGACTTAGCCAAAGACTTAAATAAAAAAATTAAAGATATTTCTAATATTAAAAAAATTAAAATTTTTACTAGTCACCATACTCACAATGTAATTGGAACAGGAGCAAATGATCCTCAAAAAATGGATCCAAACGCTTCCAGAGAAACCTTAGACCACTCAATCATGTATATTTTTGCAGTTGCTCTAGAAGATGGTAACTGGCATCATATTAATTCTTACACCTCCGAAAGAGCAAATAAAAAAAGTACGATTGATTTATGGAAAAAAATAGTAACTTATGAAGACAAAAAATGGACAAAGAAATACCACGACCCAAATCCAGCAAAAAAATATTTTGGAGGTGAGGTTATAATCCAAATGAAAGATGGATCAAAAATTAAATCTAAGTTAGGAGTTGCAGATGCACATCCTGGTGGAAAAAGACCTTTTAATAGAAAAGATTATATTCACAAGTTTAAAATACTTACTGAAAATATTATTGATTACAAAGAATCTGAGAGATTTTTAAATAATGTTCAAAGTTTAAGAGAGCTGGGTAAGTCTGAATTGCATAAACTTAATATCGAAGTTAAATCTAATTTAAAAAATACTTCTAGTGAAAATAAAACAATATTTTAATAAAATTAATACTTAAAACCACGAAGCAAAAGGTTCATTGATCGTAAGCACTCCATAATCCATCAGACCTCCAATAATTAATTGAAGTGCCACCAATAAAACAAATATTAAACCAACATATGCAATCCAAATATTTTTTTGTATGTAATTAGCTAGGTATGTAGCTAATGCTCCAGTCAATATTACAGACAAAATTAATCCGAATATTATATACTCAATATAACCTCTTGCTGCACCAACTACACCGATTACATTATCAAAGCTAATGCTTAGGTCGACAAAGAGAATCCTGTAAACACTTTGTATATAGGAAGGTTCTTTAGATTTTTTTGTTGGAGATTTAATTTTTTTAATTTCAAGTAAATCTTTTCTTAAATCATTAACAATCCAAATTAAAAGTAGTCCTCCTAGAATTTTTATAAAATAAAACTGAAATAAGTATGTTGCAAATAGAGCAAATACTATTTTAAATATTAGAGCACCCGCAACACCCCATAAGATAATCTTTTTTTTATTTTTTGGAGTAAAACTTGAAGCGATTAATCCTATAATAACCGCATTGTCCGCAGCTAAAACTAAATCTATGAATAAAATCTGAGTTATAATTATGGCGTGTTCTATCACTTTATATATATTTTATAATTCTATTTCCTGATTAATGCAATTAAATCATAAAAATATGACTATTTTAAGAATTTAATTCGCACCACATCAATTTGAAATTGATTTTTTAGACATCTATATAAAAGGATTGTATGCCCACTGTAAGATTGCTTGTCTTTGTCTTCTTCTACAGTGAACATCGCCAGACTCACAATTATTTTTAATAGCACTTACATGTCTAGTAAAATTTTTCCATCTTTTAATTTGTACGCCATCAACGTGAGGAATGCGTCTACCTTTTACGAATCTACAGTACCACTGAAACCAACCCAAAGGATCATTTTTAAAAATCCAACCTTTTTCCATCCAATGTTCCCTTGATAAACCAGCTCTAATTTTAAAATAATTTTTTTCAATGTCAAAAGTTTTGCTTAGTTTTGCCTTCAGAAACCAAGATTTAGGATATTCTCTTATTTTACCATCAAAATATGAACCACCAAAAACACCTAGCTCTAACATTTTTTTGGGTGTTAACTCTGGTTTAAATATTTTATATAAATAATCTATCTCCGTAGATTTAACGGCTCTCATTTTATTTATTTTCTATAAGCTCTTTTAATTCTTTATACTCTTCACAATTACAACTTTTTAGAATGGCAAGTCTTTCTTTAGCTAAATCAATTCTATTCGTTTGAACATAAAGTTCGCCCAAATATTCATTTATACCTAAATGGCTGGAATCAAATGTTAAACCTTTAAGATAATATATTTCAGCTTTTTCTAAATTTCCAGTTTTTCGCGATGTGTAACCTAAATAATTTAATATATCAGGGTTTTTTTTATCTTTAGCATGTGCTTTTTCAAATTTTTTGTATGCTTTCAAATATAATTTCTGTGCTTTTTCTATTTTATTATTTTTTTCTTGTTTCTTTGCTCTTTGAACTAATTTTTTCCCTTGTTTATATAAATCTTGCTGATCATAACTGTCTCCACCGCTACTTGCAGCATAAACAAAGTTGAAACTAAAAAAAAATGTAATTAATAGTACACTTAAAATTTTAATATTTATTTTCATTTATTTAAATAACATATTTAAATGAATTTTTTCATCTTATCTAATGCTAATAAGGTCACACCAGATTTTAAAAGACCGACTCTAATTTTTTTTGCAGTGTTTACTGAGCTATTACCATCGCCGTGAACACAAACTGAATCTATTTTACAAGAAATTTGTTTTCCTGAAAAACAGTTTATTGTTTGATTGTTTACCATTTTAATAACGTGTTGCTCAGCAATATTTGGATCCGTTATCATTGCATATTTCTTTGAACGTGAAACTAAATTTCCATTGTCTTCATAATTTCTGTCTGCAAATATTTCTACCGCAACTTTCATCCCCATTTTATCGCCAGCTTTTTCCATTTCGGAGCCGGTTGGAACTAAGAATATTAAATCTTTATTAATTTTTTTTATTGTTTTAGAAATAATTTTTGCTAACTCATAATCTTCGCACGCCATATTATTAAGTGCGCCATGTGGCTTTATATGAGTTACACTCATTTCTTTACTGTTGGCAATATCTGAAATTATATTTATTTGCTTAGTAATTAGGTTTTCAATTTCTATTGAAGAAAGATTTAACCTTTTTCTACCAAAATTTTCTTTGTCATCAAAAGAGGGATGAGCACCTATGCTAACCTTATTTATTTTAGAAATTTCTATGGTTTTTTCCATAGTTTCTTTATCACCAGCATGGTAACCGCAAGCTATATTTGCAGAATTAACAATTGTTAATAACAAAGGATCATTTTCAGTCGAATGAAATATTGAACTTTCTCCCAGGTCGCAATTAATGTTAATTTCCATAATAAAACCTTGGTATACTTAATAATTAATAATAAATATTATATCAATTTATGTTGATGAAACTAAATAATATTGGAGATAGTGGCGTTGTTTGTGATTTTGGTGATGAAGTAAATCAATTAATTAATGATAACGTAATAAAACTATTTCAGTATATAAAAAAAGAAGTGGCTATTGGCCACATACAAGGAATATTAAATTTTACACCATCTTATAATAAATTAATAATCAGTTTTGACCCGACAATCACTAATACAAAAAATATTTTAGATTTTTTAAATTCTGTAGATTTTTCTAAATTAAATTCAGCTTTGGATAGAAAAGAATGGACTGTTCCTATTTGTTATGATTTTGAAATTGATTTAACCTATATTAGTAAAAAATTAAAAATAGATAGAAATGATATTATAAAGATACATTCTAAAACTACTTTTTATATTTATATGATTGGTTTTGTTCCTGGTCACCCGTTTATGGGAGATCTAGATCCTAAACTTTACTTAAATCGTTTAGAAACTCCAAGAGTTAAAGTTCCGGCAGGTTCAGTTGGCATAGTTGAAAAATTTTGTAATATTTATCCTTATGAAAGCCCAGGTGGTTGGAATATTATTGGGAGGACTCCAATAAAGTTATTTAATAATAAAAATGAATCTCAACCATGCTTATTATCACCTGGAGATAAAATAAAGTTTAAATCTATTTCTAAAGAGGAGTTTAATAATTTTAAAAATGAACAGTAGTTTTTTTAAAGTACTAAGAGCTGGGGTCAATACAACTTACCAAGACAAAGGTAGATTTGGTTTGCAACACTTTGGTATTGTTGCAGGTGGCTGCATGGATCAAGAATCTTTTCTACTTTCTAACATAATATTAAACAATAAAAAAACCGAAGGTGTCATTGAATTTGCACTTCAAGGACCTTTGTTAAGATTGGTCAAAGGAAAAACAAAGATTGCAATTACAGGAAACGTTATATTTAAAATTATTCATTTAAATGCAAAAACTATAGATGGTCAATGCAATAGAAGTTATGACCTAGAAGAAGGCGATATGATTGATATACTGGCAACAAAAGAATCTGTTTATGGATACTTAAGTGTAAAAGGAGGCTTCAATCTTCAACCTTTTTGTAACAGTGTTTCAACTTTAGCAAAAGGACAGATCGGACCCAATGAGGGAAAAAAAATTAGTAATGAAGATAGTATTTTTGTCAAAAATAATAATATTGATAAAAAAAATTTTTCAATAAGTCGTATCCTAGAAAGTTCTAATTTAATTAGAATTTTAAAAGGACCGCAATACAAATATTTTTCAAAAGATAGTCAGAAAAAATTTTTATCACAAAATTATAATATCACTAACCTAACCGACAGAATGGGAATGAGACTGGAGGGGGCAGCTTTAAAAAATGTTGTAAGTTCCAATATACGATCAGAAGGAATTACCAAAGGAGCAATCCAAGTTCCAGCAGATGGTCAACCGATCATATTGTTAACTGATCATCCAACTATTGGAGGGTATCCCAAAATTGCTAATGTTGCTTCTGTAGATTATGATTTATTAGTCCAAAAAAAACCTAGGACAAGTATATTATTTAAGTGTATAGAATTAAAAGAAGCTGAACAACTTTATAATGAAAAACAAAATAAAATTTCCAAAATTATAAAAAATATTAAAGAAATAAATTGACATTTTTAAATAGAATACCTGGAGCGACTCTAATTTTTTTGGGAGCGTTATGTTTAAGTTTTGGAGGTATAATTGTTAAGTCATTTGAAGGTGCTACCGAGTGGCAGATACTTTTTTGGCGCCAATTCTTTTTTTCTATTACTGTAATTGTTTATTTAGTTTTTACTTATAAAAAAAATTTTTTTAGAGTCTTTTATAAATCTGGAATTCCTGGTTTTATAGCAGGTCTTTTTCTTTCCATCGGTTTCTCAGCTTATGTTTTTGCAATGTATTATACTACTGTTGCAAACACTCTTTTTATTATTACAACCGAAACAATTTTTCTAGCATTTTTTGGATATATTTTTTTAAAAGAAAAAATTAATTTAATAACCTTTATTTCAATACTTTTAGGCATGTCGGGTGTGCTTTTGATAGTTGGAAGCTCTCTATCAATACAATCTGGTACTCAAATCTTGGGAAATGTTGTTGCATTTTTAATGCCCATTTCATTTGCAATATTAATAATTATTGTAAGAAAATACCCAGATATTGATATGGTGCCAGCACAATTTAGCGCGGGCGTTTTTGCTGCTTTAATTGGATATTTTGTTGCACAAAATTTATCAATTTCTATGCACGATTTATTTTTATCTTTTTTAGCTGGTTTTTTTCAAATTGGATTTGGATTCATTCTAATTACCATAGGGTCACGAACTACACCAGCAGCAGTTGTTGGAGTTTTAATGTTAACAGAAGCAGTTTTTGGACCAATTTGGGCGTGGGTATTTATAAATGAAATACCACCATTAAGTGTTATTGTGGGTGGTGGAATAATTATTTTTGCGATCTTGTTCGAATTTTTTTCAAATTTTAAAAGTAAAAAAAGGATAATTTAATAAAATTGATAACCCATTAAAAATCTACATTAGGCTAATGTAGAGTTTACTTCTAACAAATGGACATATAAGTATGCATGATAGAAAAACAAAAGCTTAAAAGATTATTTTTATGAAAATTGCCGTTATAGGTTCAGGCATATCAGGTTTAAGCGCTGCTCATTTTTTGTCTAAAAAATATAAGGTTGACCTATTTGAAAAGGATAATCACTTTGGCGGACATTCATATACAGTAGATATTTTAGAGGCTGGCACCAATAAACTAATTTCGTTAGATCTTGGATTTATAGTTTTTAACAAAGCAACCTATAAAAACTTAATAAATTTTTTTCATGAACTTGATGTTAAATATGAAAAAAGTGATATGTCATTTGCAGTTTCAGTAAAAAATTCAAATATTGAATATTCTGGCAGTGGTTTAAAAGGTTTATTTTCAAATAAATTAAATATTTTTAATTTAAATTTTTTAAAAATGATTAATGAAATTATTTCTTTTTATAAAAATGCAGAGAATATAAATGAAAAAGATTATAAAGATAAAACACTAGAGGACTATTTAAAGTTAAAAAAATGTTCAAATTATTTTATAAATTTTCATATTATTCCCATGGTAGCAGCGATTTGGTCAATGCCACCCAAATTAGCAGGAAAAATGCCCATGGATTTATTTTTAAATTTTTTTAAGAATCATGGATTGTTTAAAATTAAAAATAGACCACAATGGTATACAGTAACTGGCAGAAGCAAAGTTTATGTAAATAAAGTTTTAAAAACAATTAGCGGTGAGCATTTTAAAAACCATGAAATTAAAAGCGTTGAAAGAAACAAAGACAGTGTAAGAATATTTTATGGGGCATTGAATAAGTATTTAGATTATGACAAGATTGTATTTGCAACTCATGCAGATGATACTTTGAAATTAATTCAAAATCCTACACAAGCAGAAAGTAATATCTTAGGTAGTTTTAAATATAAATCAAATACTGCTTATTTGCATAATGATATCAGGCTTATGCCAAATAAAAAAAATGCATGGTCAAGCTGGAATTCTATTTTAGACAAAAAAGATATAAGTAAAAATTGTGTTACTTATTGGTTAAATAAACTGCAAAACTTAAATACAAAAAGTAATTACTTTTTAACCTTAAATCCTATTTTTGAAATAGATGGTAGTAAAATAATTAAAAAAATAGAATTTTCACATCCTTTTTATGATCTTCAATCGTTAAAAGCGCAAAAAAATTTAAAAGAGCTCCAAGGGCAGAAAAATAGTTGGTTTTGTGGAAGCTATTTTGGCTACGGATTCCACGAAGATGGTTTAAAATCAGCACTAAATATAGTAAATCAAATATGAACAACTTTTCGTCATGCATATACTCGGGAATCACAACACATAAAAGATTTAAGCCAAAAGAGCATTTTTTTTCTTATAAAACCTTTTCTTTGTTAATCGATTTAAGCGAAATTCAAGTTTTAGAGAAAAAAATTAATTTTTTCTCATACAATAAATTTAATATTTTGAGTTTTTATAATATTGATCATGGACCTCGTGATGGCACCTCTTTAAATAAATGGGTTAAAAAAATCTTGTCTAAAAAAAAAATTAATATTGAAGGAGGAAAAGTTAAATTACTTTGCTTTCCAAGATTTTTTGGTTATGTGTTTAATCCCTTAAGTGTATTTTATTGTTATGATAAAAAATCAAAAATTAGAGCAGTGCTTTATGAAGTAAAAAATACTTTTAATGAGCAGCACACCTATGTATTTCGAAGCAATTCATCATCAAATATTATTTTACACAAATGTAAAAAAAAGTTTTACGTTTCACCATTTATTTCCATGAAGGCTTTTTACAACTTTAGATTGTCTAAACCAAAAAACAGTATAAGCATTCTAATAAAACAAAATGATATTAGTGGACCTCTGCTTATTGCGCATCAGTCAGGTAAAAGAATCAAGTTAAATAGCTACAATTTATTTGTTCAATTTTTAAAGCATCCTTTAATGTCATTTAAAATTATTGCAGCGATACACTTTGAAGCATTTCGTTTGTGGACAAAAGGCATTAAATTAGTGAAAAAAAATACAAATATAAAAAATAATTTATCTTTAGAAAAATAATGAATTTAAGTTTAAATCACCTTGCTGACCAATTTGTTTTTTGGAACCTTAATAAAATATCACATGGGTACTTAGAGCTTACTGATTCAAAGGGATGTGAGCATTTTTTTGGGAATAAAGAAAGTTCATTAAAAGCTAAAATTAAAATTAATGATCCGGGCTTTATGATAAAATTATTAAGAAAAGGTAGTACCGGATTAGGAGAAAGTTACATAAATAATGAATTTGCAACAAACGATTTACCTTCATTAATAGAATTGAGTGCAAGAAATATTAATGTAACATATAAATTCTCTGGCTTAATTAGAGTTCCATTTGTTCAAAATTTTTTAAACAAAATAATTAATACAAATACAAAAGAAGGAAGTAAAAAAAATATATCCTCACATTATGACTTAGGGAACGAATTTTTTTCAATTTGGTTAGATAAAACTTTGACCTACTCTTGTGGTATTTTCGATTCTGGGGATGAAACTTTGGAGAAAGCTCAAATTAACAAATATAATAAATTAATAAATTTAATTAAACCTAAGCCAGGAAGCAAATTATTAGAAATTGGATGTGGTTGGGGTGGATTTGCTGAACACATTGCAAAAAACTATGACATTAAACTAGATTGCATTACAATTTCAAAAAAACAATTCTACTTTACAAAATCTAGAATCAATAGGCTTGGTTTAAATCATAAAGTGAATATCAAACTATTGGATTACAGAGATGTTAAACAAGAATATAACAATATTGTTTCTATTGAAATGATAGAGGCGGTAGGAGAAAAATATTTAATAAATTACTTTAAATCAATTAAAGAAAATTTAACTCCAGGAGGACGTGCAGCCATACAGTCAATCGTAATAAATGATAATTTATATGATAGATACAGAACCAAAGAAGATTTTATTCAAAAGTTTATTTTTCCTGGTGGCTTTTTACCGTCTCAAAAATCACTTAAAAATTTATCAGCAAAATCAGGTTTAGTCTTCGATAGCCACGAATTATATGGAGAGCATTATTCTAATACTTTACAAAAATGGAGAAAAAGTTTTTTAAGCTCATGGGAGCAAATATCTAAGCAAGGTTTTAACATGGGTTTTAAAAATATGTGGGATTTTTACTTATCCTATTGCGAAGCAGGCTTTAAGTCTAAAAATATTGATTTGATACAATTTTCATTATGTAATAAATAAACAATGATGAAAATTATATTTACTTTATTAATTGCAATTTTATTAACCAGCTGCGCAGGAAACAAAATGAAACCAACTGATTTTAAAGACCAAAAACCTAGATTAATTATAGAGGATTATTTATCAGGCAATGTTAAAGCTTGGGGAATTCTTCAAAATAGATCTGGTAAAGTAACTAGACAGTTTTCGGCTGATTTAAAAGGAACTTGGGACGGTAAAAAATTGATATTAGATGAAGAGTTTAATTGGTCAGATGGTGAAGTTCAAAAAAGACAGTGGAAAATAAATAAATTAGACGAACACAACTACGAAGGAGTGGCAGGTGATGTTGTTGGAACTGCCAAAGGATTTTCCTATGGCCCGGCATTTAAATTTGAGTATGTTTTGCTAGTACCCGTTAAAGGTAAAGAGATAAAAATTACTTTTGATGACTGGATATTTATGCAAGACGAAAGAGTTGCAATTAATAGAGCTACAATGACTAAGTTTGGTATAAAAGTTGCTGAACTTACAGTTATGTTTGTTAAGGATTAGTAGCTTATTTTTTGTATCCCATTTCAATCAGCTTAAAATAAATATTATTAGGTAGTATTCTTAAGAATTTTAAAAAATAGGTAAAAGCTTTAGGAAAATGAATCTCGAATCCCTTTTTCTTGATTAAGCCTAAATAGATTTGTTTAGCTGCGAATTCTGGTGATTTTATCATTGGCATTGGAAAATCATTTTGGTCAGTCATTGGTGTTTTAATAAAACCAGGACTTACTAAAGAAACTCTAACATTTTTTCTTTTCATTTCAAATTGAAGAGTTTCTGCAAAACTTGTTAAAGCAGATTTGGATGCACAATAAGCTCCCGCTGCAGGTAAGCCTCTATATCCAGCAACAGAAGAAATTATAGATATCTGACCACTTTTTTTATTATTATAATAATCATAAACAGCATTAATGCAGTTCATGGTTCCAAAATAATTGACTTCCATAATTTCTCTTATTTTATTTAAATTAAATTTTTTTTCAGATTTAGGATCGTGTATTCCAGTGCCAAATATAGAAATTTCAATATTCTTAAATTTTTCAACAATATTTCCAAAAACAGCTTTGCATTGGTCGATATTAGTAACATCCAAGGGAAATGGATGAATATTTTCATTTTCCTGGTTTAGTTCTTTTAGTAAATTTTCACGTCTAGCTGATGCCGCAACTTTCCAACCTTCATTAGCAAACTTTATCGCCAAGGCTTTTCCTATGCCACTACTTGCTCCTGTTATCCATATATTTTTGCCCATTAAATGAATTTAACCTTTTTTTAACTCCATTGTAACGAAAAAATATGCGTCAAGATTGTAATAGACCTGCTAAAAATTAATGAATATTAATTAGTTTTAAAATTTTAACATATGAGTAAAAAATACATAATTTTAGGTGCAACTGGAGCAATTGGTTCGTCTCTAGCAACTCAACTTAATAAAGATCAAATTGATTGCCATTTAGTTGGTAGAAATGAAGATGAGTTAAAAAAAATAGCCGATGAATTAAATTATACATACTCAGTGTGTGATGTTTTGGAACTCAGTTTTGTAGATAAATTAAAAAAAGATTTAGAAGAAGTAGAGGTACTAGGCATAGCATATTGTATAGGCTCCATTGATATAAAGCCTTTTAAACTAACAAGAGCTAACGATTTTATTTCAAGTTATGTTTTAAATTTAGTTGCTGTCACTGATGTGATAAGAGCTTTTGAAGAAAAGCTTAAAAATAATAAAGGTTCTATTGTTTTGTTCTCAACAGTAGCAGCCAAAAAAGGTTTTGCAAATCATAGCATTATCTCATCGGCAAAGGCAGCGATTGAAGGTTTAACAGTAGCTTTAGCAGCTGAGTTTGCTCCAAATATTAGAGTAAATTGCATTGCTCCAAGTTTGACTAAATCAAAAATAGCTAGCGTTGTATTAAAAAATCAAACAATTGAAGAATCTATAGCTAAGATGCATCCATTAAAAAGAATAGGAAAGGGCGATGATTCGGCTAATTTAGCTAATTTCTTGCTCACAACGAAAAGTTCTTGGATAACAGGCCAAATTATTGGAGTAGATGGAGGTAGATCAAATATAAGTTAAGTGTTAGATGTATCATTATGCAACGTTTTCAAAAATATTTTTCACTTTTATTCTTGCTAGCTTTTTCTTTTGGAGCTTCAGCGTGGGGTGGTTTTGTCACAAGTATTTATAAAGAGCCTTGGTATTCTACTTTAGTCAAACCATCATTTAATCCACCTGATTATATATTTCCAACTATTTGGGTTATTCTGTATGTAGCAATGGCTTTTGCGGTATGGTTAATTTGGATTAACCCTAAGAATAAAGAAAAAATAATATATATTTATTTTGTTCACCTTTTAGTTAACGCAAGTTGGAGTGTTGTATTTTTTGCATTACACCAAATATTTTTAGCACTACTGGTTATAGTTGCAATTATCCTTTTAGTAGTTTGGTTAATTAAACTTTATTATCCAATTAATAAGTTAAGTGCAGCATTAATGTTACCCTACCTAGTTTGGTTAGGTTTTGCTTTTGCCTTAAATTTATATATTTTACTTCTTAATTAAAAAAAACTATGTAGTTTTATTAATCTTTATGGATGATGTAGTAATTATTGGTGGAGGCATAATTGGAGCTTCGTCAGCTTATTTTCTGTCCAAAGAAGGTAGAAAAGTTAAAGTTTATGAAAGAGATCCAACATATAAAAAAGCTTCTTTTCCATTATCATTAGGTGGATTTAGAAGACAATTCTTTCAAAAAGAAAATATACTACTTGGAAAATTTGCAAAAGATTTTATATTTCAAATTCCTGAATTACTCAAAACAGAGAAAAACCCCAATCCTACAGCCAGCATGGTTCCCAATGGATATTTATTATTATTTGGACCAGAGCATGCAGAAGAACAATATAAAGCATTAAAAAATCATGAAGCTTGTGAAGCTGGTACAAAAAATATTAGGGGTGCGGAGCTATCAAAAATATTCCCATATGTAAGTAGTGAAGGGATTGAAACCGCAACATATACAGATAGCAAAATAGAAGGCTGGATAGACCCATACTTATTTCATAGCGCTTTAAAAGGTAAAGCAATTGAGTTAGGGGCAGAATTTATTAAAGGAGAAATAAAATCTATCAAAGAAATAAACGCAAAAACAATTATTTCAGCTGCAGGATGTTGGACCAATGAATTGCTGTCGGATATACCTGTTGTACCACAAAAGCATACTGTCTTTAGAGTTAAATGTCCCAAGCATATTCCTGAGATGCCATTGACTGGAGATTTAACAACAGGAGTGTATTGGAGACCAGAAGGTAATGAATATTTAGCTGGCTCTCCTATTTCAAAATTTGATGCAAAAGATCTAGAACCTGAGTGGAATGATTTTGAAGAGTTGGTTTGGCCAGCTTTAGCAAAAAGAATACCAGCCTTTGAAGAACTAAAATTAACAGGAGGTTGGGCAGGTTATTATGATTGTAATAAATTAGACAACAATGCCGTTGTTGGAAAACATCCTAAATATGAAAATGTTTATATGGCAACAGGATTTACAGGAAGAGGCCTAATGCAAGCTCCTGGTATTGGACGTGCATTAACAGAATTAATCACAACAGGATCTTATCAATCTATTGATTTATCATGTTTTGGTATTGAAAGAGTGTTAGAAAATAACAAAAGACCAGAGCCTTATGTTTTGTAATTAAGCTGGTGCTACTTCAGCTTGATCTTTTTCTGTTGAAACTTCAGTTTTAAATTGATTTGATATTTTTTGAACTTCCACAGAAGACACTTTATATTCGGCACACATTGTTTCTTCATCTTTTCCATGCCCGGTTACCATATTGACCATATGTTCTGGGAAGTGGAAAGTAGTAAATACTACGCCTTCTTTAACTTTATCGGTAACTTCAACTTTTAAAGAAACTTCACCTCTTCCAGAATAAAGTCTTCCTATATCACCAGTATTTAATTCTCTAATTTTTGCATCATTTGGATGAAG
>Ga0115000_10001572_pt1 | contig 20083 bp, 15 predicted proteins | sample ArcticOcean_MG_C_6_FD_89690 | JGI IMG/M metagenome (GOLD analysis project Ga0115000, IMG submission 89690) | Marine microbial communities from western Arctic Ocean - ArcticOcean_MG_CB8_128 | ecosystem: Environmental > Aquatic > Marine > Oceanic | place: Arctic Ocean: Canada Basin | collected... | reverse complement strand
CTTCTTCTTCTTTTGGTTTTCAACTTTTTTTCAAGCAAAGCAGCGTTTTGTCGTCGTCTTCATTCCTTATTCATTTTAAACGAGGACGACGACGACGGCGCAATTAAGAGCGAGGAGCGAGAGCGTTTTTAGAAGAGCGAAGAGAGAAGAAGAAAGATGGACACGATCCGATCGACCATTCCTCAAGTGAATGATCTCGAGGAGTATTTAACGAGCACTGGCTTCGCGAAAAAAGATGTGAAAAACTGCGCCTTGTTTTTACAAATGATCGAAGAACATAAATTGAGACGGAGCGCGTCTACGTTCAGAGCCGGAGAGATTGTGTTGGAACACACGAACGAAAAGCTACGCAAACGATCGTTTCTGACGAAAATTCTCTTCGGTTCCAGTCCTTCGACGGTGAACAAACACTTGATTTTGTTGGAGCAAACGTTTATTGCTTCGTTGGATACTTCGAGTACGAACTTGAAACGAGCGTTGGAGCTATTCAACGAGTTAAAAGCGATTGTCGAAGAGACGTTGGGGCAGAAGAATTCGCAACGATTAAAACGCTTAGAGGGTATGTTGTTAGAAGCGTCCGGAGAATTCGACAAAGCGATGGAACACTACGATGCGATATTGGAAGATCAACCGACGGAGCAAAGAGTGATGAAGAGAAGAATAGCAGTTTTTGAATCTCAAAACGATACGAAGAAGTGTTTAGAAGCGTTGAACAAGTATTTGGACGTGTTCATGGACGACGTTGAAGCGTGGGAACACGCTGGAAAGATTTACGCGAAGCTGTTCATGCACGAACAGGCTATCTTTTGTTTCGAGGAATGCATATGCTCGGCGCCGAGTAATTATCACCATCACAGGCGCGTCGCGGAGCAGTTATACGCTTTAGGTGGGTTTGATAATTTACGTCGAGCGAGCATGTATTACGCGGCAGCTATTGATATGTCCACTGGTGCAGATGTGAGGGCGTTGTATGGGTGCATATTGACCCGAAATACGTTGGTGAAGAATCACGCCGGTAGTAGTAACGTTAGTAGCAATAGTAACGGTAAGAATAGTATAGAAGCGGTGGAGAATTTGGCCGCCGCGGCGGCTGAACGATTGGAGCAAATGTACGCCATCAAACAGGAAGAGTTACTAGGTATTGTTAGACAAACGGTGAAAGTGAAAGAGGCGAAGAAATGATAAGATTTTTTTAAATATATACCAGTACCAAAACGAGCCGTCGTTAAAAATAGTATCGCGATTTGTGTGTATTTTGCTGATTAAAACTCTTCGTTTTCTATTCTCTCTCTGTTCTTCTTCTTCTTCTCTTCTTCTCACCTCGTATTCTTCTTCTTATTAGTTGTTATCTTTATTACGTGTTTCTTTCGAGTGGCTGTAACGCGGGCGTCAAGTAGTTGCCCGAGTTCTTTGACGCAACTTGCGTGACGAGCTCGTAGTCGCCCTCGGAGCCTTTATCGTACGCGACGTCAAACGTTCGGTTTCTCGCCTCAGAATCGTGAAGCGACTTCACGCAAACGTCCGCAACATCCGCGCACGAAATAGTTTGCGTCAATCGTTCGCCTTGGTCAAAGACCAACGCCTTACCTCCACTCGGTTCTTCGCTCAACACCGCGGGTCTCACGATGGCGTATTGCAATCCCGATCTTCTCAACGCGCATTCACCGTCTTTCTTGTGCTTCACAACGCGTTGCTTCTCTTCCCCTGGTTCCATGCCTGCGCCAAAGCACGACAGTAGAACGATATCCGCCTCTTCACCTCTCGGGTTCGCTTTGAGATATTCCAAAACTAAGGAAAACTGGTTGGTCGCGCCGGCCAAATCATCTTCCAACGTCTGGTTCGTTTTCGCGTTCACTTTCGCTCGGAACTGAACGCCGATTTTCGCAATCTTGGAAACGTCGAGTTGCGGGACGTCCGCGGACGAGTTCATCGTCGTGTCGTCGACATCTTCTGAAACGAATCGAGACCACGGAATGGATTGCGTTTTCCATCCCAACTTTGCGCGCATGGATGCGCGGAACAAGTTCCCATCCGTATCGATGACGCAAAGCGAATACTTCTTCGCGTCGCACTTGTATCGAATGGTTAAACCCTCGCAGGTGGACAAATCGATCGCCTTATTCGAACTCTCTGCGTGAAGTATTTTCACATCCGGCGAGATGAGCGTCGCAACGCCGGTTCTCGGCGTCACGAACCCGGACCAACTGGCAAACTTCCAGTTCTCCTCGGACGGTTCAAATTTCACTTTTTGTACAGTTCTTCGAGTCGCTTCCGATTTGGCCGCAGACGTGGACGATTCGCCGCTGCTGGCAGTTCTCCAGCCACCCCCAGCTGCATCGCTCGCGCTTTGGCTGAACTCAGTCGACCATTGTCTCTCACCTTCGAAGTTTTGTGCCCATTTGAAATCCGTCAACATCTTCTTCGACTTGACGGATTGACCCGCTCGTCTCGCCGCCAACGTGTGGAAGTAATCCTGCATCGCCGCGCACGCGTTTTGAACGCCAAGAACCTCGACGTTATACAAATCCGACGTCAACGTTGACGAAGCTCTCGCGCAATACATTATCTTCGCGCAACCTTTCACCGCCTCTCTCATGGTGTCCAAATCTGACACGTCGCCAACAAACACCTCGACGTTGGGCGGTAAAAACTCCTTGTCCGACTCGCGTCGAATCAACGCGCGAACGCCGTACCCTCTCAGCAAGAGCTTTCTCACGATGACTTTTCCAACTCTCCCAGTCGCACCGGTGACTAACACCGTCGTGAACTTCGCCTGCGGATTCGCATCGATCATATCCGTGGTATCGCCCGATAACAAGTCCATGTCGTAGATGCTTGTGTCGTACCCGGCGTTGCCTGGGATGTTCCCGGTAGATTTCTGCAATCGAGTCAACGAGGTGATTTGCTCGAAGAAACCATCGAACATCTCTCTGGATTTACGACCAATCGCGATTGGATTGATGTCATCCGCGGAGATGTCTTTGATTTCTTTCTTTTTATTTCTTTTTTCCTTTCTTCTCAGCTTAGCTGGCACATCCGACGTCATCTTTGCCGATGATGACGCTCCTGCAGAAGATTTATCCTCTTTGTCGTCGCCTTCGTCGGAGGAAGCGGACGCGCGAACGACGACAACAGAAGATGAAGAGAAGTTTCTTCCGTTGTTTTTATTGCGCCGCGCGGAAGAGAACGGTGCTGCGGAGGAGGAACCACCACCTTTTAGAGGTGCACCACCGAGAAAGGTGACATGTTTTTGGACGACGACTAATCTTCGGGAATGGGAAGAGGAGGAAGAGGAGGAAGAGGAAGGCAGATTGCTCGCGCGCGCGGCGTCGGCGGCAGAACTCGTCGTCGCGCAACCAAACGGTGATGCTGTTGCCGCAACCACCATCTGACTGTATTTATTTATTTATGTATTATGGAAGTGCGTGTGTGTATGGATAGCGCTGCAGTAATATATAAGTGGAGAGAAGTAATCTCGGATAACTCTGATGTCTCTCTTCTTTTTGTGGCCAGAGATTTATCCGAGATGCGAAGAAGAAAGACTCGAAGAAAAAAAAACGAAAAAAAAGCAGAGAGTCTTCCTCCTTTGAGAGACCGAAGAAGAGAGACCGAAGAAGAGAAGATTCCCACAAAGTGATGAAGTGAGACAACGACAAAACACGAAAGACACGCACTCTATTATTTTCACAAACAGAGAGAGAAAGAGAGAGAAGAAGAAGAGATAAAAACAGCGATCATCATCTCGATGAGAAGAGAGAAGAAGAAGAAGATTTTATCGTCATCGCGCGCTTTATCCTTCCTTCGTCTAAAAGTCAAAAGCACAACAACAACAGAATTTTTTCTTTTCAAAAGTCGTTGAGAGTGACCGTTTGTTTGATTCTTTCTTACGAAGAAGGACCACGACGAGGAATATAATAACGAGAATAATAATAAAGGACGAGAAGACAACCATGATGATGGCGACGACGACGACGAATACAGAAGAAAATCAGAGCAGAGACGCGTACGGGTTTGCGATTTCAAAGGAGAACAAACAGCCCAAAGATTGGAAGGAAGTGCTGAGAAAAGAGGAAGAAGAACGTCAAGTAGCGTGGTACGAATTTTTACGAAGGGGAGAAGATGGTATGACGCCACCGACGCACGCTAAAAGAAAGATGAAATACAACGAGGACAACGAAGAAGAAAAAGACGACAACAACGAAGACGAAGAAGAAAACGACTCCTTTGACGCCGTAAGAGCGGTCATGGCTCTGATACGCGACGACGATAGCGCCGATGACGATGCCGACGACAAGAAGGAGGAGAAGAAGAAGAAGAAAAAGAATACGGACACTACTAGCGACGAAGTATCCAGTAGCAGCGAATTCGATGGAAAACGAAGGAAAGAGCTCGAGATGCTCGTGAACAATGGTTTACCGATGAGTCAACGCGCGAAACTTTGGGAAATTTTTGCAAACGTACCGAGTAAACGCAAGAAAGGTTTATACGATGATTTAGTTCGAAGAATCGAAGAAACAGTGGAAGAGGATAACGCAGACGATAATAGTTATAATCCGATTTTGAGCGAACGAAACGGATCGCCTGCGAAAGATGCGAATGATGACACTAACAACAACAACAACAAAACGACTCTTCCCACGAGCGACGACGACGATAAATGCGAATCGAAGCTTTTTGACATTTACAACCACGTGCAGAGCTTTGCCGATGCAAAAGTGCAGGTCGAGAAGGATCTCCCACGAACCTTTCCGGCGCATCCGTTACTGGAAGGCGTCGGGAGAGATGCTCTTCGACGTGTATTATTAGCCTACGCGAGATACAATCCGAAAGTTGGATACTGTCAAGGTCTTAATTTCTTAGCTGGACTTTTGTTGCTGCTCATGCCGGAAGAGTCCGCGTTCTATGTGCTCGGGACAATCGTCGAGGATATCTTGCCTGGATATTTCATCACGAAGCAAATGCTCGCGCCTTCGGTGGATCAGAAGATCTTGAGAGTATTCGTCAGTCAAAAGTTGCCGACGCTTTTAGAAAAGCTCGATAAGTTCAACATTCCGTTATCGGCAATTACTTTGAATTGGTTTTTATGCTTGTTTGTGAACTGCTTGCCGTGGGAGACCGCGTTACGAGTTTGGGACGTTTTGTTATTCAAACGCGATCGAACGGTTTTGTTTCAAGTAACTTTAGCTCTGTTAGAATCGTCGTCTATTTTGAAAGCGGTGAAAGAACCTGCTTCAGACGTGAGCGCGCTAGCGACGGCGTTACAAAGTGCCGTGACGGAAGCATTCGACGCTTCGGCGCTGATGATGACGGCGACGCTCGGTAACGCAGACGTGACGATGCACAAGGTTGAACAGCTCGCGAGAAAGCATAAGAAATCCGTCGCCAAGGAGATTTTTGGCGCAGATTACCACCAATTTATGGCATTGTCCATGAGCTTCGCGTTCACCAACACCACTGGCAACAATAACAAAGACAGCGGCAAGGACGCAGAAGATGCCGATTCGAAGAAATTAGGAGAGATGTTTGAGAAATGGTGCACGCCGTGGAGAGAGAGAAAAAAATATATACAACAGCAAAGCACAAAAAATAGAGAGAAGGAAGAGAGAGTATCACTGACGACGACGCCCGAGCTCGCGGATGATAATATCGACGAGGAGGGCGCGTCACTGGACGAAAAAATTTCGAAAGTTTTACGCTTTGACGAGACGGACGAAGATGGACGACCAGCGAACCACCCGTTGGTGGAAACGCCGATGACGTGCGACTCGGTCCAATCTTCGTCAGCACCAGTAGCAAAACAAAAAGAAGGCGAAGAGAAAGACGGCGGCGGCGACGAAGCGGAGTCTGCACCGACGACGACGACGACGACGACGACTGGTAGTTTCGGAACATTTAAAGAATGGATGTCCACGGCAAGGAAAAGTTGGGAATTCAAGAGGAAATCTTCGTCGAAGGAGGTTGAAGTCACCAGCGGCAGCAGCGGCAGCGGCGGCGCCACGGCTGCTCCTGCATCGAGCGAGGAATACGACGAAAACAAGGATGCCGTCGTCGAAGAACAGACCTCGAGCGATGCCGCGCCGCTCCACTCGCGCTTGGAAAAGCTCGAGCGAGACGCGAAAGAGAAGGACGACGTTATTCGAAAGCTTCAAAAGCGCATCGAAGCGCTCGAAGAACGATTGCTGCTTTCCTCAAAGTAGTGCGTGTTATTTATATTATATTCAAGCATATTAGTATTCATAATCATTTCTTTTCTTCTAAAACGCCAATCATGTAATCGTCTACGATATCGAACACTCTCGACGGATGTTGCGGCCCGCGAAATCCTTTACTCGCGTCGCCCCCTGCGTTTTTGGCAATCGCCGCTACTCCTCCCGGGTGTTCCTCCGCGTATTCCGTCACGTCGTACACTTTCTTGTCGATAATAATCCACAAATTATCCACTGAGTTGTGTTTCCTCACTTCCTCTGCGCTAATTTTCCGCGTTTTATCTACCACCACCATTTCCTCTTTCTTCTTCTTCTTACTCTTTGAAGAAGAAGAAAGGAGAAGCGCTCGGTAAATGTATAACAAAACGACGCACACGAGACCGACGAAGAACAACCTCGGGTTGTCGCTCTTCACCTTCACCGCCGCCGGCTTTTTTTTAAACATTATTATTAGAGATTTATTGCGTTCTTCTTCTTGTTGTTGCTGCTCTTGTTGCTGCAGTGACTGCGTGCCCCCTGAGTTGCGATGATATGTATTGCGCGTATTGTTTTTTTTTGTGTTGTTGTTTTGTTTGTTGATTTGTTGATTATTTTTGCAAAAAGAAGTTCACCTCAACAAACTTCTTCTCCTCTCATCACTCTCATCATCATCATCATAAAGAAGAAGAAGTCAAGAAGAAGAAGATGGTTTTGAGACGATGAAAATGATGCTCGAAGACTGCGAAACGCTCGCCATGTTCGCGCGAATGCGGTCGGTGGATGCCATCGTTCGTTCAGCGCTCTTAAAACAACAACAACAACAACAACAACAACAAGATGTCATCACACTTGATGATGACGAGGAGTTAAATAATGTGAAACAAAAAAACAACACCAACAAAAGAGCCGCACTCGACGAGTTGCAACGAACTGCGCTGCATATTCTCTCGCTTCTCGAGAACGACAACAAAACAAAGTTTCACGAGAGACTGTCATGCACTTCTTATAGTCCGAGTGATACTGGTGAGACTCATCACGACGACGACGATGAGAAAAGGAACAAAATAGATAAAACGAGAAGAGACTACATCGACGTTTTCTTGAAGAAGATATTCGTGAAAGCCGAGGAGAGCGGGTGTTTACGAGACGACTTTGCCGAAAAGCACGGCGAGCGTTTACTCGCCTCGGCTTCGTTGTCGGTGACAAAAGCGGACAAACGAACAGAGGAAGAAGATGAGAAAAACGAGATGACGAAGAAGATGTTCGTGTACGAGAACGGAACGATACGAGAGACGGGCGAAACGTTCAGAGATGACTTGCTCGACGTAGGAGCGAACAGTCGTTACGAAAATCTGTCGGAAATAACGCTCTCGCTGTCGAAAAATTTGTTCGCCGGCAACACGGGCGCGCACGAATGGACGGCTGGATTCAAACTCGCCGACTTAGCCATCAACGAACCAGGTTTAGTGTATAATAAAACAGTATTAGAACTAGGAAGTGGCGCTGGTCTCGCCGCCGTAGCTATGTTGCGTTCGCAACCTTTACGATTAGTCTTGACGGATAAAAGTAAAGAGTCGAACGATAACTTGGAAAGGAACGTGCGAGGAAATATTTCCAGTACTACGAGTAGTACGAAAAATAAAATCATCGCGATAAAGCGAGAGAGCGCACTAGATGCGCTCCCGCCAATGCCAACGGGCGAGGACGTGTATCGTAAAGACGCGTTAGCGTCCAAAAATAGGACGGACGAGGAAGAGATGGCTTTTACGTACGAGTGCGAAATCGTGAACTCGTTCGTTTCCATTCGCGAACTCGATTGGTTTTCAGACGAGGAGACGTTGAAAACAGCCGCGGATGTGATAAATCCAGATTTAATCGTCGCCTCGGACGTGGGATACGATCCAGACTTGTTGCCTGGACTCATCGATACGCTCGATGTGTTCCTTTCCAAACGAAGTTCGAATCGAAATTACATGTGGTTAGAACCGGAAACGAGCGAAGACGCGTTTGATATGCTGTTTTCCCCGCGACCGAGCGAAGTCGCGAAACCGTGCATAGCTTTAATCGTCAACGCGAAACGACAAGAGGAAACGAATGCGAAGTTTGACCAACTGTTGAAAGAAAAAGAGCACTTACTCTCGTTTGATGTCACGGAATTCGCTTTACGAGAGAAGGCGTTTCTCGGTTTCGAGGAGGAATGTTTTGAAGGTGTTTCTTCGGAGGAAGAGAGGAGGGACGATGTCATCGTGCGAGTCATTTTCGCTTCGTCTTTGCCGTCCGTGCGGTACATGAAACGCGAAGGGAGTAAAAAAGACGATCCTAGTCACGTGGTCGTCAGAAGAGGACGGTACGTCTTCGATGATGATGAGAAGAAATAATAATAAGAAGAAGAAGAACTCTTCTTCTGTTTGCGTGTGTGTGCTTTTCTCGTTTTTGATTTTTTTTTCGTTTTCTTGTTTTCGACTTGTTTTCTACAGCTATTTAAGTACAGTACAGTAGTAGTAAGGTAAATTCAATGGGCTCACGTGATTGACGTGTCCTTCGCTCAAAAAAGAAAAAAGAAAATATCTTCTAAAAATCAATCGCGTCATCATCGATCTGACTCAAAAAAGCTCTCTAACATAATTCTCTCTCGATTCGAACAAAATCCTCACAAAGAAAAACACTCAAAACGCTCTTCTTCTCATATTAACTATATAATCGAGAGAATAAGAGAGAATAAGTTCTGTTCATTTCGTTTTATATCAATTCATTTTAAGTAATAAAGATAAAAATGGCGTCCGCTGCTCTTCAATCATCATCCTCGATCGCGATGACGAAAAAGAACCTCGTTTCTTCTTCTCAAAAGCGATCATCTTCTTCCCGAAGAAGTTTACACGTCGTCAACGCGGCACCGCCGACTGGGAACGAACGTCGCGCGATGGAATCCGCGAAAGTTGCGGCGAGAACGAACTTCATCAGCAGCACCGAGGAGTTAGACGCGGCTTTGACCTTAGCCGGCGATAACTTGGTCATGTTGGGCTTAATCTCCGACGAAGCCTGCGAGGGGTTCACGGACGAACAAGCCAAAGAGTGCAGACAAATCACGGCGTCGATGGCGAGAATTGCGAGAGAATGCCCAGACGTGACGTTCTTGGAATGCGACATTTTGTCCTCTTCCGGCGCTAAGAATTTGGCCGATAAGCTCGGCGTCAAGGACTTTCCTACGTTTCAATATTACAAGCACGGCGACTTGTTGTGGCAACACTCCGGTTTCGGCGCCGGCTCGCACGAATCCATCGCGGAAGGTGTTTTGTACTACGGCGATGAAGGTGCCGGCGGATTGAGAGTTCAAGACTTTTTTACCGACATCTCAACCGAGGCAGACTTGAAGGACTTCTTGGAGTTGTGCATGCCGGCGCAAGAAGTTCCGGGTTTCATCGCTCCGGTTGAAATCGAGTGCGCCAAGCAACTCGCGATTGTCGATGTTTCGGTCGAGAACGATCCGCCGAGCGGATGCTTGAAGATCTTCCCGGCGGTTGTTTCTCTTTCCAGAAACACTGCGGGTGCGACGAGATGGGCGAGATTGACCGCGGACAAGAACAAAGAGTCCAAGGCGTTGGCCAAGACTTTGAAGGTGTCGGAAGTCCCGTCTTTCGTCTTTTTCGCGGATGGCAAGGAGGTTGACCGATACACGGGTTCTGACCGCATGACGTTGATGAATAAAGTGTTGGCGTTTCAAAGAGCGAACGGTGTGAAGATGCCGCAAAAGAGAACGAGTAAGAGAATGACGACTGCGGAGGCGAGAGAGATTGCGAGAAGGCAAAGGGAAGAAGCGAAGAAGGCTGGCAGATCGCAATGGTCGTAAAAAAGAGATCTTCTCGCTTTTACCACCGCCACCACATCTTTCTTATTAATAATAAGTACATTTTCGCACTAGCATCAGGCCAACAAGAACGGCCAACATAAAAAACAAAATTGTAAACGAAAGAAATACAAACGATATTATTAAACAACCAGTTTCTTACTACAAACTATTTTACTATTGTACAACACAACCTGCTTTATTATACGTAAAAATTGTTACGCGTATCTCACCGCGACGAAGAAGATGGAGGAGGTAAATCCATATCTTTCGTGTGCATGGCTAATTTCTTTGCCGCGATAACTTTCTCCACCTTCAACGCGTTTTGAACCTCTTTACTCGCCGTCATCTCGAAGCTCTTCGCCAACATTTCCGACATCGCGTCCGCGCTCGCCGAGGCGTTTGTATTCGCGTTTTCCAACGACACGTTGAAGATTCCAACCTCGTCTTCGCCTTGAGAGCCAATCTCGCATAGTGCGCCTTCTGGTTTGATGACGTACGCTACCCCTGGAAAACATATGTTTCCGTTTACTTTTAACGTGGCTGTCTTTTCCAGCGCTTGCGCGTACAACCTTCCGCTTCTCACATCCAACTGGACTTGACTTTTGGAACCAATTTTCACTTTATCCGTGACTTCGTATTTTGATGTCGTTTTTGTCTGAAACGTTTGCTCCCCTTCAGCGACGACGACTATTTTCGGTGAGAGCGACGATTCAGACGACGACGCGTAAATGCATCCCCCTTCACTTCTTCTTTGTCTTCTTTGTCTTCTTGTCGTCGTGAAAGAAGAAGAAGATGTTGAAGGCGCAGACAAAAGACTTAATTTTCCTCTCATCAATAGTACACTTCTCTCCATTTTTTTTTTTTGAAGAGAAACAACAGACAAAACAGACAGAAATAAACAACTTCTCATCAGTTTTTGGTGTGCTTGACGTCAGCATTAATCTCTCATTCTCTCTCTCTCATTAGTGAAACTCTTTTATCCGAAGAAGAAGAAGAACAAGTCAAGAAGAAGAACTCTCTCTCTCTCTCTCTCTCTTTAATAATAATAGCAATAAGAATAAGAATAAGAATAAGAATCAAATGGTAGCGGCCGCCAATCGGACGGAGTACGAGCGCGAACGCGACGAGCGCTGCGAAGCGAACAAAAAACGCATGGAAAAAGTTCTCGGAGACGCGAAGCGTAAAGCTTTTCCATCATCGTCCGAGGAGGATACAGAGGAGGAGAGAAGGAGGAAGAAGATGAAGAAGAGTAAGTTGCTTCCAAAATCCAAACCTTTGCTGTTCGGAGCGACGAAAAGAACGAGCGCGAGAGATAAAAAAGTGGTCAACTACGCCGAAGAGAAAGTCGACGTTTCGATATCGACGCCCACTTTAGTCCCTTCTGGTGGTGGCACTGCGAAAAGAGCGTCGTCGTCGTTTGGGACGTACGACCCGCCAAAGACGCGAGAAGAGGCGCAAAAATCGGCGGTGTTTTACAAACCGGCGAGGAGAACGAAGGAGAAAGAGGTGTACCCGGAAAGTTCCGTCTTGAAGCGCGACGAGGCGACTGGGAAGCTAACGTTCAAAAACGTTCCGAGTTCGCAAGCGCACTTTCAACCGAATTTGACGCCGAAAGAAATGATTCAAGCCGGGACGTTTGGTGGGTGCTATTTTAACCCTCGAGGAGGTAAAAAAGGTTTCCTCAAACGTCCAATTCTAGTAGCGTCGAAAGAGTTTCCCGAGGAATGGTTCGAGAACATGTCCAAAGGTTTATACGAGAATCGAGTGTATAAAAGTTACCGAAACCTGTATCAAGTGAAAGCGGGTCAAGATCAGCACTATTGGGAAGAGCACGGATGGATTAACGAACAAGATCCGAGAGGGTGGTTCCAGTGGTATTGCAGATTTTATCTCGGGAGAAGAACGGCGGACGATGCGAGACAAATATCGCGCTGGACCGGAGTTGGCGGCGAAAAAGGTCGATGGAAGAATAATCTCTTGAACAAGATTGTTTCGTCAAACAGACGTTTCGACGACGCCTCGATTTCACCCGTCGTTCGACAAACAATGTTACACTGGGCGATTGAAGTGACGGAAAAAGATTGCATGAAGTTCGCCAAGAGTAAAGGATATAAACTAAAAGTCGTTTAGTAGATGTGTACCGGTGTGTACCTGTGAACATGAACATTGTATATACGTAGTAGTTTTGTATTAAATACTTGGTTTAAAACAATATCATAGTGTGGTACTGGTTGTAAAAAAACAACAACCAGCCTCTTCTTCTTTTCGCCTCAAACTTACTTGCCGGCGTCCGTGCGTCTTCTCTTCAACGTTCTCAATCGCAGCGCGTTCAACTTGATAAAGCCGGCGGCATCTTTCTGGTCGTACGCGCCGCCGTCCTCTTCGAACGTGGATAAGTTGACGTCGTACAAAGAGGTGGGCGATTTTCGTCCGACGCACATGACGTTGCCTTTGTACAGCTTTGCTCTGACCGTACCGTTGACGTGTTGCGCGGCTTGATCGATGCTTTTTTGCATCATTTCTCTTTCCGGCGAAAACCACATGCCGTTGTAAAGCAACTCCGCGTATTTTGGCATAATCTCGTCCTTGTAATGCATTTCCCCTCGGTCCAAGCAAATGGATTCCAAATCTCTTCTCATGGCTAACAAAACGGTGCCGCCGGGCGTTTCGTACACACCTCTCGACTTCATCCCAACGTATCTGCTCTCGACAATGTCTAATCTACCAATGCCGTTATCTCCTCCGAGCTTATTCAACGCCGTCAACATTTCAGCTGGCGATAACCTCTCCCCGTTCAACGCCACAGGGTCCCCCTTCTCGAACTCCAACTCGATGTACGTCGGTTCGTTCGGCGCGTTTTCTGGGCTCACCGATCTCGTAAACATATCTTCCAAATACTCCTCCCACGGATCTTCCAACGCGTTCCCTTCGTAAGAAATGTGTAACAAGTTAGCATCGGTCGAGTACGGTTGCTCTTGCCTCTTCGACGCGGCGACCGGAATCCCGTTTTTGTCCGCGTACGCCAACAACTTCGTTCTGGAATCTAAATCCCACTCTCTCCAAGGCGCGATCACTTTCACGTCAGGTTTTAACGCGTAATAGCCGATTTCAAACCTGACTTGATCGTTCCCTTTCCCCGTGGCTCCGTGGCACACGGCATCCGCGCCGACTTGATTCGCAATCTCGATTTGTTTCTTCGAAATCAACGGTCTCGCGATAGACGTGCCCAATAAGTACGTCCCTTCGTAAATCGCATTCGCTCGAAACATCGGAAAGACGTACTCTTTCACGAACTCCTCGCGAACGTCGACGATGAAGATATTTTCTTCCTTGACGCCCATTTTCAACGCCTTCACTTTCGCCGGACCGAGTTCTTCGCCTTGGCCTAAATCCGCGGTGAACGTCACGACTTCGCACCCGTACGTGTCTTGCAACCACTTGAGAATGATGGAGGTGTCTAACCCACCAGAGTACGCGAGGACGACTTTTTTCACCTCACCAGACGGACCAACTTTTCCAGCCATTGGAACGAACTTTCTAGCAGCGCGGTTATTATTACTTCTTCTGTTGTTCGCGTTGATGTTCTTGATGTTGTTGATGTTAAAAGACGATGGTGATGATGATGCGGTTGCGATGGGGATGCTTTTCTTCTTCTTCGCGACGAGAAGTCGTTTGTTGTTGTGATTGTTATTGTTGAAGGAAGAGACGAGTAACGCAGACTTTAAGGAATGCGTGGAGAAAGACATCTATCTATGATGCGTGTGTAACAAGCTCGTTCGTTGTGTGTGCGATGGACGAGGCGATAGTGTGTCTGTCCGCCGTCTTTTTTTATCCACTTTTTATTGAAGAAGAAGAAGGTTTTTTGTTTTTTTTTTCTCTCTTTTTCGTCTCTTTTTCGTTTGTTTGTGTGTGTGTTTGTGTATTCGTTCGTGGTGGTGTTATTTGCGTTGCATGTATTATTACTATATTCGCGAACAGACGCTATTCATTTCAAGCGCTTTTATTAAACACGACGTTTTTACTACGATCTAATCGTCTAATAGACTACTTTTTCTCTACCGTTGCTATTATTACTTTTATACAACAATGGTGCTGCCATTTCATTGGTAGTAGTATCCCCGCCGCGACGCGTCGATACGCCAGGAGGCGTTGGAGAAGGCGGTTTCGTCTTCTTGTTGCCATCCTTCTTCGTTCGTGGCGACTGTTGTGCCTCACCATTTGATTTCTCCGCCACCGCGCTCTTTGTTTTCGTTTTCCTCTTCTTCTTCGTTCCACTGTTGCTCTTGTGGTGAGCGTTCCCGTCCATCTCAGCTTTCTCGAACGCGGCGACCAAGGCGACGAGTTCTCGCTCTTCTTTTTCCTTCTCCTCTAGCGCTTGGATTTCGAGTACAGTGAGTTTCTTTCCATGTTCGTCATCGTTTGAAGGGAACCAGCTTCCAGGGGAATTCGAAGAAAACGCATTCGGTGAGAATCCGTAAATAGGACGCGTAGACGAAGCGTTGCGCTCTTGCTGCTTCTCCTCCTCCTGACGCATCAAATCCCGAAGAGGACTTTGTTGAGAAGACGCAGAACCTCCGATGAACCCTTTATTCTTATCGAACGAGGCGCTAGAGCCAAGCCATGGCGCTGGAGAGGAATCAACGACATGTTTTTTCGATTTCGTTCGTCTCGCCAGAGCGGAAAGCGACACCGTTACGCTCGTAGCAGATGAACCCGTCGCATCCTCTCTGTGAACACCTCGCGTCTCGAACATTTCCATAGAAAATTCTTTCTTCGCTTGGGAACCTACCATGGATCTAAACGATGGTAAAGGATTTCTACTTTGCGACTCTTGAATCTCCTTCAAACTCGTAGCAGTGAAACCACGCGATATCGAAGACCTTTCTTGCTCCTCCCCATCCGCTTTCCATTTCAACTTCTCCTTCAATCGTGCTTCCGTTTCGAGGTCCTCGTCGTATGCATCGTTCCCGTCTTCGTCGCTTTCTTCGTACTGCCTGAATATGATCGGCTTAAATTGTTTCAATATGCCTCCTGATTTTCGTCTTTCACTCGAGCGTGTATAATCAACGCTTTTTGGCGGCGTCGTCCGCATCGAATTGCGTTGGATTTGCTTTTGAGTGCATTTCGTTGTGGAAGTGAGAGATATTTTAATCGGTTTTGACTTCGATGGTAGTGATTCTGTTTCTGGCGAGGCATTTCTTTTCATTTGCGGTGCTCGCGCCGGAACTTCATTCGTTTTCCCACTCATCACTTCCACTCTCTCCTTTTTCTTCTCCTTTTTCTTCTTCTCTCCTTCTTCGTCGGCGACGACGGGCGCGTACGTCTTCTCTATATCCCAATCGAGTTCTAAAGTTAATTCTACACCGCCGGTGCTTCGTTCTCGAATCCCACTTAAAACAGCATCGTCGACGTGCCCATCATCGTATTTCGTACCCAGCACGTCGTAAACCTCAATAAGTGCGTCTAAATTCGAAGCTGCGAGCTCGTACGCGTACTCTCGCAATAGTTCTCCACTTTCAATGTCTAAATTAGGAAGATTTTGAAGACACTCCATGCAATTACTTAAATCCAACACTTCTTCACAAACAACTCTACACGCGATGTGTTGTAAACTCTCTTCTTCTTCTTCTTCTTTTCGGGCTTTTTCTCGGATGATTTTAGATTCCGGCCAATTTGAATTAGGCTCCGTCCAATTCGATATGCTCAACGCGTGCTTATCGCTGATCGAAATCGAAGTTGCTCGTTTTACACCCACGACGCGACTGAAGACTGAGCACTCTCCAGATCGCTCGTTTACTTCAAACTCGTAACAATCACCGTTCCTAGCTAGAACACAGCCTCTCGAATTCGTCATCGTGCACGATACAAATGGCACAGAATTAAACTCGTCGACTCTTTGCGCTTCGCAATCATCGAGCTTTTTGGAGTGAAAACGATACAGATCACCGTTCTCGCAAACAAACGCCGAAATAATATTGCCGCACGACATGTTCACAATCGTACTGCGAGAAGAAGATCTTATTTGTTTCGGTATACAATCTCCAGAACCGAACCGAACGATGGCTTTCGTGTTGTTGTTTTTTCGCACGAGCACGAGCGTCGTCTCATCAGAACATGAAGCGCTCAGACAGTAACCTTCAATGCCGACTACAACCCTTGGAAATTTGACGCGCGAAATAGCATCGATCTGAAACCCGAGTTGACCAGTCCCATTCAGTCCAAAACTCCAGCATCGACCTTTGGAGTCGATAACGACAGCGTGCGCGTTTCCACAACTCGCATCTACAATGCGTTGCTCTTTAAATGTCTCTCGAGAGATTGGATCTCGCTTATCGTCTCCGAAAATGCGTCTAGGAAACATTTGCATGCAGCTGCTATCATCTTCCTTGTTGTTGTTATTATTATTATTGTCGTTAGTGATACCAGCATCTGACGATGAGGAAAAGAGTCCGAGCGTTTTTCCCATGATAAATAAACTTCCAGAGTCATCCACGAGCAGAGCGAAATTTTCCGAACACGAGATTTTAACAATCTTTGGTTTCGAGGAAATTCCACCGATAAACGTCTCGATGCGCGTCGGGAACATATCCGCTTCGCGCTTCAGTGATGCGTTGTTTTCTTGTACTTCACCGTTTATTTTGCTATAACTATTCCAATCAGTCAGACCCCACGAATAAACCTCCCCTTCCTTTGTCGTCGCGAACGAACGAAATCGAGAACAACTCAACGAAGTCACGTTTAAGTGGTGCTTTGCAAAATACTCTATCCGTTTGCATCGATCGCCGTTCGTGTTCGTGTTTCCGGTGCCTAGCGTATAATTCACGCCTGAGCCCCATGAAAAGACATCCGATCTTCTCAGGCGCATGTGTCTCTTTCTTCCTTCTTCTTTTTCTCCTCCTTCTTCTTCTTCTTTCGACGCTACGGTTGCTATCGTTATCGATAAACTTTCGATCGGAGTGTGCCCTGGAAAACACCTCGGTTGATGAAGCAGATTCACGCTACTCTTCTTCGAGCAGTGTTCCGTAGCGAATTTCAACAACGTACGAGCGCACGTCAAGTTGGGACCGTGAAGCAAACATCGATGCATCGCCGAGTGGCCCGTCTCAAAGTCTCTCAGCACTAAATACTCTTCCAAGTTCATCGTTTTCTTAATATTCGTTGTGTTCTTCTTCTTGTTCTTCTGTTGTGTTATTGAGAAATATTTCTTTGCCTCCTCTAGTATAAACTGCACAACGCGCGCATCTCCTCGAGAACAAGCGGCGTGTAACAGAGATGGGGAACGAGAAGAATCAAACCACGCCTCGCGAGGTGCGCGCGATTGCATCATGCGCGCTTTCACCGTCTCCAAGCTCGTTCCAAATCGAAGAACTGTATTGAGCAACTCGTCGTCATTGGTATTCTTAGTATTATTGTTCACGGTAAGCGGAGGAATGATGACGTTGCTCTCACCCATAGCGACAACAGAGACGACGACAACAACAACAGCGACGCTCTGCACTCGACAAGCAAAAGTGCGTTCAAATCATCATCATCGCGAAGAATAAATACAGTTTATGAAGAATGATGTCTGTTAACTTATTATTTTTCTGGTATTAAATCGAAAAAAGAAGCACATGCAGTGGTATTATTATTATTATTATTCGTTCTTTTGAGCTTTTGCCGGCTTTTCTCGGCGAACGCGAGAGACGCGATAAGACGAGGCAATAGCTCGGGCTTGATTTTGATGAGGAGAAGGAGCGTTCTCATCGAGAAACAACCTTACAACCTTACAGCCCGTTGAAGTCTTGGTTGTTCGCAGTGATCGTATCCGCGGTAACCTCGCGAGCGCCGTGCGCGTACAGGTCATCCGACATATCGTCACGTTGCGACTTCATGTCGGCGCACATCTTATCAAACGTCGAGGCGGAGATGAGATGACACGTACGGTCTACTTGCCACGTGATCGGGGACCACGCAGAGCACACGGAGTTGTCTCTGGACGTACCGGTGGTGGAACCAGTATAGTAGGTGATCTCGCTGCCCTTGTCGCCGTCGACGATCATGCCTCTCATGAGGTCAGGGTAGTAGTAGTTCTCGTCGTTGACGATGGTGAAAATTTGCGCCTGCACACCAACGTTGAGGTGGAGTGTGTTACCGCTGATAACACTTGCAAGCGTCGGACCATCGATATTGCAGAGAACCCCGTCGTAGAACGGAGTTTGGTATTGGTTCGGCGTACCACACGCGCCGACGGAAGAGTGCGGCCAGTGGACTTCGTAAGTTTCGCCGACTTTCATGCCAACGCAGTGTTGCCAGTCGTACTCCTTGGTGTACATTTCGACCGAGGAATCGTATTTGTGGCATCTACCGCCCAATCGAGCACCTTCGGCGAGGAGCTTACGGTGCGACGCAGAGCCTGGTCCACTTCCGGTCTCGTCGTACTGGCCGACGGAGAGATGTTCCGCACCCAAGTGCCAGTGAACGTTGACCGGGCACAGTTTCTGCTTGTAGTACGGCTCCTTGATTGGCTCGTCGGTCCCCACATTCAAGCTTCCTTCGTAGCCCACGGTAACGTTACCTCCGGCTTGCTCAACACCGGCGACAAGTTTGTCGGCGCAGGACCCGTTATCGAGAGCACAATTAAAATATGTCTCAATCGTATTTGTACCGCTCATAGGCGACTTAATAGACATTGGTGCGTGTTCTGGTTCCATTACTGAAACGATATGATCGACGTCTTTCTGCATTTGGTGGACCAAACCGACGTTGGCGAAAACGCCGCAGAAGGTCACGACGCCGAGAGCCACGAGAACCTTGGGCATCATCCCCGAAGAGGAGGACTTCTCCACGTTACTGTATTGCACTCCACTCATTTTCTGTTGTTAAAAATCGTTCATCGGGAGGAAAGTGTTGATTGAGAGAAGAAGAAGAAAACGTTAATATTGTTGTTGTGCGCATCAGTTAATAATAGTGTGTTGCTCTTCCTTTTTCTCTTCTTTCTCGAGCTCCTTCCTCTCTTTTGTTTTTCTTGAAAAAAATGCAAAATACGCGGTGGCTCCACGTAACACGCTTTGATGATGATGTCGGAAGCAAAAGAAGAAGAACGACAGCGCGCAAAAATCATCTCTTCTTTAAAAAAGAGAGGAAAAAGACGAGGCGTGAAGAAGAAGGTTTGATCATCATCGTGCGGTTGTTTTGCGGTCAGATGCGACGCGCGCGGCGACTGTCTCGAGCGATGATGATGATGTTTTTTCTCCGTATCTATGATGACGCATATGGTGAGATTTTGTAAGATAAAATCAATTTCTCTCACTCCTTTTCATCTTCTTCTTCTTCCTCTAACGACGACGAAAAAGAAAAAGAAGACAATGAAACGAAGACGTACCTTTAGGCTTGCGTATCACTCAAAACACAATACTACTACCTTGTATATATATATTAATTATATTATTATGAAATGGATATAATTTAATGAGGGCTACTCTTTTGACATGTCTATACTATTTTTCCCAGTTTTCTTGGCGGACACCACAAAAACGAGGGGAGGCTGTCTGAAACAAAAAACGAGAGAGAGCGAGAGAGAACACACAGCTGGAGAGAGAGAGAGAGATGAGATGAGATGAGATGAGAAATAATCTGACCTAGAATAAAGTCGGATAATATCTCTCTAATTTCTCCATCATCATCATCCACATCATCCTAAGAATAATAATAATAAAGAACAACAACAGAGGAAGAAAGACCACCCCTACGAACACGAGAGCGAAAGGAGAGCGAAGAAAAAGAAGTCATCATCTTTATTGGTGTCGTCGTCTTTCATATCGTCGTCGTCGTTTAGAACAAAGATAATAATGAAGGACTTTAAAGTAACAAAAGCGACTTCGAATCCCGACCATTACTCCTCCATCGCGTCGTACATCAACGAACCTCTGGAAAAGATAACTCCACCGGAACGACCAAGAACGAGTAAAGATGAGATGTATAAAGTTCCCGGGTTTAAGAGTAAAGATGGATCAGTCTCTACCGGGGGCGTGGCATCTATTCACGTGAAACAGAACGTCGCGCAAGCGTT
>Ga0115000_10001567_pt1 | contig 20126 bp, 17 predicted proteins | sample ArcticOcean_MG_C_6_FD_89690 | JGI IMG/M metagenome (GOLD analysis project Ga0115000, IMG submission 89690) | Marine microbial communities from western Arctic Ocean - ArcticOcean_MG_CB8_128 | ecosystem: Environmental > Aquatic > Marine > Oceanic | place: Arctic Ocean: Canada Basin | collected... | reverse complement strand
GACTTTCTAAAATCTGTATTTTTATTTACTCTTGACACCGTACCATTATCTGGATTTAATAATACTTTTTTAATCATAGTAATATCTTCTTGCATTTTTGCTTGACCCTCCTTAAGATAAACCATATCATTCTTCACTAATTTAATCTCACTATGTAGATTTTCGTTTGTTAATCTTCCCATAATTCTACTGTAAACCAGAAATTAGATAATGTAATTTACTAATATCATTTACTGAATTTTCATTTATAAATTCCATTTCTAGTATTTTATTATATGTCTTTTTTAGATTAACGTGTAAAGAAGCTTCATCATTCTCAACTATCTTTTTTCTAAGTAATTTTTGAGCAATTTCTTTGTAATCTTGGAATATTTTTTCTTCTCCTTTTTTACTTTCCAGTATAAGTTTTAGTATTTTCTTGTCTGATTCTGAAAGGTCTTTATATTTTTGGTTGTATTTTCTACTAACTATTTTACTAATTAAAGCTATTGGGACCGATGGTACTTCTTTTTTCTCTGTCTCTTTATTTTTAGTTAGATTCTCTTTAATCATTACTTTAGACTTATGGATTGAGTTAATATTTTTTGTTGTGTTCATTAAAAAATACAAATTGGATATTGACTCATTTAGTTCATTGGTCTTCATCTTTGTTCCAAGTTTTTCACAAATTTTTTCTAATTTAGAATTAGACGATAGTATTTGATGGGGTGTGTATACCTTAAGGGACTCTATATTGTCGTTTATGTAGCTTGTTAAGTACTTTTCTTGGATTTGGGAATTTTTAAGATTATCGTATACTGTAAATTGGTCAGATAAAACTCTATCAGTTTTAATTACCTTTACACATTCTTTTATTAATGAACTACATTTTTTCTTATTTCTCCCAAATTCCCTGGAAGCTGATATATAGATCGAGTCTAGTAAATCTCCAAAATTTTTCATACAGTGTGTTTTATATAATAAATATAAAACTATTCTAAAAGTTTATCTAAATTTTCTTTTAGGTCCGCAATATCCTCTTGGATTAGATAACTTCTATTATTAACGGGTTTATGACGTTCGGTATCTGTACTAACTGTTTTAACTAGATTATCATAATTTTGTAAAATTTCTGCTAATTCTTCTGGCGGTTCTGGCGGTTCTGGTTCTACGGCCATATCCATTGGTGGTGTAGAACTGTCACCTCCCATATCCCCCATTGGTGGTGGTGGTGTTGGTGTTGGGCTTACGTCCTCACCATCCGTCATATCCTCTTCGGCTGTTTCGCCGTAAAGTCTATCCACTTCTTTGAATATTCCTGTGTTTTTAATCACCTCGGAGGTATTCTCCATTTCAGCGGCAGCCGCTTTTTCCATTCTTTGTCTTTCTAAATCTAAAATAATTTCATCATCACTAAAACCTAAAATATTTTTCTTTGCCCAGGTCATAGATGTTGCGGCAAAACCGTTACCAGCGTCTGAAACAGAATCTCTATATAAAGCAACTTTTGATTGAAATTGTTCTACTTTTAACATCTCTGCTTGTGTTGATGGATTATTTAGTCTTAAACTAAAATTCTCTAGTTCGTCTTCAAAACCTAATATATAGAGATGTACAATGGCTATCTTATTTAGTTCCTGTACCATTGATTGTTGTATTCTATTTATAGTTCTAGCAAAACGAATATCTTGGAGAGCTAAATTCTTACCCTCTCCAGCTGGTTCCTCAAATCCTAAGAACGGTTTAGGAATTCTTAAGGCTGACAACATTTTTTTCTGTATGTACTCAATATCTGCTATTTGGTCTAGATTACCCGCCCCTGGTAATGTTTCTATAGGGTTAGCCGCCCCATCATTACGAACAGGAACAAAGAAGTCTTGGTCAACCGCCAAAGCGTTATATCTTAAATCTGCTTGTCCGGTAGCTTGATCGATAGCGTGATTCCTCTTAAAATTATTGGCTATTTTTTGTACATAAGCTTGTACATCCTGATCGTCAATATTACCCACATTAATTTTGAAGACTCTTCTCTCTGGGGCTCTTGTTACACGGTATATCATCATGGCGTCTTCAGAAAGTAATAACTGTTTCCATATTCTTCTTACTTTCTCCAATAATGAGGTTCCATAAGGTAATCTTCTATCGTCCCCTAATAATCTAAAGTGTGCCACTTCCCAAGCATTAAAAGAAATGCTCTTATTTCTCCACTCAAACTTTATATTTTTATCTTTTTCTTGTTCACCAGCCACCCCATAAGAACCAACTTTCTGTTGAGTTAGATAACTACTTTCATCTTTTCTTTCCATTTCTATATTTGGTAATTGGGAGGCTCCAATAATACCTAATTTAGGGTCTATTTTTAAGTACACAAAATTATCACCATATTTACACGTATTTCTTGTCCATGCTGGTAAAACCGCATGTAGGTCTAAAACTTTAGTAAATAGATTGGTTAAAATATCTTTTATTCTGGAAGATTCCGACTCTACGGTTAAAAGAAAACCTTTTTCATTCGGGGTGCAACTTTCTTCTGCATATATATCAAGAGCCGCAGAAATCTCAGGTGTAAATTCCATAGACTCAAAGTCATAAAAAGAGGCCAACCTAGTTGTCTCATAATAAATTGCTTGATTATAAAGTTCACTATCTACTTTATTCCATTGATTCTTCATGAAGGAAGTTTGTTGTGATTGTAACTTCGCTTGTTCAAAATCAGCCTTATTCGTCGTTTTTAATAAAACTTTATTAGGATCAACGTTGTAATTCTGGATTGGAGCTCTTCTAGTAGTCCCTGCGCCAAAAACCTGTTGGAGTCTTTGGTATATTGTTAAGTTGTCTTCTGCCATGATTTATTCTTTGTATTATAAATATCTTATATTAATTATAAACTAAAAAATTGAAAAGTTAAACCTTATCCTCTATTACCTCTCCCCATCTTTCCAAATAACCATTGGTACTCTTGATACATTCTTCTTGGATCGGCTTGATTTGGGTTAAATGGTGCCATAGGGTCATGAGTTCTAGGATCTGAAGGATTAGTTGTTGCAAAGGTTGTTGATGAATTAAACTTCTCAGCCGCTGGCTTTATCTCGTCAATATTTTTATTTACAGTTGTGGTGGTCATCCAACTATCTATCATCGCAGCTGATTTGTTTTTGTTTCTCTCTATTTCCTTAAAGGTAGTATTTGCGACATATAGACCCATGGCCAAACCCCATAAAAGATCATCATGATAACCTACCATATGGTCAGGTCTTCCATTTCTAAAAACAAAGGTAGTCATTTCTGTGATAGTTCTTTCGGAACGTATTTTAACCCTGTTGGTTCTAACAGACTCTTCTAGTTCGCTAACAACGATTCTTCTATTAGAGTCAATATTAAATCCCGGATTTTTATTTTTATCTCCATTGGGATAGTGAAGTTGTCCATATCCCATTTCTTTTAGTTTTAGTGAAGTTGGCAGTCCTACTCCTCCTGTTATGTCAATAACCACATACGCGTTATAACGTCGACCAACGGACCATACAAAATTAGCTAATTCATCTGGTGGTAGTTTACCATAATATTCAGCTACTTGTTCCTCTCCTTCTTCACAATCTAAACAAATTACACTAAAGGCACTAAAATCGTCCGATTGTCCTGTAGAGACATCCACCCCCATTATGTACTTTCTATTTGGTTCGGAATCTTTCCATATCCATAAATCTCTAAATATCCCTTCTTTTCTTATCGGGTCTCGCCTATTCTCTTTTTCTTGTAACGCAATCCACTCCTTATCAATCACGGTCTCTCCAGAACCTAAGAAATCACAATTAATTTCCTGATTAACTAATCTCATATTCCCATTCATTTGTCTAATCATTTCCAAATACCAAGGAGAACTAGGAGAATAACCATCTCTAACATAGGTTTCGTATTTTTCTAAGTCTTGGGATTGGTCGAAAATTGTTTCATGGTCTTCTTTATCCCATTTCAGTCCTAGATTAAATCTAGGATCTTCGTACCACCTCATTTCAACAATGTTAAAATCGTTCTCGCCTTTTTTAGCCCCATCGTATGTTGCGTGATATATCTCATCGTATCCATTAGGTGTTGACACTAATATTGCGTCCCCTCCTGTAGAAAGTGATGCTTGACATGCGGCCCAAACGTCCTGACCCCCCTCAATAAATGCCGCTTCGTCTAAAATTAGAAGAGAGGGAGTATACCCCCTTAAGGCATCCGCCGAGGTCGCCACTGCTTTAATTTCACATCCATTCGTAAATCTTACATGTTGTTTAGAGTTGGTATCTCCGATATCTACTGTTATCCATTTCGGTAATTGGGAGTGGAAGACTTTTGCTTTGTTAAGAAACTCCATTGCGGTTTCTCTCTTATTAGCAAGAATAAGTACTTTTTGTGGGTTTTTCTTATCAGCAAAAGAAATCAACCAAGTTATATAGGCAGCGGTGAGGGTGGATATTCCCGCCTGTCGGTATTTAAGGACGATATTATAACGATTATCTTTGTAAGCGTGAATAGCGTCCATTTGTTTAGGGAAGGGTCGAAACTTAACATAAGTCTGTTTAGTTTTATCAAAGGTTTCTAAATAATTCTCAATAAAAAAGGCTGGGTCAGCTTTACACTTGGCCCAGATCATCATAGTCTCTAGTTTGGTATTTTTCTTAGTTCCTCCCATATATTATAAATATAAGATAGTTAGGAACACTTATAAACCGTTTAGGATTGGTCTTTTAAGTATTGTAATTCTTCAGGGGTAAGGGAGTCCATTCCTTTATCTGATATTTTATCTAAAAGAGTGTCAATATCCATTTCATAAGAGTCTTCGGGGCCATCACTACCTTGAGGGAATAAGTCTCTGATATTAATATCATCTAAGGCTTCCATAGTTCCTTCAAATCCAGGTATATCTGGAACCATAGTGTCATCATCCTCATATTCACCAGTTGCGTCCTCATACTCATCTTTTTTAATATCGCTTTTTATCTTCTGAGCTAAATCAACCATCATCTGTTTACCTTTGTCACTACCTGATTGAATTTCTTTCATAAATTCTAAGAATTGTTTAGCTGGCATTTGTATTACTTCACTATATAGGTGATTTTTAACATCGAAGTCATCAGACCCAATTGAATCTATAAACCGCTCCCATAATCCAGGACCTAATCTTAAATCCCACATTTCGTCTTCTAAAAAGTCTGTTTTATCCATAACCTTTTGTCTTAATTCTTTATCTCCTGGTAATCCGTGTAAAGAAAGATATTCCATAACTCCTTTATGTAACTCGTGTACTAACACTGGAAATGTCATTCCTTTTGCTACAACTGTTGGGGGGTCTGTTGACAAGTCGATTTTTTCCTTACCAAATACTTGAGCTTCTTCTCCTCCACCACCACCCATCATATCTGGCATAATCCAGTACATTAAATCGTTGGCAGAAATTACTACTCCATAAAGATTTATAAGGGTAGGGTCTATTTCATTAAGTTCATCACTTACCATATGGTACAAATATAAAGCTTTTTTAGCCGAACCTTGCATCATAGAATTAATGAACCTTCTTTTTGATACCTCTAAATCCAACTCTTCTATATGTTCTAGAGTTTCTTCCTCCATCTCAAAAGAATCCTCTTCATCTTTCGGTTTTTTCTTCATATCGTCCTTACTCAACTTTTGCATACCAGTGATTTCAACATCAAACTGTAATGCCCCTTCAGGTACATTCAAATCCTTAGTGACTATTTCTACCGCCAACTCTTCCAATTTAGTTTTATTAGCGCCTTCTATTCGTAGGGTATTTTGTAAAGACTGCATCATCATACCTTGTAAACCCATTAAATTATTCATGTCGGTCGCGTTACCCTCAATACCTGTGTATCTCTTAAATGACGCTACTACGTCTTTGAATCTTTTTGATGCAATCAATTCTTCATAGTTATTATAAATTTCGTCCTCACCCACTTTTGGAAAGGCAGGGTGGTCCTTACCAAAAGGAGTATCTTGTGTAGATAATTGCCTTTCAATATCTGGATTAATTCTTTCTGGTCTGTCTTCGTAATCTATTGGCACTTCTTGTAAACTTTGTTTATTTTCGGCTAATTTAGTAATTATTTCTTTAACTTTTACTAAACTTTTAGCTTTTTCTGTATAAGGTGCAGATACTTTAGTAATATCTTTCTTTTTATATACCTTACCATTTGCCCCTCCTCTTGTTGTGAGTTCCGACAAATATTCTAAGAGTTTACCTTTTTTAATTTTTGGTTTTTTCATTTCACTTATTCCCATTACATTGCTATGTGCCGGACCTGGTACATCCGAATACATTTTATCACGAGGAACATCCCCCAACCCGAAACCTGGATTAGAATTTATCCCCCATACTTGTAGTTCTTTTACTCTCTTCTTTTTCTTTTCAGGAAGTTTACTAAAGTCTTCCGTGTCGTCAGCAAATTCTTTTGACCACTTCTTCCATTTCTTTCCTTCCTTTCCTGGTTCATCAGCTTTAGCATAAAAATATCTAGCTTGAGCCTTTGAAGCAAACTTCTCATTCATTGTTCCATAATTAACTTTATATCTAGTCTCCATTATATCCTCTGGGTCTTCACCAAGTTCTGAACCATCACTACTAAAGTCATAGGCATCCCAATGAGAATCCGAATCTCCATAAAATGTAGTAAATCCATCATCTTCTAATTCTGGTTCTGACCCTAGAGGTCCTTTACTTTGAAAACTGTAATCGCTATCGTCTCCATAGCTGACGTCTGCATATCCTCCTTGTAATCCCGACATTGTGTCTTCCGCAACAACTGAGTATTTAGACATTCTCTTGCTAATACCATTTAATTCATTAGTTAAACTTTTTATTAGTTTTTCTAATCTTACTTTTTCTTTTTCTTGTTTTGGCGTTAACGGCGCAACTGCAACTGGTTCGGATGTTTGTTCCGTAACCTCTGGAGCTCCCCCTTCCGACCCCTGTATGTTACTCAAGGCCTTTGTTGCATTATCGATTCTGGTATTAAGAGAAGAAGTTAATTTTGCTGATTTTTCCGTACTATATTTCTGGTACTTTTCTTTTTCTTTATTTATATCCTCTAATTCCCCCTGCTTACGCTTAACTGATTTTTGAATCATAAAATTATCTTTAGCTACTTTCTCTTGTTTCCTCATTGCCACTATTTGACTCTTTAATTGGTGTGCTTGGTCTTTTAATGGTTGGTTTGGGTTTCCCGTCTGTACTTCTTCCACAATCTTATTAACTATTTTTCTTTTTTCCATTAATCCTTCTTCATTAGCCGTTTCCCATATTTGATCCAAAATCTCTTCTGCTTTTTTAACAAGATCTTCAAAATAGGTGATTTCCTCCGTATTCATTTGTTGATCTTTGGTATCTTGTATTTGTTTATAGATACCACTTAATTGTTTCTCTAAAGCCGCGACGTCTCCACCAGGTGAAGATTTAAGTTTTTTTAATTCTAAATTAGCTTGATCTATTTGGGTGTCTAATTGACTTAATTGTGATCCTGCGCCCCCACCTTGTTCAGTTAATGATTTTAATTTTCTTAATCCCATAATTAACTATGTTGGTTTTTTGATTCTTTTATTATCGTCAATACCAAGTCTCGAGTATATAGTTTATTAGATACTGATTCAAATGATTCTCCGTAACGAAATGCTAATCTTTTTATATTTTCCATACCTTCAAAGTCCTCAGTGATATGTTCCCAACCTAAAGCTATTATCCCATCTACAGAATCGTAAACCCCAAAGTAATTTGAGTCTTGAACGACATTCATTATGATCTCTTTTGTGGTTAAAGACCCCACATTTTTTATAAATTGTGTTTCGGGAGGTGATGGGTGACCATCAGCGGGTACCTTATCCCAAGATTCACCATCTACTAAGTCTAGTTGGTCGGGAGTTGTAAAAATAAATTCATAAAGATTTTCACCTCGGTAGTTTACTCCCATCTTGTTTATATAACAAAGGCGCGTTTCCATTATAGTTATTATTACTTATTTCCCAAATAAGAATCAACCGTTTTTTCAACAAATGATTTTAATGTCCCCGCAATATCTTGATCTTGTGAGTCACCATCACCATATAACATATCCTCACTCACTTCCGCGTCATCTTCAAAATCTTCATATTCGAAATCATCCATATCGATATCTAATTCCTCGTCATCCATTCCACTATCTAACCCATCGATTTCCATCTCAGTGTCGTCTTCTTCTTCAGGGTGTCCACCCGGCATCCCAATTTGTGGAGAGTCAGGAGTGCCAATTTGTGGTATGTCAGGAGTGCCAGCTTCTTCTTTATCTGTCCCAGCGTCTCTTACTTTCTTAATTATTTCTAATTTATCTTCATCTGTTAATTCTCCGATATTAAGAGCAGAAAAAACAGAGTTAACCACATATTTTGTTAATTCAGTATCTACTACTTGTTCTGCTTCACCTTGTCTTAGTGCCTGACCTAATTTTCCAGTAAGTGATTGTATTTCTTTTTCTGGAGATTCTTCACCTCCTCCTAACTCTCTCTCTATTGAATCAACTTCGGAATCAAATCCCATTCCTCCACCGCCCATATCTGGTTCCTCAACATCTACATCTATCTGTGGTGGTGTTGGGGATGGTGTTTGGATTGGTTCGGGTTGAGTTGGGGCTCCATTTCTCTTGACTAGTCCAGGTCTACCCAGGTTACTTGGAGCTACTGGTGTTGATGGTTGTGCTGGTTGTGCTGGTTGTGCTGGTGGTTGAGGGATTCTCTGTGTTGGTTCTTCTGGAGAAGGTGCGCCTTGTTCTTGCTCGTTATAATTTTTCTTAGGAACTTTAACCACATATCTTTTCTCCTCAAATAAATTGATTCCTTCTTTATGATTCTGATGTACTTCATTTAATGAAGAAAATAAAAGATTCATTTGTTTTAACGCTGCAGAATATGAACGATATTGATAGTCTTTTTTGTGTCTTCTACCATTAATATGATTGTATCCACGCTTAGTAGATTCCATAATATAGTAATGTGCGTTTTCTTTAACTACTCCATATTGTCTTTGATTAGGAGCTACTCTTTCTTTTAATATTGTGGTATTAGTAGAGTTACTAGGAGGAACGATATTCATCATTTCCTTCATTCTATCTATTTCACTTTTTCCTGTTAGTTTTTTCATTTCTATTTTTAATCTTTAATTATAATGATTATTACCCGTCTAATTAAGCCGGTGGAGTCATTGGTGGATTACTACCTATTATTGTCTCCCCATAATTACTATATGAAGGAGTTGTTTCACCTGAAATTGCAAATGGGAATCTACATGGGTCATTACAATAACACATTGAGTACACCACATTATCATGTTGTCCGTCCCATCCGTCAATATCGTATCCAGTATGTTGCCAAGCTGCATAACTACCTGCTGCCCCTAATTGTAGACGTATTGTTCTACCAAGTGCGTCTACTTGTTTTGTTCTAACCTGTGCTCCATCATTAGTAGAATATACATGAGTACACACATACCCACTATAAAGCGCCCCTGGTGAGACTGTAACTGCGCCATACTGACCTGTAGTTCCTGACGAATATATAGTTAAATCCTGTATGTTGACTATAAGATTTGGTATACTTGAGTTTAAGTTATTCATTTGTTAATTCTTTTTATATAAATATGTTTATTTCTTGTTATATTCCTTTATTGTCATCTTTTCATCATATGAATCTTCTTTCATATCATTTAACCTCTCAATATGACCACTTCTACGTAATACTTTGAATACTAAATTCTCGATTGCGTACTCACCTCCAGTGTCTAAACCTAGTGTTCTATACTTCTTTAATTTTTCTTTAAGTTTGTCCACTAAAGACATAACTTTATCAAACTTATCTTTTTTATAAAATTTTTCAATATTGGTTATCTGTTTCGCCCAAGATTTAGACTTTTTATATACTTCATTTTTATCTACTTTAACGTCTTCTTTTTTTGGTTCTACTTCCCAGTTATCGTTTTCTACTGAATATACTCCAGTTGAGTGATGGGGTTCATTAGAATTCTGAGCGTAAACTTCGACATCAAAGTCCTTAATGGTAATATTATGTCTGGTATTCCAAATAGTTTTTTTCATGTTAAAGAAATCCTCAACTAATTCATGGTCAGCATCCACATCATCGTAATTAATTATTAAGTGTAAATCAAAATCAGAATATTTTGAGTAATTGTAATTTGAGAGACTCCCAGTAAGAGTTATATCTAGAAGGGGGATGTCCAATTTTAAGAATTCAAAGAAATCATTAGATATTTCTAATAACCTTTCTCTTATTTCAGGTTTCATTATATAACTTTCACCTTCTTTATCCCACACTTCAGGAGATAAGGTATTGTTATTTTCTAAGGTACTAGATGATGCTTTATTTAAGTCAGTATTTTCCATATTATATAAATACTAAATAAAACGTGTTATTACTCCTTATTTTTTTCTTCTTTTAATAATTGAATATGTTCTAGTAATTGTTGAGTGTTTACATTGACTACTTTAGTTGAGAGAAATTTATCTTTTATCTTTTGATTTAGGAATTTTCCTTGACTTTCAGCTTTCTCGAACTCTAATAAGGTTGAATGAGGGAGATTTCTATATCGGTAAACTGCCCCCCTTTTGAATACCACATCTAAATCAGCAGTATTTTCATGGTAAATGGATTTTAACACATTAGATGAGTCGTAGTAACTCTCGATTGTGTTTTTTAGGTTTGTAATTTTTTTTAATAACATAATTATAATTTTTCTAGGTTTGTTCGATAAGACTTAATGTCGTCTAATTTATAAATATCTCCTTTCTGATATCCACCTTCTAGGGAAATGACAATTATAAAATTACCTGAAATTAACATGGCTGAGTTTTTATGAGTTACTTTTATCTCCCCACTGTCTTCTTTTACAATTAATTCTATTTTCTTGTAAATTTTACTTTTATCTTTTGTTATCGGATCTATCATTGTTAAATATTTATATAATAATTATAACAATTTTATTTAATAAATAAATTCTTTATTATATATTGTTTAATGTTTATATTTTAATAGATGAAAGAATTAGAACCAATAAAAAAAATTATACGTGCGGGTTTAGATGTCGCCAAAGGATATGACGCTTCTTCTATAAGACCCGTCCATTTATTCATGGGTATTATTAAACATGGAAATAATGGTTCCTGTGAGCTACTCCTTAATCTAGGGTTAGATTTAGATACTATTGCCAGCTTAGTAGAGGAATTACTACATATAAATGAGATTGAGTCTTCATTTACTAGTATCGTACCATTTACCACAGAAGCCCAAATGGTTTTAGATAATGTTAATAGTGAAAGACTATTACTTAAAGATAAAGAAGTTAACACCCATCATTTAGCCCTTTCAATATTATTCCAGAAAAATGCGGCTATTACAAGATTTTTGTCTAAATTTGGGGTTCAATATAAAACCTATAAAAAAGAATTATTAAATATGAGTATGATGTATAACGAGGAACCTTTTGGACAAAAAGACGAAGGGTCGAGTAAAATAGAAACTAAGGAGTCAAGTAGCACTCCTATTTTAGACGCTTTTAGTAGAGATGTTAGTGAAGAAGCGAGAAATGGAAAATTAGATAAAATTATTGGTAGAGAAGCTGAGGTTGAGCGTATAGCTCAAATATTAAGCAGAAGAAAAAAGAACAACCCTGTTCTTATTGGCGAACCTGGTGTGGGTAAATCCTCTATTGTAGACGGTTTAGCGACAAAAATTAATAATAAAAAATGTCCTAGACCTTTAATGGGGAAAAGAGTGGTTTCTTTAGATTTAACTGCCTTAGTGGCTGGTACTAAATATAGGGGTCAGTTCGAAGAAAGAATAAAAGGTCTTCTTGATGAGGTAAGAGGAGATAGGAGTATTGTTCTTTTTATCGATGAACTTCATACTATGGTTGGTGCAGGAAATTCTTCTGGATCTATGGACGCTGCCAATATTCTTAAACCTGCTTTATCTAGAGGAGAAATACAATGTATTGGTGCTACTACATTAGACGAATATCGAGAACATATTGAAAAGGATGGTGCTCTCGAAAGAAGATTTCAAAAAGTGCTTGTGGAACCACCTACTAAAAAACAGACTTTAGTTATTTTAGAGAACATAAAAGAAATATATGAAGATTATCATAAAGTGACATACACAGATGAGTCAATTAAAGCCTGTGTCGATTTATCAGAAAGATATATAACGGATAGAAATTTCCCTGATAAAGCTATCGATGTTTTAGATGAGGCTGGCGCTCGGATAGCTGTTAGTATGAAACCACCTAAAAATATAGAGGTTGTTGAAAATCAGATAGATGACGTTAAGGAAGAGAAAAATAAGGTAGTGTTGTCTCAACAATATGAGAAGGCGGCCAACCTCAGAGATAAGGAAAAGAACCTTAAAACTAAATTAAAGAAATTAGTAACTAAATGGGAAGAAGCCCTATTAAAGGAAAGACCGATTGTGGATGAAGATGGGATTTTGGAAATTATCTCTGTCTCTACAAATATTCCCGTAACTAAACTTAATGAGGATGAGTCACAAAAATTACTAGATATAGATAAGGTTCTTAAAGGGGTGATAATTGGTCAAGATATGGCAATTACTAAAGTTTGTAATTCTCTAAGACGTAACAGGGTTGGTATTAAGAACCCTAACAAACCAATCGGAAGTTTTATGTTTTTAGGACCTACAGGGGTTGGTAAGACGGAATTAGCCAAACAATTAGCATTAGAAGTTTTTGGAACAGAGGATAGTCTTATTCGAGTAGATATGTCAGAATACTCAGAAAAATTCGCATCAACTAAAATGATTGGGTCACCTCCGGGATATGTTGGATATAATGAAGGTGGTCAGTTAACTGAAAAAGTAAGACGTAAGCCATATTCTTTAGTGTTATTTGATGAAGTTGAGAAAGCTCATCCAGACATCTTCCATACTCTATTACAGTTACTAGATGAAGGATTTATGACTGACGGTATGGGTAGAAAGATTAATTTTAGGAATTGTTTAATTGTGATGACTTCAAATATCGGAATGAGAGAGGTAGAGGAATTTGGGGCTGGTGTTGGATTTAAGACCTCTAATAGTGGTGACAAATATAACGAAAGAATCCAATCAATTATCGAGAAAAACCTTAAAAAGCAATTTAATCCTGAATTCATTAATAGATTAGATGACATTGTAATATTTAATAAATTAGATAAAAAGGACATCACTAAGATTCTAGAAGTGCACTTATCTTTACTTAAGGAAAGAATGTTGGATATGGGTTATATTATAAAAGTTAACAAAAGTGCCAAGGATTTAATCATCGAGAAGGGTTACAGTGAAAAGTATGGAGCTCGACCTATGACTCGAGCAATATCCAATTATCTGGAGGATGCAATAGCTGAAGAGATGTTAAGATCTAAGGTTGTGAAAGGATCCACACTATCTATAAGTTATGAGAAAAAAACAAAGAAAGTAAAAGTTAAAGTGAGTTAGAGTACATTCTTGATATTTGCAATATTTATTAGTAAACAAAACCATGGCAAGAACTATTGTAAAAAAGAAAGACTTACAAAAATTAATCTCTGAATCACTTCAGAGAGGAAGAGGAAACCAATGTCCTCCGATTAATTACACTTATCTTAATGAAGATATTAATAGAGTATATAATAAAATTAGAATCGGAATTGTTAAAGAAGGATATCGGTTAAATATTAAAAATTATACTCCAATAATTTCTGAAGCGCAGGGGGAGTATCGAGGTCATAGCCCTTCAGCCTCTGCAGCTAACGGAATTAAAGAGATAATTAAGAGTCTTGAAAAAGCTGCGGATATGTATAAAGGTAATCAGGTTGGGGCGATGATCCAAAATAGTATTACTAGATTATCTAACACCCTGACAGTTATTGGGACTTACGTAGGTTCTGGACAGAGACAACAAAAAGTTAACCCTGAACGATTATATAAACAATTAACCCCCTTAAAACCTATTAATGCAAAAGCGGAAGCTTGTGAAGAAGGTGATGGTGATAGTTGTGAGTTTGGTCCTTCAAAAACTTATTTTGACGATTTCTAGACAATAGAAAAGATATTAAATAAAAAACCCCTTTCGGGGTTTTTTTTATGTTTAATTTCTGTCTTCTTCTAGTATCTTTCCTCCACCACCTAACAAAATATTAACAAGGATTAAAGGACTGTAAAAAGGAGATTTAACATATTGGATGAATATATAAAAATTGAACCATCCCTTACTCGGAGTTTCTCCTCTCTTCTCTTCGAATCTCACATAAGCGTCATATATCATTTTTTGATTAACTTGAACGAAGTAGGTCATAATTAAGATTGAAATTAGAAGGTAGTAAAGGATGTATTCAAACATAGTATTTATTTTTAAGTGATTAGTATTAGGTTAAAGATACAATAAATAGTTGATAATACCAAATTAAATGAGTAAAAAGACTTTCAAAACAGTACTTACAATTTCTTTATTGGGGTGTCTATTATATTATACGATGAATTCATCACAAAGGTTTCAGACAAAGGTGGAAGATTTAACTTTGGACTTAGAGACAAAAAAAAGTAACTTCCAAACTCAAATAGATAGTATAAATCGAATATATCAAACCGCTTTAGATTCCTTACCCTTAGGCTCCCCTCTCGACACTATCCATATATCGTCAAATTATGGAGTTAGAAGAACCCCTTTTGGAGGTGGTTGGCGGATGCATTCTGGTATTGATCTAAAAGGAACTAGATGGGACACAGTATTTTCTACAGGAACTGGTGTTGTTGTAATGTCTGGTTGGAACTCTGGATATGGTAAGTGTGTGAAGATTGACCATATGGGTGGGTACTCAAGTAAATATGCACATCTTTCTAGAATTTTTGTGAAACGAGGACAATTGGTGATTAAAGGAACTCCGATAGGAAAGTGTGGAAATACTGGTACCTCAACAGGGCAACATCTACATTATGAAATTAATGTAAATGGAAAGACAGTTAACCCTTACTTATTCCTGGTCTTTGATTCTCTCCTTCAATACTGAGATAATCCCTTCTTGTAAACCCAGTAACATATCTTTTTTCATCTCCTTAGGTAAGTACATTATACCACTAATGTTAGTTATACATTTATGTCCTCCCGAATTAGCTTGCATAATATCCCAAGCTGAGACCCAAGCAGACTTTAATATTTTTTGTTGTTTATTAGAGAGTTTATTTTGTGGTTTATCCATAATATCCTTAAATAGGTTAACGTAACTAGAATCCTGATTTAAGTCTATACCTTTTACATTATCTCCATAAAAAGCTTTAAGATCTGATAATCCAAAACCAGCACTAAATTCTTCTGTTTTACGTTCACTAGTCCATTTAATTCTATCTACCGTTATTTTTTCATTCTCTAAAACACTCTTATATTTGTTCATGACTTCCTGCGCTATTTCACCTAAATTAACACCTTTTAGACTTCTTTCTTCCTTAAAAGGATTACAAGAGGCTTGGACTAATCCCATTGGCCATGCGATAACAAAGAAATTAGCATCAGGGTGATTCTTAAATGGTACATATCGGTCATACGATCCTGGCTTCATTAAATACCCCCCTCCGTACTGTGAAATAATACCATCTTCATATTTAACCTTTTCACTATTTTTCTGTCTTTCGATATAATCTGTTTGATTTTGCAACATCTCTTCTGGTGTTGCATACCCCTTCTCAGACGCAATTTTTTTAATGTTAATTAATATGTTTAGGAGAGAGGGAGTCGAATTCATTACTAAACTCTCTAGAAAATCAGGTTTATTTTTATAAGCCAATAGTAACTTATTAGTTAAAAGACCTATCATTTTTTTATTTTCTGCCGATGGTTTTTGTTTATCTATATTTAACATAAAATTCATAACGTCTTCCGGTTGAATTCCGTGTTTAACAAAATCTGCAGAATCAACAGCAGATATCATTGCAATGTCTTCATTAGAGAAAATGTCACTAGGACTAACTACTTGAGAAATAGTTTCTACATTAGAACGAGCCCCTCTAAACTGTGTTGACGTGTCTTTTTCTACGCCTGATTGGGAATCGTGATGGTCAGTATGAATTGTAAATTGTGGTTTACCGTGTGCAAAATCTACAAGAACTGGCATAACATCACCCGTCGCATCTGGTTTTTTTACTTGGAATTCCTTTTCTCCGTATTGAATTACGTGAGAGTCCACGGTCTCGATACCGTTATTCTTTAAGTATTCTCGCATCGCGATAGCCGTTGCAACACCATCAGTATCCTGGTGAAAATATATTTCAGCTTTAGGGTATCTTTGAGCCAATTTTTTAATGTCTCTGATCCCTGTCTCTTTAAGAAGAACTTTATTTATAAGTTTATTTACTTCTTTTTCTGTTAATTTTATTTGTCCCATACTAAAGATAAATAGTCTATAACTTTTCTTTATCGATTAGGCTTCGTGAAAGACTTGAGTCTTTAATGAGGTAGAGACGGTATCAACAAGTTTATGTAGAATTAAATAAGGGTCACCATTACTGGCCGGTCTTCTATCTTCTAAATACCCCTTCCAATTGTTCTTAACTGTTGATATGGGTATTCGTATACTTGACCCTCTGTCGCTTACACCAAAACTAAACTTATCTATCGATTGTGTTTCGTGTAAACCTGTTAATCTTTTATCGTTATCTTTACCATAAACCTCTATATGTTCTTGGTGAAAGAATCCTAGACTCTCACAAATATCTGTAAATAATTTTTCTCCTCCTTCTTCTCTAGTTTCTTTAGTTGAAAAATTCACGTGCATACCAGAACCATTCCAATCGCCTTCTACAGGTTTCGGGGAAAGATTAACAACAACTTGGTATCTTTCCATTAATTTTATTAGTAGGTATCTTGAGATGATTAGTTCGTCCGCAGCTCTAAGAGTGTTTTTAGAAATTAGTTGGTACTCCCATTGTCCCACCATTACTTCAGCGTTCACCCCCGTTATGTCAAGACCAGCTTCTAAACAGATATCCATGTGTTCTTCCACTAAATCTCTCCCCTCTACATTACTAGCACCAATACCACAATAATATTTTCCTTGGGGGTTAGGGTATCCAATAGTGGGAAAACCTAATGGTTTATCTTGGACATTTGTTAGAACATATTCTTGTTCGAAAGCGAACCAGAATTTATGTTTATTTGAAATTTTACTTATTCCCCTTAACTTATGTCTTGTATTACTAACATGAGGAGTCCAGTCAGAATTCAAAACCTCACATAGAACAATATGTCCCCCGTCTCTTGTTGGGTCTTTGGAGATTCGTACTGGTTGTAGTATACAATCAGAATCGTCTCCTGTTGCTTGTTTTGTAGAACTACCATCAAAAGACCAAACTGGTAGATTTTCAACTTTTATCCCATCCTCAACCTCTGAACTATCAATAACTTTAGTTTTGCTTCTTATGTTTTGTTCTGGGTTATATCCATCCAACCAAATATATTCTAATTTAATTTTACTCATATTGTGTATTTTAATTTAATAAATTATTAATCCCTTAATATTAAGACATAAACAGGTAGTTGTCAATAAAGGGTTAGTGAAATCTCCCCTCTGTCTCAATTTCGAAGTCATTTTCTTCGGCCCAATTTCGAAATTCGCCAACTTTGTAAGTTTCAAATTCATCAAATGGAAGTTCCTTTTGGGAGGCCGAGGAACTCATTTCAATACGAGCCACCTTACCTAAAGGACTAATGTATATTAAATACGTTTTAGATGGTCTTCCCCATCCTCCTACTTTACGTAATAAAATTTTATTAAACATTTTCTTGAATTTTTCAAACATCTCATCTGGGAATCTTCTATCTCTCTTTGACCCTCCTCCTCCTACATAATGTTCTCTTAAAAATTTTTCTTCTAGTGGACTATTCTTTGTAAATTTAGACTTTAGTTTTTCTAAAACGTTAGCAAATGTTTCACCTATAGTTACTGTACCTAAATAAGCTAACATTCTTGTTACAATATCTTCTATCTGATCAATCGAACCTCCCATGTTTAGTATAATTTCTGAAAGAGTCGATATTACTGGAACAATAAACGCAAATCCCATAATTTTTGAGAGTCCTCTAGCTGTCATTCCTGCTGTACGTAAAACATTTTCCATTAAAGTCTCAAAACTACTCATAAAAGACAAAACTTTATTAAATGCCTTGCCTAGACCTTCATCCTTAAAACTTTTTACTAACCTCGTTATTTCAGGTTTATTACCAAAAACTATAACACCCACAGCGGCAATAATTAAAGCCACCATTTGAATCTCATTCATGTTGGGGAACTCACCTTGTAATAAATCTGTAGTTGGACCAACTAAAGCTGTTATACCAGCACCATAAGTAAACATAAATGTTAAGTCCATACCAAATTGTTCACCGACTTTCTTTATTAAACTTTTATCAGTGTAAGGGTCATCCTTCATAAACTCATGTAGATATTCTTCATGAAGAGATAATAATAATCTTTCATTTGACCCATTCAATAGGGTAAGTTGATCTTCCGTTACTATAATTTTATTCATTATATATCCACTAATTCTACCTTATCACCGATACTTATACCATAATTATCAACACCCCCGCTTATGAGTTCCATGACTTGATTTGCATTTACATGCCCATAGGTATCACATTGTTGTTTTTCACAAGGTTGTACATCTTTATCATAATCTACCACTTCGCCGTCTACCATATAAATTATATCTAAAGGTAATAAAGTGTTTTTCATCCACATGGATATCGGCACTATGTCGTCCCATAAAAATAACATCCCTCTATTCTTTGGGTATGATGTTTTATACATCATTCCTTTTTGTTTAAGAAAGGCTGTATCTGCTACATCTAGTTGAATTTCTTTTCCATTTACAATTGCCTTTGGGTCTTTATATGATTTTTCCCATTGTTCGTTTAGATTATCTTGTTTTTTAGGAAAACGATATATATCAGCATCTGGTAGAAGTGCCATAGGAGACAATTTTTCTGGTCCCATAATCCAGTTTACTAGAATCTTAAATACGAAATCTCCCGGCTTTCCCTCAAATCCCATAACAACCCCTTTTGTCTTTATTGGAATTGAGTATGGGTCGTCCATATATAAAAGTTCAATAATGTCCCCTTCTTCTACTTCAGGGTTAAGATCAGGATTATCATCCACATTTCCATATCCTTGGTGTTCATTCATTTTAATCGGTATGTTAAATGGTCCCATATCAAGTCTTGGTTTAAGTATCGTCTTTTTAATTTTTTTACTTCCTTGTGGGATTGATGTTTCGCTTTCTTCTGGTGAAATATCTGATAAATGAACATCTCCTCTATGTTGGTGAATTATGTCAAACCCATCATCCTTAAATATATCTGTATTGCCTAGATTTTCACTACCATCCAATGTAAAGAAATCCCCTTGTTCTTTTGTATGCCATTCTTGATCACCTTCAACACCTTCATTTAGACTAAAATTATCTGTATCACCCAACACGCCTAGTCCAAAACCAAAGTCTGGGTTTATGTGCAACGCATACTCGGAACTGATTTCAAGCCAATCAAATCTTTTCCCTATTTCTTCTGAGAAATGATCAGTTATGCAATCAACTATTTCGTAATCTACTTCTTGCCATATGTGTTCCCAGTCATAAAAGTCGCCATCATCCCATTCTCTTGGATCACCATCTGTATGGTTTGGATTACGGAATGGATGTTTAGTCTTACCCCAGTGTTCTTCACTAGAAATATCTGCAAGTTTAAGGGTTATAGGTTTACCTTCCCAATCGGTTTCTCCGACCGCTAAAGTTACCTCTCCATCCCCGTCTATGATGACTTCCAATAATATTGATCCATTTTTATCTACCTGTACCTTTGCATCAAAAATACCAAACTCATAACCCCCACATACAACCAGGTTGCTAACTTTAGGTAATATTTCACTTATGTCATTTTCAACTTGTTCTCTACCTCCAAGATAATCCATCAAAAATCTTCTTAACATACCAATTGACCAGTCGCTAACCCCATATAATTTTAAGACAGCTGGATCTAAAGTTGGTCCATGTTTATCCCATATATTAGTAAAAAACTCATAGGGTTT
>Ga0115000_10001566_pt1 | contig 20130 bp, 17 predicted proteins | sample ArcticOcean_MG_C_6_FD_89690 | JGI IMG/M metagenome (GOLD analysis project Ga0115000, IMG submission 89690) | Marine microbial communities from western Arctic Ocean - ArcticOcean_MG_CB8_128 | ecosystem: Environmental > Aquatic > Marine > Oceanic | place: Arctic Ocean: Canada Basin | collected... | reverse complement strand
ATGAGTGAGCCCGGCGGCATCGAAGTTGTGCGAGGTAAGTGCACTCTGTTGACGGTCGTCGCCGTAGACCAACCCAGTGAACAGTGCCCGGTCCTCGCGCGTCATCGACGCTGCACCGGACTCAATAGTTCGCCGGATGCTGTTTGCCAGCCGGGTATGGGGCGAGCCGACGTCGAAGCCAGCAACCGACGTGATGGTTCCACGACCAGTGAGCCCTTGGGCCAGAAGCCATGTCGGTGCGTCTCGCAATGGGCGGAGCGTCGCTTGCACATGCACCTGCTCTCCCATCAATCGTTTCCGAATGCCCCCGGCAGGTGAGCCCCACGCGCGTAAGTCGTAACGTTCGCCACCGATCGTCGCTGTTACCCGCACACCGCCACGAACCGGTTCAGGGTCACCCGATAGCTCAACAAACCCTTCGAAGCGCCGCTCGACGGCCGGTTCGATGCCTGCCCACGCTCGCCCGGCAAGTACCGAAGCGAGCAGAGCCATAGCGAAGATGAACCGTAGGGCCCATCGGCGTCGTAGCGTCAACACCGCACCTGCGCTGATGATCACAACGAAGATAAATGGCGCCACGACCGGCAGGAGTGCCCCAACCCAGACCAGGGCTGCGAGCAGAGCGATCTGCCGGTCGCTCACCGTCGACCAGCCTCAGTGTCGGTAGATGATCCGCGCCTCACCGCCCGACCAGCACGTAGGGCTCGATCTGAGCAAGCTTGACTTCGCCGATGCCAGGGACGTCGAGCAACTCGTCAATCGACAGAAATGGCCCGCGGTTGACTCGAGCTTGCACGATCGCTTGAGCGGTCGCTGGCCCAACGCCGGGCAGCGCTTCGAGCGCTTCGACAGTGGCTGCATTGAGGTTGAGTAATGGTGGCGGCGCGTTCGATTCGCCCCCACTCCTCGTCGCGTTTGTAGCCCCTGACCGAAACGGGGCAACGACCACAGGAAGCACATCTTCACCTTGTGCGGGCACATGAATTCGCTCACCGTCCACCAGAACAGCGGCCAGATTTACGCGATCTAGGTCAGCATCGACAGCAGCTCCGCCAGCGGAGCGGAGAGCGTCGACCATCCGGGACCCGGATCGAAGCTTGACCACACCAGGCAAGACAACGGCTCCCGAAACATGCACCACAACACCCGCTGGTTCGACTCGTTCGCCGTCGAGCTGAAGCGGGTTCTGCCAGTTAGCGGGTACGGCTGGATCGGTGACGGTAGCCTGACCTCCCGACACCAGGATTGAGGACTCGTTGCCATTCAAGGCTGAAGCGGGTTCTCCTGTCGGCCCGCCCATGAGATTGGCCGCTTTGTCTGTAAGTACCAGCATCGGCAACCGGTCGTCAATCGGCTCGCTGACCCGGCCTGACCATGTCTGCCATCCCCACATGGCACCAAGGGCCAGCAACGCCACCGCAACGCCAAGTGCCACGCCAACAGACGCTGATGGCCCCGCTGAACCAATGTCTGTCGACTCGCCTGGGAGATAGCCCACCGCTGGGTCAGCGGCGTCGCCGGTATTTCTCGTAAATAGTCGCGAACGACGACGTAACTGCACCTGGTCACGAACCAGGTCGAATCGTCTTTGAAGCTCCTGGTAACGAGAAGCGGCATGTTCTGGTCGAGAAGGAACACTCACCGAGAAAACTTCGCACGAGCGCCTCCCAGCTGGCTCCCATCGGCCCGATGCTGAGGTTTCTCCCTCGGTTTCTCGCCAGCTTTGTGGCATGAGAAGCAGGTGGGAACATCCTGGGAAGCCCACGCAGACTATGGACTGGTCCACTTGGGATCTGACTCGACCCACCACGCCTTGACCCGAGAAACTCATGCCCTGCTCCCCAAACGTCACGGCACGCCATCTCGTTGCACTACGCACACCCCAGCCAGACGCCACTCAGCTACCAGACGCCACTCAGCTACCAGACACCACTCCGGTACGAGTGACAAGCTAAGAGCTCACGAGGTCGGGCCCACGCGAATGTCTGTGCTGCTGAACGTTGAAGACGCCGACTTGCTCGCCTTCGCAAATAATGACCAACTGGCCGCGTATCGACTCCGCTGCCGGCTTCACGTCCGCTATCGAGACGTCGCGTCTTTCTCGTCTCGGCGAGCCATCGCAGCCTGAACCGCCTTCAGGTCCGATGGAGGCCTCGGTCGGTTCCAGGTTCCGCCGCCAAGAACCAGCCGGGCGCTCGCCGCTCGTCTGACCCGTTGACGGCCTAACCGGTCTCGCAGCGCAATGGCATTCGTACGAGGACCTTTGCGCTTAGCGGCGTTCGGCTCAAGTTGTTTCACCGGATGCAAGCGCGAAACCCACGACGCCTCAACCTCGAGAGGGATCCGGCGATAGGCCGCCATATGTCCATAGCCACTAAGACGGAATCGTAAATACGAGCCCACGTACCGCGCTAAGAACCGCACCGAGCCGAGGTCTTTGAACTGGCGCACATGCACCAGTTCATGCGCCATCAAGTCTTGATGATCACACGAGCGTTTGCGAACGAAGATGATGTTGCCCAGTGTGAGGGCCTCGGCTTGGGGCGGCACAAGGCCGCCGACCACGACCCGATAGCCGTCGCGCTTCTCCACTCGCATGGTTCGAACGTAGCAGGGTGCTGGGGGATGCCGTCGCTTCTCCCAGCCCTATGCAGCCTAAAAAAGCCTCATCGAAAGCTGCTTGCGATAGCTCACCGTGCGAGGGTCCTCGGGACCCATAACTTCGAGCATGTCGACGAATTCTTGGCGCGCTTCTGCGTCAACCTTGACCCGATCAAGCAGCGCTGTCAGCTTGGCGTCGAGCTCATCGTCAGCAGCCGGATTCTCGCCACCCATTCGGGCACTTGCAGCAATGCGGCGCACCTCCGCAGTTTCAGGCAATCGCTGCAGCAGCTCAAGTGCAATCTCGCTCTCACCCCGAGCAATCAGGATTTCGGCAACCGCAGGGACCGCAACATGATGATCAGGTACGAGCTCAAGGACCGCCAGCAATGACTGCTCGTCGCCGGCAGCTAGCAGCTCTTCAATCTTGGTCTCGGCCTCTGAAGGCAGCAGCCGTTCAATGAATTCTCGCACTGCCGGCTCGCCTTGAGCGCCAGTGAAGCCGTCGAGAACCTTCCCATCCTTCATAGCGTAAACAGCTGGAATCGACTGCACCTGAAAGGCTTGGGACGTCGCTGGATTGGCATCGACGTCGACCTTTGCCAGGACAACTTTGCCGCCTGTCTCAGCGATCACAGTCTCAAGAATCGGACCAAGGCTTTTACACGGGCCACACCATTCAGCCCACAGATCCACCACAACAACATGGTTGTGGGACGCCTCGATAACGTCGGCTTCGAATGTGGCGTCGGTGACATCGATCATGTGCGTGGCTCCAAGGGTGCGGTGTGCTGCATTCAACAGCTTGTGAACATATCCATCGCGACGCACGACACGCCGTCGCGATTCCAGTGCTTTGGAACTAACAGGGTACCGTGTCACATCGACGCTGACCAGGCGTTTAGGACCGCTGTATACGAGCTTGGGGCAGCGACATGACAACTATCGGGATCAATCAAGACCATGTAACTGCATGGTTCAGCACACATGTAACGACTCTCGCGCCGCCACTGGACTTTGACCTGATCCCTGGCGGACACTCGAACCTGACTTTCAAGATTACCGACCAAGCCGACGGCCAATGGGTTCTACGTCGACCACCGCTATTCCAGGTTCTCGAGAGCGCCCACGACATGGGACGCGAGTTTCGCGTTATCGATGCCTTGCAGAACAGCGATATCCCCGTCCCGAGCGTCCTCGGGTTCTGCGACGACCCCGGCGTGAATGAGCGCCCTTTCTATGTCATGGACTTCGTCGATGGCCAGGTACTGCACAGTCCCGAAGAAGCAACCGCGTTTGGCACCGAGCGACTAGCTGGCGTGACTAAGTCGCTGATCGAAGTCTTGGCCCGAATCCACGCCATAGATGTCGACGCTGTTGGGCTCGGTGAGCTCGGCCGCAAAGAGAACTACGTCGCTCGCCAACTTCGCCGTTGGATGGGCCAGTTCGAGGCATCTAAAACCCGAGAACGCCCCGACCTGGTGGCAGTGCACGACCATTTGGTCAATCGCATCCCGGAGCAGGGCAAGGCCGGTCTGGTGCATGGAGACTACCGGCTGGATAATTGCCTGATCGCCGATGACGGTTCGGTGGCAGCAGTGCTCGACTGGGAGCTGTGCACCCTCGGCGACACGCTGGCCGACGTCGCCTCGCTAATGACCTACTGGGCCCGCCCGACCGACAGCTTCACCCCGATCGACATTGCCCCCACGCTGGCCGAGGGATTCCCCGAGCGCGAGCAATTGCTCGACTGGTACCAGCAGGCTGCTGGTACCACCGTTGACGACATCGATTTCTACCTGTCGTTTGCGTCTTGGCGCCTGGCAAGCATCCTCGAAGGCGTGTATTCACGGTATGTCAATGGCGCTATGGGCGACGTCGAACCCGACGGTGGCGCCGAGGCATTTGTAGGCCGCATCGACGCACTCGTCGCTCAAGCCGCCGACTACGCAGCAAAGGTTGCTTAATGCACTTTGATGATCTCTACCATCAGGTCGGGCCGAGCGTCGAAGGGCCTATGCCGTTACTCATCTTGACCGACGGCTGGCTCGAAGCATCTGACACGCTCGCTCTGGTCCGCAACGTCATTGTGAAGCAGGCCGACCTCACGACCATCGCCCGATTCGATACAGACCAGCTGCTCGACCAACGGGCACGGCGCCCCATGCTGACGGTTGTCGAAGGCGTAACCCAAGGCGTCGAATGGCCCGAGCTCGAACTTTCCTTGGGTACCGATAAGAACGACCAGCCGTTCCTTCTGCTCCACGGGCCAGAGCCTGACTTCGCTTGGCGTCAATTCGGTAAGGCGGTCGCCAACATCGTCAGCGGAATCGGCGTCACTACGACCTACTCCATGGGCGCCTATCCGGCCCCTACGCCTCACACCCGAACGATCCGTATTTCTTCCACTGCCTCCGACGCCAAGATGCTGATCGATCGCGAACACACGACCGGGCGGCTTACCGTGCCTGCTGGCGTCCAAGTCGCAATCACCGAGGAACTGGAACGTTTCGATGTGCCCAGTCATGGCTTGTACGCCCAGGTTCCGTACTACTTGGCTGCCCACGATTGGCCTCAAGCAGCAGTATCGATGCTGGACGCGTTCACCCAGCTTTCCGAACTTCATTTCGACGACCGCCAGCTGCAATCTCAGGTCAGCGAAGCGGTCGCCGCCGTCGACAGCATGCTCGAAGAATCACCAGGGCTTAACGAAGTCGTGACCCGACTCGAGAAACGCTACGACGAACTGAAGAAGCTCGAAGGAGCGAAGCTGCCGACAGGTGACGAACTCGAAAAAGAACTGCAGCAATACCTTCGCAAGATCGACGGCGACTGAGTTTCTGAAACTCATCACCGTTCCTTTTCTCAAAAAACCCTAACTGGCTCGAAGGAGCAAACGAATGAAGATTGATGGTGGCATCAGCTTTGTGCTGGCCGACGCAGCACATAGTGCACGTGAAGCCGAACAGGCTGGCTACTCCGGCGCGTTCACAGCTGAGACCTCACACGATCCGTTTCTGCCGCTGACGATTGCTGCCGAGCACACGGAAAAGCTCCAACTCGGCACGTCGATCGCTGTGGCGTTCGCTCGTAGCCCCATGACCGTCGCCAATACTGCCTGGGACTTGCAAGCGTTCAGCAAAGGCCGCTTCATCCTGGGCCTGGGCTCACAGATCAAGCCGCACATCACGAAGCGCTTCTCGATGGAGTGGAGCAGCCCTGGTTCACGTATGCGCGAATACGTCCAGGCCCTGCACTCAATTTGGGATTACTGGCAGGCGGCCGACTTCAGCTCTCGCCTATCGTTCGAAGGCGACTTCTATCAGCACACCCTAATGACCCCGATGTTCAGCCCTGAGCCGCTGCAGACCGACAAGCCAAAGGTCTTCTTGGCAGCCGTTGGTCCTTATATGACCGGTGTCGCCGGCGAGGTCTGCGATGGTTGGATCAGCCACGGTTTCACGACTGCCGCCTATCTCGAAGACGTCAGTATCCCGGCGCTACATGCAGGCGCCGCCAAGGCTGGTCGCGACACCAGCGAGGTCGAAATTTCGCTGCCGGCATTCATCGTGACCGGCGAGACCGAAGAGGAAATGGCAGCGGCAAGCTTTGCGACCCGCAAGCAGATCGCATTCTACGGATCAACACCGGCCTACAAGACAGTGCTTGACCACCACGGTTGGGGCGATGCCCAGATCGAGTTGAATCGCATGTCCAAAGCAGGCGATTGGGATGCCATGGCCGACGTCATAGACGCAGAAATGCTCGATGCCTTCGCTGTAGTAGCGGAGCCGCAAGAAATCGCCGATGGTCTCTTGAGCCGCTACGGGAACCTCGTGGACCGCATCAGCTTCTATGCCCCGTATGCAGGCAACCCTGAGCTATGGAGCGGCGTGATCAGCGACCTCAAGGCTGGTTAAAAGACAGCGACGGCTACGCGTTGTTCAGGCCCATCACTTGGGTCGGGTCCTAGCTCGGCGGTGCCAACAAACCCGACACCGACAAAGCGGAACTGATTCAGTTTGGTGAAATCGTTGCGATCGCCAGCCCGACGGTCGTTGCCACTCGTAATTAAGGCGTTGCGCTACCACCATTCGCCTTCGTCTCATGACGTTGCAGACCGCTCTAACCGCCCTAGACTATGGGGGCGTATAGGTACCGTGTGCTTTGGGATACGCCAGTGGGCAGTTCAGATTGTTCAGTTCACGATTCGATTCCCCTGCACCGACCCTTGTTCGCCGAACCTATAAGGCCAACAACCCCTGAGGGTTTCTGGACTTTGTATGACCGAGCCACTATCTCGGCTGTGCCAAGGAGATCAACCACCACATGACTTCAGCAGCGACGATCGATCGAGCCGATCTCGATCGCATTGTGCAGAGCTACCTCGACGAGCGCTGTCCCGACGAGCAAGCCAATCTTCTCGAGGCGAACCACCTCTTGTGGACCGACAGTCTTTGGCGACTACTCGAACAGGCTGACCAAGCGCTTGAGCGGGCTCGGCAAGAGGTTCGTGGACCTGAACGGGCCTCGGTGCTCAATGATCTCGAAGATGAATGTGAGCGCATCGACGCTCTGCTCAGCGATTTACTTGGTCCAGCTGTAGTCAGCGGACCAGACCCCGATGCAGTTGTTGTTGGTAAGGCACAGTTGCAGCTGTCATGGAGTGCTGGTCAGATCATTGCATGGGGAGGCGGCCACGAGGCCGAACTCTCCGACCTGGACTCGCTCAGAGTCATACTGAAAAAACACGATGGCAGCGCCATTTCCTGGCTCGACAACGACCCCATCGATATCGCAGGCCGCACCGAAGCGGTTTCGCTCGCTTCGCCGTTGACAAGCGCCCTCGGTTGGATTTTGGGCTTTGGAAATGCGGGATTTGAGGACGACACGCTCGGCACAAGCGCTCGATGGTTCGGGCTAGCCGCAGCGTTTGCCGTCGAACTTGTCGCCCAGGGTCGTATGGTCCCTCAGCTCGAACAGTTTCGAGGAGGGCGTAGACCCAGTAATGGCGGACTCGGCACCTACCACGTGCGTTGGGCGGCCTCGGTTATGGACCGTGATCGACTCGATGCGTTAGCCGACGCCGCTCCTGGCGCCGCCATGGCGGTGTCAGATCGTAAGGATCGCAAAGAGTTTGCAGGTGCCGTTGTTGCCGACCTGACCGACGCAATCACCCGCATTGCTGCGTTGCAGATCGAGGTTCCGGCCGCTCCTGAACAACCCAACACCAAGAACGAGGTCGGCGAAGCTATCTTGTGCCGACTTGATGGTTCAGCCTTCCAGGCCCCTCCAGGCATAGCGAACGACATCGTGCAGCGAATGGGCCGATGGGCACAGTCGGTCACCGGTACAGCGAACACACGACTTCTCGTCAAGCTAAACCCACCAGACGAACATGATGCGTGGCTCGCCGAAGTGCTCGCCCCGGGTGGCCGAAGCGGCCTTGAGCCGGTCGAAGTGGCCATGGCCACTGCTAGTCAGACCAAGTCGAAGACGTTCACCCGCCAGATCCAACGCCTCGAACGCCTCTTCCCTGCGTTACTTCGCCCAGGCGGGCGGCGCCGCGGCGAGGTCATCTTGAGTCAAGACGAAGCCTGGCAGCTTATGTCTGACATGGGCGATTCGTTGGTGACAGCGGGCTTCGACGTAGCAGTGCCATCGTTGTCCAAGAAGAAGACGCGACCAACACTTCGACTAACTACCGAGTCAACTGAAACCGTGGTGGGGGCCCAACAGTTGGCAGACGTGCGATGGTCTGCGGTCTTTGGCGACATCGAACTAACTGCAGCCGAGATAGCACAGCTCGCAACCGAGGCTCGCCCGATGGTGAAGTCCCAAGGCGAGTGGATCGAACTCGACAAGGTCGACCTAGCAGCCGCTGCAGCAGCATTGGCTGACCGAGCAGACCAGACCAAGATGAGCGGCGCCGAAATGTTGCGCCATGCCCTTGGCCTGGAAGGTAACCCATTCGGTGGGAAATTGTCGATCGCTGGACAAGGCTGGGCGGCCGACCTGTTGCGGAGTCTGAAAACCCTGCCTGAAGAGCCCGATGTCTCGCCCGAGGGCTTCGAGGGCGAACTCCGCTCTTACCAAGCTGATGCGCACACCTGGCTGAACTTCCTGGTCGAAGCTGGCCTGGGTGGATGTCTTGCACTCGACATGGGTTTGGGAAAGACGCCGACCACGTTGGCCTCTCTGGGACCATCACGGGTGCACGGCCCCGGCCTTGTCATCGCTCCCCCAGCGGTTGTCGGCAACTGGGCCTCGGAAGCCAAGAAGTTCATGCCAGACCTAAAGGTTTTGGTTCACCACGGACAGAACCGGCGCAAGGACGCTGACTTCCTCAAGGCTGTCGAAGAGACCGACATTGTCATAACGACCTACGGCACTGCGGTGCGCGACATCGACCTGCTTGAACAGGTGCGCTTCGGCAAGGCCGTCATCGACGAGGCGCAAGCAATCAAGAACCCTGCTGCCGAGACGAGTCGCCAACTTCGCCGGATCAATGCCCACACCCGCCTTGCGTTGACTGGCACGCCGATCGAGAACGGGCTCGGCGACCTTTGGTCGATCTTGGACTGGGCAAACCCGGGACTGCTCGGGCCGCGGACCCAGTTCATTGCGCAACTCAGCCCAACAAAGAAAACGAAGGAAAACAACGAAGACGCGCTTCAAGCGCTCAACGGAATCCTTGTCTACCGCCGCACCAAGTCAGAGCCAGATATCGCCGCCGAGCTGCCAGATCGCATCGACGAACTCGATCATTGCGCGATGACTCCAGAACAGATCGGCCTCTACCAGGCGGTCATCAACGACCTAAGCGCCGAGACTGCAGCCGCCGACGTTGGATCACCTTCTCGCAAGGGTGCTGTACTCGCAGCGATCACGGCACTCAAACAGATCTGTAACCATCCTCTGAACTACAACAGCGACGACGAGAACTTGGAGATACACGGTCGTTCCGGCAAGCTCGCACGTCTGAACGAGATAGTGGAAACGGTCTTCGCCGCTGAAGAGCGCATGCTGGTATTCACTCACTTCGCTTCGTGGGGTGAACGCCTGGCCGGCTACCTGACCGAGCGCACCGGCACCACGGTGAACTGTTACCACGGTGGCCTGTCACGAGGCGCTCGTGATCGGATGGTCGAAGAGTTCCAGGCTAGTGAAGGCCCCGGGGTGCTCGTATTATCACTCAAGGCTGGAGGTACGGGCTTGAACCTGACCGCTGCAAGCCATGTGGTGTTGTATGACCGTTGGTGGAACCCCGCTGTTGAGGACCAGGCCCGTGATCGAGTTTGGCGTATCGGTCAAACTAAGACGGTCATTTGTCATCGCCTTATCTGCCCCGGCACAATCGACGAGCGAGTTGAAGAAGTCGTGGCCGGCAAACGCGAGATCGCAAACATGGTCTTACCCAAGTCCAGTTCGGTCGGTGATCTCGATAGCGCACAGCTCCAAGCCGCATTGGGCCTCGATCCTGACATGCTCCTCGACTACGAAGAACGACCTGAGGAACCGGCCATAGGCAGCGACACCCCCATGGCCGACGAACTAACAGGAGCACAAGCATGAGCCGGGGAAACAACAACCGCGGCAACCAAAGCGGTGGCGGCAACCAGAGCAGCGGCCCAAACAACCGCAAGCGTAAGAAGAACCGGAAGAAGCCCAAACTTGATCCCGTGAAGTACTGGGGTGATCCAACATCGCTGCCAATTCGCAGCGACTACGTCTTGCAGTCCAGTGACCCAACTGCGGTCATCCGCTCGTTGGGAAAGGCGCCTATCCCGGGCAAGAACTCTGCTCCTGAACTGTATTTCGAGGTGCTCTATAACCGCGCTACCGGCCTGGCACAAGCACTCGCATTTGCCGGTGGCCTGAACGAGGACGCACCCGCAACTGCACCTTCAACAGAAGGCGATTCCGAAGACTGACCTGCTAAACAAATAGCGAGCGAGCGGTACTCTGGTTCCAGGAAGCGCTGGGCCGGGAAGTTAGGCCGGCAACAACCATGTCGGCAGTACGTGCGATCTCGCTAGGTTCAAAGGTCCCGAGCTTCAGAATCTTACGGCCGACTATTGGACCCTCGAAGAAGTCCATCAGGACCTCTAGATCAGCCTCGGAAGCGATCTCGCCCCAAGCCTGCGCAAGCTGCAGAATCGTCTGGAGCGGCTGATAACGCTCCTTCTCGAAGTCTTGAATTATGAGGTGGAATTCAGGGTCGCCAGCGGCTCGATCCAGGGCTCCAAGCATGGAGTGCAAGACGCTGGGCTGGGCGGACATGGCCATCACTGCCGTAGATATTTCGATCAGGTCAGAGCGCAGTGACGCCGTTTTTGGCGTCGCAGGATGTTCGATGCTGCAATCAAGCGCCGCCATCAATGGCTCATCGCCCGAACTCCGCCGTCGATAGATCGTGCCTTTCGCTACGCCCGAGGCCTTGGCCACAGCGTCGACAGTGAACCCAGAAATGCCAGTCTCGCCAACCAGGTCGCCAGCCGCCGCTAACACTCTTTGTTGTGCTTCTTCGCTACGAGGCCGGCCCATACCGACGACAGCGGAGCGAAACCTGCGGGTGCTCTGGTTGCGGCCTGACAGCCAGGTAGCGAGAGCGGCATCGAAATGAGCTATGCAATCACGGGGGGTCTTGAAAATTCGAAACGTGACGCTTGTCTCAAATGCAGGACTGAGAACCGACTGCCTGGCAAAGTAACGCTGCGTAACCGTGGCGCAGCTAAGACGCTACTCCTGCTCTGCGTCCGCTTGGAGTCCACATGTATTCACGTCTAGCCCGCTGGTGTTTCCGCCACCCCTGGCAGGTCATCGGCACATGGGTGTCGATCTTGGTCATCTCGATAGGAATCACTGGTGCTGCTGGCACTGCCTATGACGGTAGTTTCAACATCCCTGACTCCGAATCGCGTGATGGCAGCCTGATTCTCGACGAGTACTTCGGAGGCCTGGGGGGCGGTCAAGCGGGTTCGATCGTGTTTGAGGCGCCTCAAGGTGTCGAGGATGCAACGGTACAGGCCACCATGACCGGCCTGTTCAACCGGGTCCGAGCAGATGCCCAGCCAGGTGGCCCGCTCGAAGGCGTGGTACTGCAATCTCCTTATGACCCTGGTGGCGATCAACAAATCTCTCCACCAGGGTCAGGCCGAGCTGGTGAGATCGCGTTCGCTCGTCTCAGTATCAGCGCTGACATCGATCAAACCGTTGCTGGTGAAATGGGCGTGCGCATCAAGGACCTGATCGATGAGAGCGGCATCGCCGAGATCGACGGCGCACGCGTCGAAGTTGGTGGTGCGATTCTGGGCAAATTTGAACCACCAGAATCAGAGCTTCTCGGCATCGCTTTCGCCGTCGTCATCCTGATCATCGCGATGGGATCTGTTATCGCCATGGGCACCACGATCGCCGTCGCCCTGCTTGGCGTAGGTATTGGCGCCATCTCAATCGGCCTTGTCTCGCACCTGATCTCGGTCCCGGACTTTGCCACGACCATCGGTCTGATGATCGGCCTCGGTGTCGGCATTGACTACGCACTGTTTATTGTGACTCGTTATCGAGAAGCATTACGAGAAGGGTTCGACCCCGAAGGCGCAACGATCGTCGCGCTCGATACAGCTGGGCGCTCGGTTATCTTTGCCGGCGCAACCGTGGTCGTCTCGCTGCTCGGCCTACTCCTTATTGGCCTTTCCTTCATTGCTGGCCTCGGGGTGGGCGCAGCGTTGACCGTGGCCGTCGTGGTCGCCTCGTCGATCACGCTGTTGCCTGCAGCGCTTGGACTAGTGCAGGAGCGGGTGAATATCACTCGTCGTGCTGGCATGGCCGGCGCGCTTCTAATTGGATTCGGCCTGCTCGTTCTTGGCCTTGGCCAGGGGCCGTTCTTCTTGGGAATCGCGGCTGCACTCACCATCGTCATCCTGCTCGCCGCGTATCTGCCCTTCATCCAAGCGGCGCCGCTTCGCACCAAGCTCCCCCATCGCAAGGAAGTCCAGCCTCGCGAGACCATCTGGTACCGCTGGAGCCGCACGATCCAGGCCCGACCTTGGGTCTATGCCATTGGAGCGACGGCGCTACTGGTCATATTGGCACTGCCGCTGTTCAGTCTGCGTTTGGGCTTCTCTGACGAGGGCAACTACCAGGAAGAAACCACCACTCGCCAGGCTTATGACCTGATAAGCGAGGGCTTTGGCCCCGGCGCCAATGGCCCGCTGGTCATCGTGACGGAACTCAACTCACCAGCCGATCTCGAGACTATGGGCGCACTTTCAGTGGCGCTGAACCAGACCGAAGGCATCACCTTCGCCTCTCCCCCAGTCCCGAACGATCCTGATAACCCGCAGGCCGCAATAATCCAGATCCAGCCCGACACGTCGCCTCAGGACAAGGCGACCGAGGACCTGGTGTTCGAGTTGCGAGACAATGTCGTGCCAAGTATTGCGGGTGCCGCTGGCCTTGATGCCAAGGTCGCCGGCGCCACTGCTGCCAACATCGATTTCACCGACTTCCTGGGTGGGCGCATCATGCTGTTCTTCGGTGTCGTCTTGTCGCTGAGCTTCCTGCTGCTGATGGCTGTGTTCCGGTCCATCATGGTTCCGCTCAAGGCCGTGATCATGAACATGCTGTCAATTGGTGCTGCGTACGGCATCGTCGTAGCCGTTTTCCAATGGGGTTGGTTCGGCAGCGTCTTCGGTATCGAAGGCGCACCGATCGAGCCGTTCATCCCAATGATGATGTTCGCCATCTTGTTCGGCCTGTCAATGGACTATGAGGTCTTCATCCTGTCTCGCATGAAAGAGGAGTACGAGCGCACCGGCGACGCCGACAACGCCGTCGCTGATGGGTTGGCCAAGACGGCGCGAGTGATTACTGCTGCAGCCGCAATCATGACCGTGGTATTCGGCAGTTTCGTGTTCGAAGACGACCGGATCATCAAACTCTTCGGCCTTGGCCTGTCGTCTGCGGTGCTGATCGACGCCACCATCGTTCGCATGTTGCTGGTGCCTGCAACGATGCAACTGCTCGGTGATAAGAACTGGTGGCTCCCTGGCTGGCTTGACCGCCTGTTGCCGAACTGCAATATCGAAGGCGGCCACCACGAACCCCCTTTGCGAGCCGTCGACACTACTCCTGATGGGACATCTGCCAAGGCACGTGACCTGGTGTAAGAGAGACTCACTAAAAAGGGTTGCTCTGGCCCGGTCTACCGCTACGCTTTGCCACTGATTCCGGGGCTTTAGCTCAGTTGGTAGAGCGCTTCCATGGCATGGAAGAGGTCAGGAGTTCAATTCTCCTAAGCTCCACGCATAACTATGCGGTTCTCGCTACGGCAGGGACCGCATCTTGCGTTTTTCGGTAAGCAGGAGAGCCATTGCCCTGCCTATTAGGGTGCTGGTGTCTATGCCAAGGTCGAGTAGTTCGGAAAGATCCGACACTGACCGTGTGGCCCTGCCGAGCTTGGCGACAGAATGTGCACTCGGACTAAGCAAGAGCAAGGTCGGAGGGGCCCCAGGCCCAGTCGCCTTCATCGGGTCTCGCCATTCGTTCTTTCTACGAAACGTAGCGCGTCAGAAGCGCTCAGTACCCAAGTTCCTGGGCTGCCTGCTCGAGCGCGACGGTGACCGACCATTCGGTTCTCGCCAGGCGCAAATCGGTATTTGAACCGTCTGCGTAGAGGCCGGCCGCACTCATCCAAAAGGCAGCGGACCTCATGGCGTACAGCAGCTGGTAGTACCGACACCGATCTTCGTCGATCGTGATACCGGTCGCCGATTCGTAGCGCTCAACGAACAGCTGGCGCGGCACGACGTTCGACAGCAGCTCCGTGTCCTGTCGGTTGAGTGCGGTAAGCATGTATGCGACGTCATACATCGGATCGCCGATTACCTGTAGCTCCCAATCGAGGACCGCCGATACCCGGTCCTCGTGTATCAAGACGTTCCCCGTCCGGAACGCTCCGTGCACCAACGTGAGTCGATCGGTCGTGGGGGCGTTCGTCTCCAACCAGCCGATGAGATCATTCAGAATCGGGTGACCTGAATGACCCGAGGCTTCGATGAGTTCTCGCCATTTGCGTATTTCGCTTTGCGCGAAATCATCGCCACCCGCAGGCACGCCAAGAAAGTCGAGTCCGGCAGCCGCCCAGTCGACGTTGTGTATGGCCGCAAGCGAATCGGTGAAGCTCAACGGCAGGACACCACGATCCGCGGCCGCTGCATAGAATTCTCGCCCGGCACGGCGCCAGGGGCTAGGACATTCTCCTGCGACCTTTTCCATGATGATCGCCGGCCCACCCAACGAGACGGAATCAGGCTCGTACCAGAAGACCTTGGGCGCTGGAACCTGCGTTGCTTCGAGGCAACGTAATACCCGGAACTGCTGGGCGAGGTCCGAGGTTTCTCGGAGCAGAGCGTTCCCCGGATCGCGTCGCAGACACATTCCCCGTCGTTGTGTTCCGGCTGCGTCGGTCCACACCGCATCGAACAGCCAGGTCTCGTGCGACCAGCCGACGGCAATACGGGTCAAGTCTTCGATGGAAACCACACCATCGACCTCAAGCTTCTCGGTCAGGTATTCAGCGATGACCGCGGTCAGACCAGCTTCGTCAGTAGCAGTGGAATCACTCACGTGGCGATCGCCATCCGACGATCGATATCGCGGCGCAATACTGGGCGCAGGAGGCCCAGGGCAGCATCCCTCAGTTCGGGCTCGACCTCTGGTTCATATAACGAGTCGATCAGTGGACCGAGGTCGTCAAGTCGGCAGGTACTGACAGCAGATTCCAAGTCGGCCCGCACCTGATCGGGGGCGAGGGCGAGCACCGGATCGAGCTGGGCACACAACGCGATCATGTCGGCGCGCTCGGCCTCGCCATGGGCCGACTGCAACTCGACCTGCTTCGAGAGGCGCTCAAGAATTACTGATGCCATAAAAGCTTGGGTACGGGTGTATTCGTCGCCGACCGCCGGACCGATCTGACTTCGCAGAGAACCGGACAAACGATGGAGCAATTCGCCTGGTGTCATCGTTTGCCCCGCTGGCTCCGGGATTCGGCCGACCAGTGATGTATCGGCCACATGTCCTGATCCTCGCCGTACCAGACCACTCCTTCGTCGTCGCCGAGCAGCTCCCAGCGAATGACTGAGTTGATGTCAATAAAGGTGTGGCGGTTGATCGTGATCCGGCTCAGCGACGTCCCGGTGGCCATGAAAGGTGTGCCGTTTGCGTCAACTGCCTCGATGGTGATTTTGTCTACCCAGCCTTGGGCTCGGTCCCGCACGACTGTGCGCTGTCCATCGACAAGAGTGACCGGTTCACCGTCGCGTTTGACAAATCCGTAGGCGACCCGGTCGGTCCCTTCACGGGTGTTCGTCACCGCCAGAAAGCCGGCTCCGCCAGCGCCGGCCCCGGTGACGTACGCCGCTTGGCGAGGGCGGTTCTCGGGTCGGCGGCCCCATGTTCGATCCCTCATCGACCAACAGTCGATGTCAATCTGCTCACCATGCAACTCGATTGTTCCGGTGACATGACCGATCTGATCGAAGTGAGCCGACTTGCCGAAAGTCGAGCCGGCTGACACAAGAGGGCGTGGCGCCATCTCGGCCGCGAACACAAGATCGGCAGAAAAAAGACCTGGATCGTTGTAACCGAGTCGGTAGGACAGAGTCGGTTCCTTGACGCGAATCGATACGCCGGTCGGTAACTCAATGTCGCGAAGGTCGGCTTCTGCCGGGAGCTCAAGCGCGGAATAGTTGGCCGAGTAAAGAACCTCCCATGGCAGATGCGCCGAGTTGTCCCAGACCCAGGCCCCACCCGCGACGGTGCCGATGTTGTGCCGGGCCATCGTGTAGAACCAACCACCAAGTTTGCGATCGGCGTGGTGGAACGAATACCAGGCAGTTTCGGTGAACCACCAATCGTCACCTCGTAGGTGACCATGGAATTCGTCATCTTTGGCGGTGAAGATCCGCGTGTCGTCGCTCATGCAACATTGACCATAAGTTGTGGCCGGGGTCCAACCCCAATGGCGACTTAGGCAAAGCGCTACATTTGTGCCCAATGGGCAGTGCGACACATGGACGCCGGGTCGTCCCCGAGGCAACAGCAGAACACTATTACCGGCAAGGCTGGTGGCGCCGGCGCACGATGCTAGACGACTTCCTCGATCGGGCAGCAGAGCAACCAGATGCCGTGGCAATCGTGACTTGTCCTGATGATGGGGCGCCGGCGACGAGCCACACGTACGGTGAGCTCGAGCTCCTCAGTCGACGATGTGCAGGAGCGCTTCTCGACCTCGGCGTTGATTCGGGCGATCTAGTGTCACTTCAGTTGCCCAATAGTTGGGAGTTCCCCGCCTTGGTCTACGGGATCTTGCGGATCGGGGCTGTCGTCAATCCCCTGGTTCCGATCTTTCGGCACCGCGAACTCGACTTCATCCTGCGCCGAACACAGAGCAAAGTGCTCGTTGTACCGAAGCGGATCGGCAACCACGACCACGCCGAGATGGGTCTTGCGCTTTGGCACGAGATCGACTCGTTGGAACATCTGGTTGTCATTGGTGACCCCGGTACCGGAATTGATTTTGAAGAACACTTCATCGGGCGTCGGTGGGAACTCGACGCAGGCCTCGAATCTGTGTTCGAGCAGCGACGGCCCGATGCCGACGACCTCGTGGAAATCCAGTACACGTCGGGAACAACCGGTGAGCCGAAGGGTGTCCTGCACTCACACAACACGGTGTACTCGGGTGGTCGCACGATCGACGAGGTTTACGGTCTAGGCAAAGACGATGTGTGCTTCATGGCTTCGACCTTGGCCCACCAAACCGGCTTTTGTTACGGCATGCTCAAGCCCCTCAGCATGGGCATGAAGATCGTCTATCAACAGCGGTGGGACGCCGACCAGATGCTCGATGCCATCGAAACAGACGGCATCGCCTGGACCGTATCGGCGACGGCGTTCGCGATGGACATGATCGCGGCCCAGCGCCACCGACCGCGCGATCTCAGCTCTTTCCAATACTTCATTTGTGGCGGCGCGCCTATACCCCCGAAGGTCGTCGAGGAGGCAGCCGAAGTTTTGGGAGCTGAACTGATCGCAGTCTGGGGTATGACCGAGAACATGATTGTCACAACGACCCGGCCGGGCGATCCCGTCGAGTTGGTATCGGACTCTGACGGCACCCTCGTGGACTGGATGGAGATTCGGGTGCTCGACGACGACGGCAACCAGGTGGGTGTAGGCGGGTCCGGAGATTTGCAATGCCGGGGACCCAGCCAGGCGCTTGGCTACTTTGGCCGGCCCGACCTCTATGAGGCTGCGTCGCCGGACGGCGACTGGTTCGATACCGGCGATGTGGCGCGTGTGCGAGACGATGGTGGCATCCGGATCGTTGGTCGCACTAAGGATCTCGTGATCCGCGGCGGCGAGAACGTACCGGTTGCCGAGGTCGAGGGCCTTTTGCTTCGTCGACCGGACGTCAACGAGATAGCGGTCGTCGCCGTTGCCGACGACCGTTTAGGCGAACGGGCGTGTGCTGTCGTCGCGTCGGACAACGCCGACATGACGCTCGCCGACCTCACGGACACCCTCGAAGCTGCGGGCATGGCAAAACAGTTCTGGCCCGAACAGCTCGTGGTTGTGAACGAGATGCCGCACACACCGTCTGGCAAGATTCAGAAGTTCAAACTCCGTGAGTGGATCACTGGGATGGCCGCCGACTAGCTCCATATCAGTTGTTCAGAACCTTCGACCGGTTCCAACGACGCCTAGGACGGTCCGAACCGGACACGTTGCTCAACCGTGTCTGTGATAATGGCGACCACAGCCCGTTTCATCCCGACGCCTTTGGCTAAGGAACCAAGAAACTCATGGCCCAAGCCGGGCTTGACCCAAAGGCTTGCCCGCACGACTACGGCCATGCCGTTGTAACCATGATGCTCGAATGAGAGCGTAAGAAAGGTGCGGTGCAGAATTTCGAGCCTGCAGCGAGATGTCATCTCGACGTAGAGATTCCGAGCTTGCGGAGTTGTCGGCGGACGGTGCCGCAGATCAGCGCCTCATCGCCACATTCCAACCCGGCCACGCCGTCGGACGAATCAACTTCAACTAGGCATCAACGTCCAGGGCTCAGCGAGGCGGGAGCGGGCGCCAGCCGCTCTTTCGCCACCGCATCCTCGACCCCAGGCCCCCTTCCCACCGGACGAGCACCCGCCCACGGCGACCTCTGGCGTGAGACACGGCCGAAGAACGACTCCATCGAACCCTCGCGCTAGAACGTTCGAGCTGAGCCCTCCGATCAACACTGCCCATGAACGTCGTGCTTGGAAGGCTCGTGGCCCTCGTGCGCTACGACGATCCGGTGCCCATCGCCGAACGCGTAGCCGTCGAAGAGCTCCTAGGATGCTTCGCCGATCCCACCCAGCGCCAGGGCTGTCGAAAGAGCCTTAGGGCCATGAAAATCCCATAACGTCTGTGCATCTGCGGGACTCAGAGCCGAAGTTGTCACCAACGGAACGGCGCTCCTCGTCATCAGAGGATCAACATTTGTCTCCCAGCGCCTCGCTCAATCACCGTGCTTGTTCAGGGCCGATGCAACGATGCAAGGCATTAGCGCGTCCAGTGGTGCGTGATTTGAGCGCCGGGGCGTCGTCCCTTTCCAGATTTGGTCAAGTAACGATGAGTGCTTAACATGACGTCAGGTTCATGAAATGAGGGTTAAATGCTAGTCAAGTCCGAAATTCTGGCAACCGTCTGGGAGATCAAGGTCTCCGAGGGCGACGAGGTAGAGGCTGGATCGCTACTCCTCATTCTTGAATCGATGAAGATGGAGATCCCCGTCACTGCCCCGGCGGGAGCTCGAGTCGTCAGCGTCCTCGTCGAACAAGGTCAAACGGTTGTCGAGGGCGATCGGCTCGTCGAGCTGTCATGACCATCGTTGGTTGGCACGCCAAGCTCGCAGAACTCGAACAGCGGCGAGAGTTCATCGACGGCCGAGGCGGCCAGGTCCACGGTACGCGTCTGGTCGACCGACGCAAGGTGGTTGTTAACGCGGGCGGCTTCACCGTTCGCTTCGGATCCGACAGCGGCATCACCGGCGCCCTCGGTCAGGAGCTGTCAACCCAGAAGCGGGCGGTCGTATGGCAGCTGTCATACGTGCGGCTCCTCGATTCGGCAGGATCAGCGAAGTGTTCGGTGTGAAAGTCACCCCGACGGTGTTCCTACGTTGAAGCCGCGACCTCCTTCGGATCTGCGCTCTGGCGAATCATCGGGCCGCAACACCGCGTCATCGAGGAGTACGCCGAGGGCTTCGTCGCCGAGCACACCGGCCGATCGAGTCGGCCCAAGATATCTCGGCATCCAATGTCGAGTCGGGTCGAACAACTGAATGGAGGATCGAGATGAAACAATTGAGAGTCGCCGAGTTTGGCGACGGCCGAGCGAGTGCATACTGCGGAAGGCTGTTCGCTGGCACCGGCGCCGAAGTGGTCGTGGTGGAGCCCGATGGCGGCTATCGACTGCGCT
>Ga0115000_10001563_pt1 | contig 20158 bp, 12 predicted proteins | sample ArcticOcean_MG_C_6_FD_89690 | JGI IMG/M metagenome (GOLD analysis project Ga0115000, IMG submission 89690) | Marine microbial communities from western Arctic Ocean - ArcticOcean_MG_CB8_128 | ecosystem: Environmental > Aquatic > Marine > Oceanic | place: Arctic Ocean: Canada Basin | collected... | reverse complement strand
CTCGTCGATGATGATGTATCCACCACTGGGCAGCATCACTTGGCGTGTATATGCTGTCTCAAGCTGGCGCGTGACCCCGAACCGGTCGAATATCGGCTCCGAGTAGGAATAACGCTGTACCTTGTCCAGCGCCCGTTTTGAAACGCGGCCGATCAGTTTTTTGACCCGATCAACCTCGGCGGCATTGTCGACGACAATCCGCTCGACATCTTCAGTCAAAAAGTCACGAACCGTGCGCTCGATCAAGTCCGGTTCCTCAAAAACACATGTGCCGGACTTCTGGGTTTTGACCAGGCCGGTGATTTTTTCCCAAGTCTCCATCAGAATGGCGAGATCCCTGATGAAATACGCCTTGCGCTGCCCTTGCCCCGCTGTCCGGATAATAACCCCCATGCCTTCGGGGATGTCGAGTTCGCGCACAATCTTCTTCAGTCGTGCACGCTCCTCGCGGTTCTCTATCTTCCGTGAAACCCCGGACTGCTCCGAGTTGGGTAGCAGGACAAGATAGCGGCCCGGCAACAGGACGTTCGTCGTAACCCGCGGACCCTTGGTTCCAATCAGACCCTTGGTCACCTGTACAGTCAACTCCGTGCCTGACGGATATTTCCTGGGTATGTCCTTGTTGGTGATTCTCGGCTTTTCCTTTCTGCGGTTCCCCCGGTCAACCACGTCGTAGGAGGAATCGAGCGAACTGGGAATGATATCCCAGTAATGAAGAAAGGCGTTTTTCTCCAGGCCAATGTCCACGAAGGCCGCCTTGAGACCATCCTCAAGGTTGCGGATTCTGCCTTTATAAATGCTCCCAACCATCCGTAGGCTGTCGATGCGCTCGATCGTCAGGTTCTCTAGTTTTCCCTTTACTGTTATCGCCACGCGGGTCTCAAGCGACTCGGCGTTGATCAGAATTTCCTTATGGGTGTGCTGGATGGGGCGGAAGACGCCTTTGACTTTGCTGACGAATTTCTTCGCGCTCCGCTCAACCTTCTCCTTGATGGAGCCAGCCGGTTCATCCGGCAGTTCAACCGGTTCAAAGTCGGTGTTCCCCCGTTTGGGCGGCGTTGCGGGTTCGGCTTGCCTGGACGCCTCGCCATCCGCTGTGTCGTTGGTGAGTTGCCGTTGCCCCTTGGCTGACTCGAGGTCAGTACCGGCCGGCAAACCGTGCGCCTTGTTCTCAGCACGCACGATTTCGTTTTCGTGCTCCCGCGTGTTAAAGAGTTCGTCCTGCGGGGTTTGAATCGTCTCGACATTCGCGCGTGCACTGAGGCTGGAGCGGTCGGGCCTGCGGTTCAATCCACCGGGGGGTTTGAATCTCATGCCGCGCCTGTTGTCGCTGCGGCCAAATGATTTCTTTGCTGCCATAATAATTTAATATGCCTTTCTGTGTAGTTGTATGTTTTGCAGGACAGCGATAGCGATCAACGAACTCAAGACGGATGATCCGCCGTAGCTCAATAGTGGCAACGGTATCCCCGTCACCGGCATCAATCTCAGATGCATGCCGATGTTCACAAAAACGTGGCAAAAAATGAGAGTCACTATTCCCACTGCCAACAGTTTGCCCAAACGATCCCTCGCCAAGGCTGCGATCTGCATCCCTTTTAAAAGGATGACGGTGTATAACGCCAGCACTGCCATGCTGCCCAAGAACCCTGTCTCCTCCGCAATCACGGAGAAGATGAAGTCGTTGTGAGCCACCCCCTTGGGCAGATAGCCCAAGCGGGTTTGTGGCCCTTGTCCCCACCCTTTTCCCGTTAGCCCTCCCGAGCCGACGGAAATCTCGGCCTGCCGTATGTTGTGCGTGCGCTCTCGCTGTAATGCACGGGCGGCCTTGCGCTCCGCCGGAGTGGCGTTCGGCGGAGCAAAATCCTGGTGAAAATAAACCAACAACCGTTGGCGCTGATATTCCTGCAGTGAGATTCGCCAGTCTGCGGGAAAGTAGAGTGCGTTGATAATGACAAACAGCACAACCACCGTCGATGCCCCGAGGAACTTCCCCAGGAACCGAAGCGGCACACCGGCCACGAACATCATCGCGATCCCGATCGGGAAAAATACTAGCGATGAGCCCAAATCCGGCTCTTTTAATATCAAAATAAATGGCAGTGCAGTCATCCCAAGGGCTTTTAAAAAAACCCCTGGCATTAACATCTCCTCGTTGGGCCGTGTCAAAAAATCGCCCAAAGCGAAGATAAACGCTAATTTCGCAAATTCCGAGGGCTGAATGAGGGTAATCCCCAAATCAAGCCAGCGCCTCGCCCCGTATCTTACCTCGCCAATGCCAGGAATCAGAACCAAAATCAACAAAATCAGGGTCATCCAGTAAGCTGCTCGCGCCCAGCCGGCCAAGCGATGATAATCCACCACTACAAAAACCGCAGCCAAGCCAAGTCCTAGCGCGTAAAAGACTATTTGCCTGAAAAAGTAGGAATTTAGCAGCGGCTCGATCTCGTACTGGTCAATCGCCGCGCTGAGGACAAATGCCCCGCCAATCAGCATCAACCCGATCACGGCACCGAACATGAGCCAATCGACCCGCAACTTCCGAATATGCAGCAGTACTGTTTCCATCAGCGCTTGGCCAAGCTTGGCTCTCCTTTCTCCCGCTCGCGTTCCAAGTCGCGAATCGCCCGATAAATCCTCCCCGCGATCGGTGCGCAGGTCGTGCCTCCCGACTCCCCGCTCTCCACCATCACCACCACGGCGTAGCGCGGCGACTCCACCGGCGCGAACGACACAAACCATGTTATGTGATCTGTGCGGAACAGTCTCACGCGACTCTGGGGATCATACTTCCCGGTGGGCACTTTCGTCTGCGCCGTGCCAGTCTTCCCTCCGATGGTCATGCCGGGCACACGCGCCGCGCGTCCGCTGCCGTCGCGGTCGGCAACGTCAGCCAGCATCGCCTTGTGCATCAGCGCAACGGTCTCCGGCTTCAGTTGCAAGTCGTCGAGCACCTCTACCGGGATTACCCTGTTTTGCGCTTGGCCAAAGGCTCGCTGCGAGTCAATGCGCTTGACCAAGCGGGGCTGTAACACCTTCCCCCCGTTGGCCACTGCCGAGGTCATCACCGCCATTTGCAGGGGGGTCACGGTGATTTCGCCCTGGCCAATGCAGAGGTTACCCACGTCTCCCGCCGCCCAGCCGATCTTCTCCCCGAATTGGTTCCTCTTCTTTAATTTGTTGTCACGGGCGGGAAAATAACCGCCACTCTCACGAATGGGACTGGGCAAGTCGCCGGGCATGCTGGCGAGCGTCTTTTGGCCGAGCCGAAAACGGTTGCCCCAGTCAAGCAGGATTCGCTTGCCCTGCCGCCACTGGTCGGTTTGGCCGTCAGGCTTCAACGCGTAGTGGATGAAATAAGTGTTACTCGACCGCTTGAACGCACGGATGAAATCGTAGTCACCCGGCGGCGCAGTATCGTCCAACTCGTAGTTGGGATACAGTTTTGAATCCCGAAAATAACCCGGATTGTACACTTTCTCAGTTGGATCAAGCACCTCTTCCTCAAGGTAAGCCACAGCCGAAATTAGCTTGAAAATGGAACCGGGCGGGTAAGAGACCCCGCCGCTGCCGGTGGCACGGTTGAGCCAGCGGTTGAGTCGACTGTCGTTCAACCGGGTGATCTCTGCGCGCGAAAACCCGGAAATGAACTTGTTGGAATCAAATCCCGGTAGGGACACGAGTGACAGCAGGTCGCCGGTTCGCGGATCCATCACCACCACGGCCCCCCGCGTCTGCGGGCCGTTGGCTTGAAGCGCCGCCTCAGCAGCCAACTGGATGTCACGGTCGAGGGTAAGCGCCATGTCGTAGCCCGACTCCGGCCATTCCCTGACCTCCTCGCTCGTGCGGTAGCTTATGTTGTTGACGTGAATCGTCTTGGCCCCCGCCTCCCCTCGCAACAGCTCGTCGTATACACCCTCCAAACCATCGACGCCGACATAGTCCGGCAAGCGATAACGGAACCGAAACGGAATGTCGTCGCCGGTGTCCGGGTCGTCGTCGCGCCGAAGATACCCCAGCGTGTGAAACGCCATGTCGCCGTTGGGATAGGTCCGAACCGGGTTAACTGACAAGTTCACTCCCGGCACTGCGTGTATCTGCTCAACAAACCGCGCCACTTGGCCCGGCGAAAGATCCTGCATCACGGCCATCGGTGTGTAACGGCGCTTGTAATAATGGGTGTGAAATTTCTCCTCGTTGAGAACCAGAGGTTGACCAAGGCGCAAGCTCACCTGCATGGTCAGGTTGCTGACAACCTGATAGCGGGCCGTCCGCCCCAACTCATCCTGCTCGGCACGCCGCAGCTTGCGCCCATCTTTCAAGCGCATATAATGGGTGTAAAACAGCGATCGCAATTCGTCGATGTACATGTGCACGTCGAACCGCAGTCGGTTCACGGCCAGCGGTTGCTGGTTGCAATCGAGGATGCGGCCCCGTGTTGCCGGGAGGCGCACGGCTCGCACCGATTGGTTTTCCTGCCGAACCCGGTAATCCTCGCCGGAGGTCACCTGCAGCCGCCAGAGGTTCACTGTCAACAGCAACATGCAGCACAGAATGAACGCCGTCATCAGCCTCATCGGAATGTCCTTGCTGCGTAAATGGTCAAATACAAACACGGTTTCTGTCTCGACTAATGCTTTCCTCGCACAATCTGGCGGTTCTCGTTGGGCCAACTGTTCGGTTCATGCAGCGGGTGCGAAAACCATCGATCCAATAGCTTCACAAATTTCGCGAAAACCGGGACTGCCACGCCGCAAAACAGCGCATTGATAAGCCACCAGACACCCATCTCCCACCCGAACAACGGGGAGGCACCCACCAACCACAATAGCCACACCTGAAGTAGCGGCACTGCAGCGCCCGCAGCGGTTCCGAGGTAAAATTGCGCCACGAGTTCATCCCTCATTATCAAGTCGCGAAAGGTGAAAACCGCCCACCCGGCGATAAATAACGGCAGCACGCTCAGCCCCAGCGGGTTGGCCGACAGGCTGTCGAGCCACAATCCGGTCAGCATGGCTGAGGTGCTCACATGCCCGGCGTGCAGCGTCAGTCCGGCGCACACCAGCAGCGCCGGTGTCAGGTCGGGCTGAAACCCAAGCCACAACCTTGGCCCCTGCCAGTGGGACTGCAAAAACACGAGCAGATACGCCCCGATCAGCAGGCCCAATGTCTTGTTGATTCTTCCCGTCATGGTGCTTATTCAATATCGGGTCAACACCCGCACGGTCTCGAGTTGGTTCAAGTTGGCGTGCAGTTTGATACGGGCCTCCACGTAAAGTCCGTCCTTCGATACCCTCGAATCCACCACTTGGCCAACCGGGATCTCCTTTGGGAAGCCCCCGCCCAGCCCGCTGGTGACCACGGCCTGGCCCGGCCGCAACTCGACATCGTTGGGCAGATAGGTCAATTCCACCACTCTCGGGTCGGAGCTGTATTGCCGTGGTGAAACGATGCCTCCTTGGCTGCGCGATTCCTTGATCAACGCCGAGAATCTGCAGTTGGGATCGCCTGCCAAAACCACCCAAGAGGTCAATGGGCCAACCTCTGAAACGCGGCCCACCAAATTGCCCTTGGCTGAAATGACCGGTTGATTGAAGCGAATCCCCTTGTTACTGCCAAGGTTGATCTTGATCCGCCGCCACCAGTTGAACGGATCGCGCCCGACCACTCGCACCAGTTTGCTTTCCCAAGGGATGCGCCGCTCCCAATCATTGGCATCCCGGAATTGATTGATTTCCTCCCTGAGTCGGGCGTTTTCCATCTGAAGATCCGCCAAGGATGGGGGCACATCAGACGCTTGGCCAAGCACTTGTTTTGTGGGTGATGACTCGGAACCCGAAGCACCCAGTTGGCCAATCGACTCCAACGCAACCTGACCGGTGGTGCTGATCCCGATAAGCGGAAGAAAGAGCCCCCCGATGGCTGACTTGAGCCGCGCCCGGGCGCTCTCTGGCATCACCAGAAGCAGTAATACGGTCAGGAGCACCGCCCCGACCGCTGTCTGCTGCGATTTGTAAAAAAATCCTTTCATCCCGTCACGCAACGGGACGAACGCACTTTAATCTCCGCTGGAGGAAGCCACACGCCGCAGGAACTGCAACTCCTGCAGCACACGCCCCGTCCCCTCGGCAACGGCCGTCAACGGGGAGTCGGCGATGTGAACCGGCAGGCCGGTCTCCTCGGCGATCAATTGGTCAATGCCCCTCAGGAGAGCACCACCACCCGCGACAACAATGCCGCGGTCGACCAAGTCGGCCGAAAGCTCGGGGGGACACCTTTCCAGCGTCAAGCGGATGGACTCAAGGATATTGTTCAGCGGCTCCTTCAATGCATCCCGAATTTCCTCGGAACGAACTGTCATGATCCGTGGCAGGCCGGCACTCAGGTCCCTGCCCTTCACCTCCATCGAAAGTTCCTCTTCCAGCGGATACGCTGAACCGATCGTAATCTTGATTTCCTCTGCTGTGCGTTCGCCTATCATCAAATTGTAGGCGCGCTTCATGTAGGCCATAATCGTGTCGTCAAACTCATCGCCGCCGACACGCAAACTGCGACTAAACACGATTCCCGCAAGCGATATAATCGCGATCTCACAGGTACCACCGCCGATATCCACAATCATGTTGCCTGTGGGCTCATGCACTGGAAGCCCCACGCCGATCGCCGAGGCCATCGGTTGCTCAATCAGGTAAACCTCCCTCGCACCGGCATGGATGGCGGAATCCTTCACCGCCCGCTTTTCCACCTCGGTGATCCCTGATGGAACAGCCACCACCACCCGAGGTGCAATCAATTTGCGGTTGTGAACCTTCTGTATGAAGTTTCTCAACATCGCCTCAGTGATCTCGAAGTCGGCTATGACACCGTCCTTCATCGGACGGATGGCCACGATGTTGCCCGGCGTTCGGCCGAGCATCCGTTTCGCCTCCGTGCCCACCGCCAACACTGTGGTCATGCCGGCTTCGATCGCAACCACAGAGGGTTCACGCAACACAATCCCCCTGTCTCGGACATAAACGAGGGAGTTGGCTGTACCCAGATCGATTCCAATATCGTTGGAAAACAGGCCCTTAAAATTACCTAACATGAATAACGCCTAAAAAAAAGACACACTACGGTTTGGGATCGTAAACCGTCAAGTGAATTACCGTTTAAGCACCAAAAAAAACAGAGCATTCGCCAACTAAAAACGCGACTTAACGCCGACCGGTCTTGCCCACCGGGATCGATTCATCCTTAAAAGCAGCCTCTACCCCTCTCAAATGAGAGTCGAAAAAAATTTGAAGACGCTTGTTTAACACTCCACCACCGACGCCGTGCCTCCCATCGACCACCGTCAACAACGCCGTCGGCACGCCGACTTCATTCAGGGCCGCGTTTAAAATGAGCGACTGGTTGTACGGAACCGCCATATCCTTTGTCCCGTGTACGATTAGGAACGGCGAGTCATCCTTGGTCACGTACGAAATCGGGTCGGCTGTGAGGGTTTTCTTTTTGTTGTCCTGAATCGCGCCACCGATCAACAGACCTTCCGGTGAGTCAGCGGCGTCATGAACGATCCGGCTCTCAAAGTCGTCCATCCGTAAAAAATTCGTCGGGCCAAAATAATCCACCACGCAGGCCACCTTTGTGCTTTTACCCTTGTGATGTCCAATGGAGCCATCCATCGCCTTCACGCCGCTCGAAGTGCCCAGCATCGCCACCAGGTGTCCACCAGCTGAGGTACCGTGCACCGCAATTTTATCGCCATCCAAGCCGTGTTTCTCTGCGTTAGCCCTAATCCAACGAATCGCCGCCTTGCAGTCATGAATCTGCGCCGGCCACTTGGCCTCATTGCTTAGCCGATAGCCAACCGAGACTCCGGCATACCCTCCCGATTTCAGAAATTCGCGTATCCGGTTCAACCCGCCGTCTTTGCTCCCCCCACGCCACCCGCCGCCATGGATGAACACTACCACCGGCAATAGCTTGTTAGTTGTGCTCTTTATCGGCAGCGCCAAATCAAGTGTCTGTCGGGCGTTGTCCGTTCCGGCATAAGAAATATTCCGCATCACTTTATAACCCTCGAAGCTCCTCCTCGGCTGCTGGCGCTTGCCCTTGTCTCGGATTAGATACCCAATGTGCTCTTTGAGGGATATAAAACCGCTTTTGTCAGTATCCACACTTTCAAAGTTGCTCTTGGCATTATTTGGCAACTCATCCTTCGAAAGTTTGTTGTCCTTGTTCTTGTCCCAATCACGGAAAGATTCTTCGTTTAGGGACTCTTGCGCCGAAACCACCAAGCCTAGCAGTGCAATCCATGCAACCAATGGAATCAAACGTGTATAAGGCATGCCCAAGTCCTACCTCGATTAAACAAACCAAGCAATCCAAGGTTGTCACTCTGTTCTTGCTTCTTCGCCGCCTCTTGGTTTGGATATCTGGGATGACAAGCCTTCGGCCGACCCAACGGTTTTCGTTTGGGGGCATCGCCACCCTGATCGGACTAACCATGAGCGACTCCCCACTGCCCGCCGCAAACTACGACGAGGCCAAGGTCCCACGTTACGAACTCCCCGACCCGCTCACCATGCAGGACGGCACCCCAGTGAAATCCGCAAAAGACTGGACGGAGAAACGCCGGCCGGAGGTGCTCGAACTGTTTCGAAAACACGTTTACGGTCGCAGCCCTGCCAAGCCAAGCGGGCTCAAGTTTAAGGTCATTCAAAACGACGACACCGCGCTTGATGGTCAAGCGATACGGCGCGAGGTCCTCATCACCTTTGCCCGCAAGGAGGCTTCCCCCGAAGCCAACATGCTGATTTATTTACCGAAAGACACTGACGGCCCGGTGCCGGCTTTTCTGACGATCAACTTCGTCGGGAACCACACCATCCATCCTGACCCTGGAATCTCAATCAGTCGCAGCTGGGTTCGTAATAGCAAGGACTGGGGTATCGAAAACAATCGAGCAGACGACCGCTCCCGAGGCGCACGGCACTCGCGCTGGGCAGTCGAAAAAATCCTTAAACGCGGATACGCCCTGGCTACAATCTACTACGGTGATATCGACCCCGACTATGATGATGGATTTTCAAACGGCGTCCACCGGCTTTACCCCAAGCCGAAGCCGGATGAATGGGGCAGTATCTCCACTTGGGCATGGGGCCTGAGCCGCTGCCTCGACTACCTCGAAACCGACCGCGATATCAATGCCAAGAAAGTAGCTGTGATGGGCCACTCACGCCTCGGCAAAACCTCTCTATGGGCCGGCGCGCAGGACGATCGTTTCGCTATGGTCATCTCGAACGACTCAGGCTGTGGCGGCGCGGCGTTGAGCCGGCGTGAGTTCGGGGAGACAGTCAAACGTATTAATACCAGCTTCCCACACTGGTTTTGCGACAACTTCACAAAATACAGCGACCGCGTGAACGACCTTCCGGTCGACCAACACATGCTAATCGCCCTCGCTGCACCACGCCCCATTTACATCGCCAGTGCCGAGAAGGATCAATGGGCCGATCCGAATGGCGAATTCCTGTCCGGCTACCACGCCGGCCCGGTGTACGAATTGTTTGGCTTAAAAGGCGTCGGCGTGGTCAAGCAACCAAAAACCGATCAACCCGTAGGCCACCACGTTGGCTACCACTTCCGCACAGGCAAACACGACGTCACCGACTTCGACTGGGAACAATACCTCAACTTTGCCGACCGCCATTTGAAGTAACCCAACGATACACTTGCCCAAGCTTCAACAGGAGGCAAACCATTCACCTGTCTAGTTGCCAAGTACAGACTTGAGCCAAAAGTGAGCCATTAACGCAGCACCATTACTGGAAGGGTGCACCCCATCCTTTGCCCAATGTTCAGGTGGCGCAATTGTTATCGCCTGGTCGAACATCGATTGAAACGGGATAAAATGCGCCTTGAATTCATTTGAGATTTTCTTTGCAGCGAACCGAAATTTGTCGAATTCAGGAAACCATTTATCACTCACTGCTCCACATCGCAGTACAAACGGCTCACAAATAACTAACTTCACACCTGGCAAAACTTTAATGGTGCGTTCAAGCAAATCCCGATAGTCCGATTCATAAGTCGAAACGGTTCCATCGTAGTTACCGTTAAGATGATGCCAGATATCGTTGACTCCAATTAATATACTTAATACATCAGGCTTAAGATTGAGACAATCTTTTTCCCATCGCGCAGCCAATTGATGAACCTTATGACCGCCTACCCCCCGGTTAAAGACCTTCAGATCATGATCAGGTAACTCAGTAAGCATATTGGCCGCAGCAAACCATGAATAGCCCTGACCGAGAGCCTTTTGGTTATTCGCCTTCGCAGCGTCTGCCCTACTCCTTCCGGCATCGGTTATTGAGTCGCCCTGAAACAAGACGACGCTACCCTTCTTTATTAGCGACACCTTATCTCGTGCAGCGGCGTTAGCCTCACCTGACAAGTTGGCAAGAACAGCCGTAGTTACTGTTGCCTTGCAAAAACTTCGACGATTAATTCTGTTGAATATGGGTCCTTTGGGCATATGTAAAAATGCTACTGGACGGTATGTTGATGGCAAGATCTAACAACAAAATCAAAACGGGTAACTCACTTCATTTCTGCGTGAAAAACAAGAGCAGCCGCTTTCTGTGGCCCAGAAATCCAGCCAATTTGACTCGCGCAAAGATTGTTGCGATCAGTTGCGATCTCATCGTGAGCCGATCGTCATTCCGGGGAGCGCGCTTTTTAATCCGTTTTAGCTGTTGCCGCAAAAAGCCCTTCATCTTAAAAACTCAGGGTAGATGGCTGAACCTCAATCATTTTAGCCATCAGCCAGAGAGGCAGCTGGTACGACATCTTAGCTTTACCCGGAAGACTATTAAAGTTACATCGTTTTACTGTGCTAAATGATATTATCTACAGGCATGAACCGACTTGACTCAGGTGGTTTGTGGCCATCAAATTGGCTAGTCATCATAATCTTATGAATGTTACACGACGTCAATTCCTGGGTTCCGTGCTCTCCTCCGCTACGATCGCACCGAATGTGATTACTTCTAGTGCTTGGGCAACCAAGTCGAGCGGCAAAATAAATCTCGGTTTCATCGGGGTTGGGATTATGAGTCGTGGTCACCTGAACTTTTTCCTTGCTCAAGAAGATTGCCGTGTAGTCGGGATAGCCGAGGTAGCCAAGGTGCGCCGAGACCATTCAATGGGCATGGTTCAGGAGCGATATGGCTCTAACCATGGCTGCAAGGCGTATGATGATTTCAGAGATTTGCTGGGGGACAAATCGATTGATGCCGTCGTTATTGGTACGCCTGACCATTGGCACGCCATGGCGGCCATCATGGCTGCCGATTCGAAGAAGGATATTTACTGTGAAAAGCCTTTGACAGTGACCGTCAGGGCAGCACTTGAGACAGTTAAGGCGGCTAGACGAAACAACATTGTGTTTCAGGTTGGCAGCCAACAACGCACCGAGTTTGGCGGGCACTTTCGTAAAGCCGTTGAGTGCGTTCGTAACGGTCGTATCGGCAAAGTGACAAAGGTCAAAATTGGCGTCGGAGCGCCCGCGATAGCTTGTGATCTGCCTACTGAGGCGAGGCCGGGTGGTATCGATTGGGACGCCTGGCAGGGGCCGGCACCAGACAGGGGGTTCAACAAGATACTTTGTCCGATTGATGTCCATCGTCACTTCCCTCAATGGCGTCGCTACCGGGAGTACGCCGGGGGCGGCCTGAGTGATATGGGGGCTCATCATTTTGATATTGCCAAGTGGGCGATGAATTTGGACGAGACTACTCCTGTGAAAATCGTTCCACCCAAGGAAGGCCAAAGCGGATTGCGCCTGGTCTACAGTAACGGTGTGGAATTCATCCATGAGTCGACAAGTGATCGGTTTAAGGATTGTGTTTTTTACGGTTCCGAAGGAACCATTTTTGTTGCTCGGGGAGGCATTAGCGCCGATCCCCAGACAGCTGTTAACTCGTCGTTTGGCAAAAACGATTGGCGACTGCCGGACATAGGAAAAAGCCACAGACGCAACTGGATTGACTGCATTCGATCACGCAAAAAGCCGGTCGCTGACGTGTCATACGGGGCACACACTTCGATAGTATGCAGCTTGGCCAATATCGGTTATCAATTACGCCGGGAACTGGATTGGAATCCTGAGAATTACCATTTCGGTGGTGACAAGGAAGCCAACGCTTTGGCTAACCGTACAGGTCGTGGTGAATGGAAATACACTTGAATAATCAAAGCAAAAAATTAGAAGATTTCCCGGGTGAACCTTTTGTGTGCCTATGTGATAAAAGGCCACCCCCTTCACTCAACTTTTCAGGATGATGCAAAGGCGTAATTTCATCGGCTTAGGAGCAGTTGGGTTGAGCTCCTTGGGGAATTGGTCTTGGGCGGCTCCTCGGCGAAAAGCTGCTGCGAAGAATGTGCTCGTGATTTTCGAGCAGGGCGGCATGTCGCATATCGACACTTGGGACCCTAAGCCGGACGCGCCCGTTGAGCACAGGAGCCCATTCAAACCTATTTCCAGCAATGTCCCTGGTATTCAAGTAACGGATCTGCTCAAAAAAACGGCTCAGCACATGGACAAACTCTCAGTGATCCGCTGCATGACTCAGCCGGTGCCTGGTGTCGCTAACTCCCACCCAATGGGGGCGCAATATATTTACTCAGGTGAGACGCCGGGCGGTGCAGTGGAGATGCCTGACATGAGTTCGGTAATCGCCATGCTTATGGGCAGCGATGCAGATCACCTTCCCTCCAACATTATGGTGCCCGGGACTAATGAGGCAGCCTTCATGACACGCGTTGGATTCATCCCTCCATCCCATAAAGTTTTCAAAACCGGCGGCAACTTGGCTGACCCGAAATGGTCTGTACCAAACCTTGGTCTGCAGGGCATCGATGAGCGGCGGTTCAAAAATCGACGAGATCTTTTAAGCAGTCTCGACGTAGGTTTGACCGGTGCTGCCAAGGCTAAGGATGCGGGGGCGATGAGGGCGTTCATGGAACAGGCGGCAGATATGCTGACGAATCCCAACACCCGAAAAGCGTTTAATCTCGAAACTGAGCCGGTGAAAATACGCGAACGCTATGGCATGGGGCACCGTGGGCAATCCTACCTAATGGGGCGGAAACTTATCCAGTCCGGCGTGCGATTCGTCACGGTCGATTGTCGGGAACCAATAAACACGTGGCGTGACGGCAAGAGAGTTAAGTTTGATGGTGGCTCAAACATGAACTGGGATCACCACGACGATATTTACTCCGAAAGCCATACGAATATCAAAGGTGGGGGTGCCGGCGCTGGTCGATATGGTATTCACACTTGGCCGATGATGGGGTCACTGGATCAAGCGCTATCAGCTCTTATCGACGATCTGCATCAGCGTGGTCTTTTGGAGGAAACGCTACTTTGTATTGTCACAGAGTTTGGGCGTACTCCAAAAATCAACGAACGAAAGGGGCGCGACCACTGGACCCACGCGTTCAGCTTTGCATTTGCTGGCGCGGGCGTGCCTGGCGGACAAGTCGTAGGTAGTACCGACAAGGACGGCGGCTACATCACCAGTTCACAGGCGTACACTATTGATGATTATGCGGCAACGATTTACGAGAAATTAGGAATTAACCGAGAGAAGCCGGTTCACACGCCGGATGGCAGGCCGATTTATTTCGCAAAAAACGGAAGTCCAATTCCAGAACTCTTTTGATTATGCGCCAGCTTCTAGCACTTTTAATTACTTTGTTTTGTTCTACTGTGATGGCATCGAAACTAGAGCGGATTGAGGTTTTCCCTACAGAACTCAATCTGGCTTCAAAGCGAAGCAAAGCGCAATTGGTGATAACAGGGTGGCTTGAAAACGGCGAGGCAAGAGATCTTACCCGTTTGGCCAAGATAGTAATTGCAGACAAAAAAGTGGCCGATCTTAACCGCTCAATCGTAATACCGATCGGAGACGGAGAGACTGATATCTTAATCCGGGTTGGTGAGCATTCGGTAAAGTTACCGGTGCGAGTCAGTCGACAGTCGGCAACTGATCCAATCCGCTTCACCACGGAGACGTTGGCGACGTTGACAAAACAGGGATGCAACGCTGGTTCGTGCCACGGTTCACCCCACGGCAAGGCCGGCTTTTCACTTTCGTTATTTGGCTTTGATGCGGCACACGACGAGTTGTCACTAATTCGAGGCGGATTGAATAGGCGGGTTAATGTTCTCGCGCCCGATGAAAGCTTGATGCTTAAGAAACCACTGCTGAAGGTTCCACATGTTGGCGGTAAAAAGCTGGTTCAAAACGACTCGGCTTATCATCTCCTGCGCCAATGGATTTTTGAAGGAGCTCGCGGTGTCATAAAAAACGAACCTAAATTTGTGAAAATTGTGGTCTATCCAAAACAGGAGCGCGTGTTACGAGCGCCTCACCTTCATCAACAACTTAGTGTACAGGCTTATTTTGATAATGACACTGTGCGCGATGTCACCGATTTGGCCACCTACCAGACATCAAAACGACAGGTGGCCACAGTAGAGAGCAACGGCTTAGTTCTGGGACGCGAGCGCGGCTCTGCGGCAATTATGGTACGTTATCTCGAGAGTCTAGAATCAGTTTACTTTACAGTTGTGCCAGAGTCAGAAGGGTTTGCGTGGTTGCCTCCACAAGAAAATAACGGAATCGATCGTTTGGTGAATGACCGGTTGAAATTGCTACAGATTGAGCCGGCGTTGACATGCAGTGATAGTGTTTTTTTGCGACGTGTGCATCTTGATCTCACAGGGTTACTACCGCCAACGGTTTTGGTTCGAGCTTTTCTTTCCAATGATTCGTGTAACAAACGTACAAAACTTATTAATGATCTGCTTAACAGTCGGGAGTTTGCTCGTTTTCAGGCACTACAGATGGCTGATCTACTTCGGATAACCCCAGAGGTACTAACCGACGGGCGCGCCGCTTTTTTTGCTAAATGGATAGAGGAGGCAATCCATACAAATCAGCCGTTTGACAAAATAACACGCCAAATACTGACGGCCAGCGGTGATTCAAAAGAGGTTGCTCCTGCTAATTATTATGCATCATTAAATAAAACCGAAAACACAGTTGAATCGACAGTCCAGATCTTCATGGGAGCGCGGATTCAATGTGCCAAGTGCCACAACCATCCATTCGAAAACTGGACCCAGGACGATTACTACAGGATCGGAGCAGTCTTTAACCGGATAAATCGCGATAAAGGAATGATTCTTATGAATGATTCGGGTGAGATGACCCATCCAAGAACTGGCAAAGTAATGGATCCGTGGGGAGGCAAGGCAGACAGTGCCGATCCGCGTCTGAAGTTTGCCGAGTGGCTGACAGCAGCGGACAACCCTTGGTTCGCGCGTGTAATGGTGAACCGGATTTGGTCGAGATTAATGGGGCGTGGAATCGTCGAGCCGGTCGATGATTTTCGTTCATCAAACCCTCCATCAAATGTTCCCTTGTTGAATGAACTGGCGAATAGCTTTGCTACAAACGGCTTCAATTGTAAGCAGGTTTATCGGGAAATTTGTAACAGCCAAGTTTACCAGCGTACAACTCAAGCAACAGAGTTTAATGCAGAGGACAATGAAAACTTTTCCCATGCGAGAGTCCGATTGCTCACCGCTGAGCAATTGCAGGATGCCATAGGTTACGTGACAGGCTCTGTACAGCCCGCCGGTGAAATGTTCCGAGTGAAAGCTGAACTCGAAAGCAAGGAAAGAGAGCGGACAGTTAAAATCGATACCAACCAATCTACCTGGGAAGAAAGTCAAACCAAGCGCTTATCTAAATTGGATTTTCACTTGGGCGGGCAATGGTCGCTTGGTTTCTATAAAGCTAAGGATCAAAAAGAAGCTCATGAAAAAGCATTCATTGAGGAGACCGCGTTTAATATGGATTTGGCCAAGCAAGACTGGCAGCTTCAACCAGACTGGGAGCAGTCAAGGAAAGTTAATTTCCCGGAAAATGAGATTGGCGCCAGATATATTTATCAAACAATTACGTCACGCGTAAATGCCAAAGTTAAATTCCACTTTGTCGCCGATGACGGCGTGCGAGCCTGGCACAATGGACGGCTGTTTTACGATCAAATTCAAATCCTCGAAGACCCCAAAACTCAATATGCTGAGACCGAACTGTCGTCTGGATTAAATTATATACTTTTCAAGGTTAACAACAAGGGTGGTGCATTTCATTTAACCGTGAGTATAGTGGAATTTGACGGGAAAGCCTTAGAATCTGCGAGTAATTCAACCTTGCCTGGACATATTACCGGAATTCTTGCCAAGCCGGTTCAAAAACGTTCTACCGATCAACAAAACGCATTACGTAATTATCACCAATCGCTTGACGACGAGTTGGTCGAGCTTCGTCATGAACTTGCATTGGATGTACGCCTTCAATATGCCACACAACGTCCCTGGCACGAACAAACAGATTTCTTGAAAGCTTTTGGCCAACCGAAAAGGACATCTCCCTGTGCCTGCGAGCGCTCAAGCGAGCCAACCTTGGAGCAGGCGTTGCAGTTGTTGAACGGTCGTCAGGTGTACGACAAATTAACCGACAGTAATAAACAGTACGCGAGCTTGACCGACCACACGTTGGTAGAGGCACTCTATCTGGCCGCTTTCTCTCGATATCCTTCGGATTTGGAAACAGGAAAGGCCCGGGAATATATCGAGCACTCGGAAAATCGCGATGATGCCATTCGTGACTTAGTTTGGGCGCTCATCAATACGCAAGAGTTTATGTTTCAACATTAATGAGAAAGTTTGTGGTCACCGTTGCATTGCTCACCGGCCTAGTTCAGGCCCAGGCGGCCATCAGTTTCATGCATGACGTGGCGCCGGTGTTGTTACAGCGCTGCGAGGGTTGTCATGGCTCTAAAAAAAGCAAGGGCGATTATCGCATCCATACTTTTGAGTTTTTGAGCGAAGCCGTCACACCGGGGAAACCGCATGAGTCGTATTTATATACTATGTTGGTGGATGACGACCCGGATTCCCGCATGCCGCAGAAGGATGATTCTCTAGCCCCAAGTGACATCGAGTTGGTTCGCCAATGGATTGCTGAAGGCGCAAAGTTTGACGGCAGTTACCCTAAGATGCCATTGCGTTCACAGTTACCCCCTAGAGAGCATCCCCAGTCACCGGAGCTTTATCGCGTGCCGGTGCCAGTGACGGCGTTGGCTTTTTCGCCTGATGGAAAAAGTTTAGCGGTGGGAGGACATCATGAGGTGACGGTTTGGGGAGCGGAGTCAGGTAAATTGATTCGCCGTTTGAAGAACCTGCCTTTAAGAATCCAAACACTTAAATGGCATGCTGGCGGTGGACGGCTTATTGTGGGAGGTGGTAGCCCAGGTGAATATGGGGAACTCGCTGTGGTGGATGCATTGAGCGGTGAACGATTGCGAGTATATGATACATTTGAGGATATAGTGCTTGGCATGGCGCTTAATCAAGAGGGAGATCGCTTGACTGCTTCATCCGCTGATCGCCGGGTTCGCGCTTATGACTTGGCCAGCGGAAAACGGTGTTGGGAGTCAAGTGTGCATTCGGACTGGGTGACATCGGTTGCGTTCAGTACTGACAATCGGTTTGTCGTAACAACAAGCCGGGATCAAACGGCTAAGGTATTGGATGCTGAAACTGGAGAGTTGTTTACAACATACAATGGTCACAGACGGCAGTTCGGGGAATTCACAGGTCGGTTTAAAGTGTTCGCTTCCGTGTTTGAACCAATAAGCGGTTCGGTGCTGACGGCGGGTGAGGGCAAGGCGATACGCGTATGGAATCCGGTGAAGGCTAAGGAGGAAAGTGGGACAGCCTCTGACATGGAGAAGCGTTTTTCCAAGGCTGGCCACACTCGCTATATAGAGCATGGATTGGGTCTGGGGGTGTTTGCAATGTGTGCATCTAAGAATCTAGTTTATACTGCCGGAGCCGACGGTGTGGCCAAGGCCTTTAATTTTGAAGATGGGAAAGTGTTGCATGAATTCAAAGGGCACTTGGATTGGATTTACTCGATCGATTGTTCGCCAAAGACTTCGCGCCTTGCCACAGGGTCGTACAGTGGCGAGATTCGCCTTTGGGACACAGATACCGGAGAGGTGGTGAATTCGTTCATCGCTGCGCCAGGGCATGTTGTCAAACAAGCGATTTTGAATAATTGAGCCAACATAAACTGTACTCATTCCCCTTCAGCTTTTTAACTCTTCACCTGTCTAGTTCCCAAATTAAACAACCAAGTGGCTGAAACAAGTGATGCACCCCAGACAACTCAGCGATTATTGTCGCTTGATGTATATCGCGGGTTAACCATGATCACGCTGGCGTTCTCGGGCTTTGGGCTTTCCAAGACTGCCGCGCGCCATCTCGAGTCCAGCCCAGACTCCGGTTTCTGGGGCGCGATCAAGTATTAGTTCACCCACGTTTGGTGGGCCGGCTGCGGCTACTGGTACATGATCCAGCCGTCGTTCATGGTGGTTACGAAACGCTCACCTTCACCCCTTTCCATCGCCACAATGCTCTTCGGTCTTACGTGCGGCGGGTTGCTGCGCTCGCAACCGGCCGCCAAAAAGAAACTGAAACTCCTTGCATTTGCCTGCATCGACAGCCTGCTGTCAGGTTGGCTGCTTGATGCGCTGGATATCTGCACCATCGTAATCGAATCTGGACATCCGTCTGGACACTTTTCTCCACCGGTTTGTGCTACCTGATCCTAGCTACGCTAAACTGTGTGATTGATGTTTTCAACTACCGCCGATGGATATACCATATCGCTGTCGCAGACATTAACTCAATCGCCTTGTATTGCATGAGCATGCTACTTAAGCCGTGGACAACCAAAACGCTCAAGACTCCTCTCGACGACGAATTCTTTCTGTCGGCTTGCCAGTTGAACGAACCTTTTTTACAAGCCACACTCACCGGCCTGTGTTTCTGGTCGGTTAGCTGGTGGATGTATCGGCAGAATATTTTCGTCAGGATTTAAACCTTACATAAAATAAATGTTTCATCTCAAAAAGCTGTTCACTCTACTATTCGTGACTTTAGTTCTGGCACTGCCGGGCTTGTTGCAAGCCGCCCAAAAGAAACCGAACATCGTCTATATCATGGTGGATGACATGGGGTATGGCGACCCGGGGTGTTACAATCCGAAATCAAAAATCCCCACGCCTCACATCGACTCGCTCGCCAATGCCGGAATGCGCTTCACCGACGCCCATTCGCCTGGGGCGCTATGCCATCCTTCGCGGTACGGGTTACTGACCGGGCAGCATCCGTTCCGCACAGATGTTTCGCTATGGCGTAAGCAACCTGTAATCCGGGAGGGCCAGATGACGATCGCTTCGTTATTGCAGTCCAACGGTTACCAAACGGCGATGGTCGGCAAGTGGCATCTTGGCTTTCAGGAAAACGGCTACGACAAACCGCTGCCCGGCGGCCCGGCGAATCGCGGGTTCGATTCTTATTTCGGCATCCGAGCTTCTACTGATATTCCACCCTATTTTTACATCCGAGGCAATCACGCTGTCGCGCCACCGAGCAACCACATCGAGGCTAACAGCAGCAAGGGCTGGTCTCCAATTCAGGGCGCATTCTGGAGAGCAGGTGGAATCGCGCCGGATCTGAAACTGAAGGACGTCCTACCCCGCTTTACCGGTGAGGCGATCACCGTCATCGAGGATCACGCCAAGTCCAAAACCAGGAAGCCGCTGATGTTGTACCTCGCGTACCCCGCGCCGCACACTCCCTGGCTACCCTCGGCCGAGTTTCGAGGCAGCAGCAGGGCCGGGATGTTCGGTGATTTTCTGGTGATGGTGGACGCAATGATCGGGCGTGTACTCAAGGCACTCGACAAGGCCGGGATGAGCGAAAACACGCTCCTGTTTTTCTGCTCCGACAATGGCCCCGTCTGGTACGACACTGATGTTCAGCGGCTTGGCCACAACTCCGTCGGTGGTCTGCGCGGCATGAAGGCCGACGCGTGGGAGGGCGGCCATCGCATGCCGTTCATCGCGCGCTGGCCCGGCAGGATTCAAGCCGGATCGGTCAGCGGGCAGACGATCTGTTTCACGGACATGCTGGCGACATTCGCCGCGGTCGTGGATGCTGAGTTACCGCCGGACG
>Ga0115000_10001562_pt1 | contig 20161 bp, 14 predicted proteins | sample ArcticOcean_MG_C_6_FD_89690 | JGI IMG/M metagenome (GOLD analysis project Ga0115000, IMG submission 89690) | Marine microbial communities from western Arctic Ocean - ArcticOcean_MG_CB8_128 | ecosystem: Environmental > Aquatic > Marine > Oceanic | place: Arctic Ocean: Canada Basin | collected... | reverse complement strand
GCAGAAGTAGCAATAGCGGCACTTTCAGTAGTTCGCGACGAAGATCTAGCCCTCAACGCACGCACCCTAGGTGCTCAGTTCCGCTCCGGGATAGAGCAAGTCGCCACTGAGTGCAGCCTCATAAAACTCGTTCGCGGCCGCGGCCTTCTCAACGCCGTCATAATCAACGACTCTCCCGACTCAACTACGGCTTGGGATCTCTGCGTCGCAATGAAAGATAACGGCCTACTAGCAAAACCTACCCACGGAAACATCATTCGTTTCGCTCCTCCTCTTGTAATCACGGAAGAGCAACTCGACGACTGCCTAGCAATAATCCGAAAGACATTCCTGGAGTTTAATAAGAGCTAATCCTAGAAGTTCTAGCTAATAAACCCCTGCTCCCGCATCCACTCGTCATTGTAGATTTTCCCGACATAGCGTGAGCCGTGATCGTGGAAGAGGACTACGGGAAGGTCGCCGGGGGAGAGTTCCGATTTAAGTTGGCGTAGGCCTTGGATTGCAGAGCCACATGAGTAGCCTAGGAAGAGACCTTCTTTCAAGGCGAGCTCCCGTGCTGCGAGGGCGGCGTCTTTATCTGTGACTTTCTCGAACTTATCGATGAGGTCGAATTTTACGTTAGCGGGGAGGATGTCCTCGCCTATGCCTTCGGTTAGATAGCTGTAAATTTCGTTCTCGTCAAACTCTCCTGTTTCTAAATATTTCTTAAAAACGGAACCGTAAGAATCGACTCCCCAAATCTTAATATCTGGGTTCTGCTCCTTAAGGAATTTTGCTACACCAGAGATGGTGCCACCGGTTCCGACACCTACGATGAAGTGGGTGATGCGGCCTTCGGTTTGGGCCCAGATCTCTGGGCCTGTAGACAAATAATGAGCCTTTCCATTACTCAGGTTATCGTACTGGTTACACCAAAAACTTCCCTCTATCTCCTTATTCAACTTCTCTGCCACGCTATAATAGCTCTCGGGATGATCGGGCGCCACAGCAGTAGGACACACGTGAACAATCGCACCCACAGCTCGTAACATATCCACCTTCTCCTTACTCTGCTTGCAATTAGTTGTACATATCAGCTTGTACCCCTTCACGATAGCCGCGAGAGCAAGCCCCATTCCAGTATTTCCAGACGTGCACTCAATAATGGTCCCTCCTGGCTTCAAATCCCCCGCAGCTTCAGCATCCTCTATCATCTGAAGCGCCATCCTATCTTTCACGCTGTGACCAGGATTGAAGTACTCCACCTTCGCGTAAACATCACAAGGAAAGTCCTCTACGATTTTATTCAATTTAATCATAGGCGTGTTCCCAATCGCGCCTAGAATATTCTCGTGTACGTTCTTATCTTTATTCATGGTGCAAAAGTAAGTATTTGTACCTTTCGAGAAGATGAGTATTACAAGGCGATTAGCTAATAGGATGAGCAAGGGGGGTGAGGGGAAGTCTTGGGCTAAACCTGTCGTGAGAATCGCAACGGCTGGGGTGTCTCTGGGCATAGCGCTCATAATTATTTCCACTGCCATCGTAACTGGTTTTCAGAGTGAGATAAAGGATCTGGTCATAGGGTTCAGTTCTCACATTCAGATTATTCCTTCTTCCTCCGATAATTCTGGTGTTCTTATAGACCAAACCCTACTCAATAAAATTTCTCTATTAGAAAACGTTGAGTTAATAGCTCCACTTCATCAAAGACCCGGATTAGTAGAAACCTCCAATTCTATTAAGGGAGTGAGTATTAAAGGCCTCGATTTTTCATCTAGAAACAATTCCTTCCCGAGCGATACCTCCATGCTCTCGTCTGCCCTTAAACACGGATTACTACCGAGGGGACATAACGACATACTTATCTCAGCACCTTTAGCTAATCGACTTGAAGTAGAGATAGGCGACAGGTTAAGCCTTTACATCGTAGTTAAAAACAAGGATGTAAAACCTCGGCCAGTTAAAATCTCGGGGATCTACGAAACTGGACTACTCGAGTACGACGAGAAATTCGTGTTCGTTAACTGCTCACTCCTCCAAGAAACTAGCGACAGAGGTGTGCAAGCCGTCATTGTCATAGAAGACGAAAAAGCTATGGGCAAGGTCTTCGGGAATGACGAATACGGCGAAAAACCCCGCGGACGTTGGGAACCGCATCATCCGTCATTAACCTCGGACACCCTCACCACTTTTATGTGGATAGGAGGCGAATCCGAAGTTTCTGACACCGCTAATTTAAACTTCAATAGTGGCATTTGGAATGCGTATAGTGGGAACGGATCGAGCGAGATGTTTTCTGACGGATATGAAGTTTTTATTACCGATTTAAAAGAAACCAATTTCATAGAAGAACAAATCATCTTCTTCCTCCCCTTCGATACCCCCACTCGGCTCAGAACCTCAAAGGTTTTCGAATCTAACCAAGAGATTTTCAATTGGCTGGGCATGCTAGACATCAACGTCTCCATCATCATAGGCCTCATGATACTGATTAGCATAATAAATATGGTGAGTGCCCTACTAATTGTAATCCTCGAGCGCAGAATGGAAGTCGGAATCCTCAAAGCCCTAGGGATGAACGACACGAGTGTAATCAAGCTCTTTGTAATGTATTCGGCTAGAATAATAGGTGTAGGATTTTTAGTAGGTAATGCTTTAGGATTAGGTCTTTGCTTCATTCAAAGTTCAACCGGTATCATCACCCTCGACCCTGCTGCCTACTACCTTTCTGAGGTGCCCATACTCATCGATTTCTCACAGCTTCTCATCATCGAGCTCGGTGCGTTCGGATGCTGTGTCCTAGCCATGTTCATTCCCGCTTTGTACAGCACCCGAATCCTACCATCAGATGCGTTAAGGATTAAACAATGACAGCCCCTTGATCGCCTTTCGCCACATATCCAACTTCTGCCTCATAATCGGCGCCATCTCTAGCCTCTCCTCGTGCAGCCACGCTCAAGACTCACCCTCAACTGATATTAACTCCAGAATAATTTTAGGGAACGAGCACATAGACCATCTAGTCACACTCACCCACAGTAAGTCAGTCGCAATCATCGGCAACCACACTTCCGTTCTCTATGCCGACACCGACACCACCCCCACTCACTTAGTAGACACTCTTATTTCAAGAGGCATCAATGTCCTTAAAGTGTTCGCTCCCGAACACGGTTTCCGCGGTGACCAAGCAAATGGAGCCATAATCCACGACGGCATAGACTCAGAAACAGGTTTACCCATATTTTCTCTTCACGGAAAACACCGCAAACCATCAGCTGAATCCCTCGCTAATATCGACGTCGTTATTTTCGATATACAGGACGTAGGAACTAGGTTCTACACCTACCTCAGCACCCTCCTTCTAGTAATGGAAGCGGCTGCAGAAAACAACGTGGAAGTAATCGTTCTAGACAGACCTAACCCTCACTGCCATCACGTTAAAGGCCCAATGTTAGATGCCGACTTCTCTTCTTTTGTAGGACTCGCCCCTGTACCCATAATTTACGGGATGACCCTCGGCGAAATAGCGTTGATGGCGAACGGGGAACTATGGCTAAAGGATGGAATTCAAGCCGACCTTAACATAATAGCCTGTGAAAACTACTCTAGAACTACTCATTACTCTATCCCCATATCCCCCAGCCCCAACCTCCCCACAGACGCATCCATATCACTTTACCCATCACTTTGCTTCCTTGAACCCACTAACGTCAGCATAGGCCGCGGCACCCCTACTCCATTCGAGCTCGTGGGCTTCCCGAACAACCCATCGGGCACCTACTCCTTCACCCCAGTCGCAACTCCAGGAGCCTCACCACACCCTAAGTACGAGAACACCATATGTTCGGGAGAAAACCTTCATGACCTTGGCATGAAATGGATCAGTTCAAGCGAAAGTTGGGATTTGAATATCCTTGTACGCTACGCGGACCTATTCCGCTACGAAGATGGCGAATTAGTCGGCTTTTTCACTTCAAAGAGCTTCTTTGACAAACTGGTGGGCACAGACGAACTACGACTCGCATTAGAATCTAACGAGAGCATTGAATCCCTCGAAAAGAGCTGGGAGGAGGATATTGAAAAATTCAAATCCGCTCGCACCCCTTATTTGCTATATCTTCGCTAAACTTATTTTCGCAGAACTATGAAAACTATAAGAACCACCCTATTTGCATTGGTTGCCATCGCATTAGTTGCGAGCTGCACTAAGCACGAAACATTTGTAAACACTCTTTTCGATTGTGAGTGTGGTACACTAGCCCTAGACGGAAGAGACTTAAACGTCAGATTAGCTGAGGGATATTTGCTCGATTTAATGCATATCCACGATGATGCACAACCAGCACACTATCACTGGCGCTACCATGTTCTTGTTGATTTTAGAACTGCAGACGAAATCGCTAATCACATTCCATCTCATGATGTAGCACTCACTGTCGATATACCACTCATCGTAGGAACTACTGATACAGGGCAAGCTATTGCAGTATTGACAGCAAATGAAATTGAAGCGCCTGGAATGGATGTTTTTTGGGATATAACAGGAGGAGAAATCACTGTAAATAAAACCGACAGCCTCCACACCTTGACATTCTCAAACGTAGTGACGAATAAGGGAACCATCAACGCAGAGTTGACCATCGTTCCTGAGTAAGGAAAACATCATTCAATAAAAAAGCACCGACTTAAATGCGGTGCTTTTTTTATGTCGTGAATTTTATGTCGTCTAAGTAAAATACTATTTAGCGTTTTCCGCTTTGATCATATTCAATGCTGAACCGGCTTTATACCAAAGTATCTGCTGCTCGTTATAAGTGTGCTTACACATAACAGTATCAGAACTACCATCGGCATGAACCACTTCTATAGTTAGTGGCTTTCCGGGAGCAAAATCTGAAAGGTCAATAAAGTTGAATGTATCGTCCTCTAGGATTAAACCGTAATCACTTTCATTCATGAAAGTAAGGCCTAGCATACCCTGCTTTTTAAGGTTAGTCTCGTGAATACGAGCGAAAGAGTTTACGATAACTGCATACACTCCTAAATGACGTGGCTGCATAGCCGCATGCTCCCTCGACGAACCCTCACCGTAGTTAGAATCTCCTACTACAACAGAAGCTATCCCAGCTGCTTTATATGCTCTAGCTACTGCCGGAACTTCGCCGAATATACCGTCGATTTGGTTCTTCACTTTATTAGTAGCTCCACCGAATGCGTTAACGGCACCGGTAAGAGTGTTATTTGCGATGTTATCCAAGTGACCTCTGTACCTAAGCCATGGTCCAGCCATAGAAATATGGTCTGTCGTGCATTTGCCATCAGCCTTAATAAGAAGCTTAGCTCCCATTAAATTCTCACCATCCCAAGCAGAAAACGGCTCAAGCAATTGTAGCCTCTCCGACTCAGGATCCACAACAACATTTATCCCAGAACCATCTTCAGCCGGCTCCAAATATCCTGCGTCCTCCACATCAAACCCCTTAGAAGGAAGCTCCTCCCCTACGGGCTCGCTCAGCATAACCCTCTTCCCTTCTCGCGTGTACAACGGGTCAGTTATAGGGTTGAATGTTAAATCCCCCGCAATTGTAATAGCGGTAACAAGCTCTGGAGAAGCTACGAAAGCGTGAGTGTTAGGGTTACCGTCAGCACGCTTAGAGAAATTTCTGTTGAAGGAGTGTATGATAGAGTTCTTTTCATTCTTCTCAGCTCCAGATCTAGCCCACTGACCTATACAAGGGCCACAAGCATTAGCAAAAACTTTAGATCCTAGCTGCTTAAAAGTCTTTATCATACCATCTCTTTCGATAGTAAATCTTACTAACTCAGAACCAGGCGTGATATTTAGTATTCCCTTAGGCTCAATGTCTAATTCTACCGCTTCTTTAGCCACAGACGCAGAACGACTGATATCCTCATAGCTAGAGTTAGTACACGAACCTATTAATCCATACTCTATTGAAGTAGGCCATCCATGGGATTTAGCTGCTTCTTTCATATTAGATACAGGCGTAGCCAAATCAGGAGTAAATGGCCCATTAATATGTGGCTCCATTTCATCCAAATTAATTTCTATCACCTCATCGAAGTAACGTTCTGGGTCGGCATAAACCTCTGGATCACCTGTTAGATGACTGGCAATAACATCAGCTGCATCAGCTATATCCGCACGATCGGTAGACCGCAAGTAACGCCCCATACTCTCATCATATCCAAAGAGCGAAGTTGTCGCTCCTATTTCAGCACCCATATTACAAATCGTTCCTTTACCAGTACAAGAAAGGCCTATAGCTCCGTGGCCGAAGTACTCAACGATAGCTCCTGTTCCTCCCTTTGTCGTCACAATTCCAGCAACTTTCAGAATAACATCCTTTGCACTTAACCAACCACTCAACTTCCCGGTAAGTTTAATCCCTATCAGCTTAGGGAACTTAAGCTCCCAGGGCAGACCTGCCATCACATCCACAGCATCAGCTCCTCCCACACCTATAGCCACCATTCCCAGACCACCGGCATTAACCGTGTGAGAGTCGGTACCTATCATCATTCCTCCTGGGAAAGCATAATTCTCAAGTACTACCTGGTGAATAATCCCCGCACCCGGCTTCCAGAAGCCTATTCCGTATTTATCTGAAACAGACTCGAGGAAGTTGTAGACCTCGTTGTTTTGGTTTATAGCATTCTGAAGATCAGAAGTCGCCTCGACTTTAGCTTGAATCAAGTGGTCGCAGTGAACCGTTGATGGGACACCTACCTTTTTCTTACCCGCCTGCATGAACTGCAATAAAGCCATCTGAGCCGTCGCGTCTTGCATAGCCACACGGTCTGGTGCGAAATCAACATAATCAACCCCTCTTTGGTACACCTGGTCTGGAGCACCATCCCATAAGTGAGCGTTTAGAATCTTTTCAGCCAATGTAAGTGGTCGTCCAGCTAACTCTCTTGCCGCCTCTATACGCTCTGGAAATCCGGCGTATACCTTTTTAATCATATCGATATCAAAAGTCATGTCTCTTCTTTTTAATTTCAGGAGACAAAGATACGTCACTACCTTCGGGACATGAAGATGAGTAGGTCCGTATTCTTAGAACAAGTAAAGGTGGCTATCCGTTCCATTAGAGGGCAAGCACTCAGGACCACCCTTACCGTAGGAATAATCGGAATGGGCATCATGGCATTAATCGCGATGGTAACGGCAACGGAATCCTTAAAGGCTAACATAGTACAGGAATTTTCATCTCTTGGAACAAATACTTTTACTATTAAGCCCAAACGAACCGGCGGCATCACCCACGGAAGACGGAAGGCTCCCACAGACCCAATATCTTATGATGATGTGAGGCGCTTCACAAAGAGCATAAAGTTAAATAGTGACTTAGACCTCACCACTAGTGCTTCGATTTTCGCAACCTCAACAGCAATTCTCAGCCGAGGTACGAAGCGCACAGACCCTAACACCCAAATCTTAGGTGTCGATGGTAATTATTTAAACGTATCAAGTATTCCTCTCTCGGTAGGCAGGGGGTTTACGTCTATCGAAGGGGAACAAAGCCCCGCGATGATCGTAATCGGCAGTAAAATAGTTAGTAAACTATTCGAAGAATGGGAAGAGCCGGTAGGCGAGAACATATTATTGAAGGGCTCTAGGTATACAGTAATAGGGGTACTAGAATCACGAGGTTCTGGGTTTGGCATGTCACAAGACAACCAATGTCTCATTACAATACCATCTTCTAGAAGGCAGTTTTCTGATAAAAACAGGAGCTATAGCTTGGTTTGCTCTGTAGATAAAACAGAAAATCTAGCTCACGCAACAGAAATTGCAACTGGAACTATGAGAATGGTAAGAAAAGACGCGCCAGGCAAAGAAAGTTCATTCGAAATAAGCCAAAGCAACTCCCTAGTGGACACATTGATAGAGGCGACTTCAGGAATAACCATAGCAGCAGCGGTTATAGGAATAATCACACTTTTCGGGGCAGGTATAGGCCTCATGAATATAATGCTGGTAAGTGTATCAGAACGTACCCGAGAAATCGGAACTAGAAAATCTCTCGGAGCTAGCTCGAGAGCTATACGGACACAGTTTCTAGTTGAGGTCATAATTATAGGTCAACTTGGTGGGTCTGTAGGAATACTAGCGGGACTGGGGCTTGGCAACCTGATAGCGATATTCTTCGAGACTCCATTCGTAATTCCGTGGATTTGGATATTTATAGGACTGACACTATGTATGATTACGAGCATAGCAAGTGGATATTATCCTGCTAGAAAAGCTGCTCTACTTGACCCTATAGATGCTTTAGGCAGGGCATAGTAAGGGAATTGAACAATCAAAGTTGGGAAAATTGTGACTTTATAGAGACATTTTGATAATTAAGTAGTGTAATTTCGCACTTAATTAAGCATCAAAATTAAAAACATGAAGCTACCTGTTGTAAGATTTGCTAGAGAAACTTCTGGTTTCGGTAAGGTTCTGCGTGAAAGAGTTGAAAATTATTTCGAAGAATCTGGAAAGAAGAAGTCTGGAGGATTTAGCATGTATTTCAAGACTTCATTAATGCTTGCCTTGTATTTCACACCTTGGGCTCTATTTACTTTCGGAGTAATCTCTGGTGGAGTTTGGTTTTGGGTTGCTGAGATTGTTATGGGATTAGGACTAGCAGGCATAGGATTAAATATCATGCACGACGGAAACCATAATTCTTACAGTAAGAATAAATGGATCAACAAGATGATGGGTCGTACGGTGGACCTAGTTGGAGGAAATGCAGAGATGTGGAATATTCAACACAATGTTCTTCATCACACTTTCACTAACATAGACGGATTAGATGAAGACATCGATCCTGCATCTGTTTTGAGATTCAATCCTCATAAACCTCTTTATAAAATACACAGATTCCAACACATCTACGCTTGGGCTCTTTACTCTCTTATGACAATTTTCTGGATGCTCCCTAAAGACTGGATATCTCTAGCTCGCTACCACAAGAAGGATTTAATTAAAACAACTGGACGAACCACTAAGGGTATTTTCTTCCACATGCTGTTTACTAAGTCGATATATTTCACATACTCATTAGCTCTTCCTCTGATTTTCAGTAGTCCTAGTATCTCGTGGTGGTCTATCCTACTTGGATGGGCAGTAATGCACGCAGTAGCTGGGTTCCTAATGGCTATTATCTTCCAACCAGCGCACGTCATGGAGCATAATTTATTCCCTCAAGCAGAAGACGCAGGGCTCAAGCTTGATTCTACACGTCTTGAGCACCAACTAGAAGCTACAGCAAATTTCGGAGTGAACAATAGACTATTAACCTACTTATGTGGAGGTTTGAACTTTCAGATAGAACATCATTTATTTCCTAACATATGCCACGTACACTACAGAGCTTTATCAAAGATTGTAAAGGAGACCGCAAAGGAATACAGCCTCACTTATAGAGCGGATATGACATTTAGTGATGCTCTCAGAATGCACACTATCACTCTAAAAAACCTGGGTAGACGGCGTACAAAATTAGCTTAAAAAGTTAATTTGTGTATCCTAACGAATTATTTCGTAATTTTGCACCGCGTTTAAAAACGCTTGCGTGCCTTAGCCGTTGTCGGCACGCGCCACTTCATGACTCGGCACGTTATCCGCACACGTTTTCGTGCGACAAATAGATTTTCTCTATGTCTTTTAAAGATCTAGGGTTGAGCGATTCGGTTCTCGACGCAATTCAACCCCTTGGCTATGAAAAGCCAACCCCTATTCAGGAACAAGCTATTCCTCACGTTATTAACGGCAAGGACCTCCTGGGTTGCGCACAAACAGGTACTGGTAAAACAGCTGCCTTTGCACTTCCTATGGTTCATGTATTGGAATCTAGACCGCCAAAGTCACAAGGCCGCACAAAGCCGGTACGCGGACTTATCTTAACTCCAACTCGCGAATTAGCATCACAAATTGATGAGAACCTTCGCAAGTACATGTCTAAGTCTAACCTGAGATCAACTGTGGTTTACGGTGGAACGCCTCAACGCCGTCAAGTAGACGCAATTAGAAGAGGTGTTGATATCATAGTAGCTACTCCCGGTAGGCTACTAGACCTATGCAACCAAGGCCATATAAGACTAGGTGATATAGAATTCCTAGTTCTAGATGAAGCTGATACTATGTTAGATATGGGATTTCTCCCAGACATCACTAAGATCATAAAGATGTGCCCTGCGGATAGACAGACTCTGTTCTTCTCGGCAACAATGCCAGCTAATATCGTCAAGCTGTCTAGTAACATCCTAACAGACCCTATAAACGTCCAGATCGAAGCTGTCAGTTCTGCTGCAGAAACAGTAGATCAGAAAGTATACTATGTACGTCAATCCGACAAAAAGGATCTAATTGTACATATTCTAGACTCAGGCGAAATAACTAATGCATTAGTTTTCACAAGAACTAAATTCGGAGCAGATAAAGTTGTAACACATCTTCAGAACAATAACATTGCATCTGAAGCTATTCACGGAAACAAGTCTCAGCCTGCTAGAGAGCGTGCTTTAAAGAAGTTTAAGCAGGGTAAAGTTAGAGTCCTAGTAGCTACTGACATTGCTTCTAGGGGTATTGACGTTGATGAATTAAGTCACGTAATCAATTTCGAGCTTCCTAACCTAGCAGAAAGCTACGTTCACCGTATCGGTAGAACTGGTCGTGCTGGAAGATCTGGAGTTGCAGTCTCTTTTTGTAATGAAGGCGAGGAAAGAAATCACCTAAGAGGTATACAGAAGTTAATTGGAAAAGAGATTGATCTTATTACTGATCAACCTTTCAATATGCCTATGGAACCTGTAGGTATGGATTACAAACCTAGCGGCAAGGGATTCAAGAAAAGCAGAAACCGCGGAAGTGGTGGCGGAGGTGGCGGAGGCTATGGCCGAAGTGGCGGCGGTGGCGGTTACGGACGAAGTGTTGGCGGAGGAAGAGACCGTAACGACAGAAATCGTGGCGACAGAAGATCATCTGACTCAAGTAGTTCTCCATCAAGAGGATACAAGAAACGCGAGTTTTCTAATGAAGACAGAGGTGGAAGAAATTCTGACCGAAGAGACAACAACAGTTCTAGCGAAGGTAACGGTGGAGGACGTGACAACAGAAGCGAGCGTTCTAGCGGTGGTTACGGCGGTGGACGTAATAACAGAAGCGAAAACCGCAGCGACCGTTCTAGCGGAGGTTACGGTGGCGGACGTGATAACAGAAGCGAAAACCGTAGCGAGCGTTCTAGTGGTGGATATGGTGGAGGACGTGATAACCGAAGCGAAAACGGAAGCGAGCGTACTAGCGGAGGTTATGGCGGAGGACGTGATAACAGAAGCGAAAACCAAAGCGAGCGTTCTAGTGGTGGATATGGTGGAGGACGTGATAACAGAAGCGAAAATCGCAGCGACCGTTCAAGTGGTGGATACGGCGGGTCTTCATTTGGTCCTTCATCAGACAGAGGAAATTCTCAGAGAAGCTATGGAAATTCTAGTTCAAGAGACAACTCTGAGAGAAACTCTGATAGCAGATCTTCTAGCGGTGGCGGATTTAAGAATGGCGGATTTAAGAATGAAGGCTTTAAAAAAGGCGGATTCAAGAAATCTAAATTCAAAGGCAATGTTCCTAAGAGCGACGGAAAAAAAGGTTCCTCTTTTAACAGATAAGACAAATTAACTTAAGACTACACAACGAACGGGCTGCAATTCGTACATTTGATAGCCTTTCTAATTGAGAATAAAAGCAGAATTTATAGATATGAAAATCATGACTTGGATTGCTAGTGGATTAATTTTGGTTTTGACGGCTTGTGGTGGAAACACTTCGAGTACGGAAGTGGAAACCGCTGGAGTAGTTGTGCAAAACACTGAATCATCAACACAAACTGATGTTGTTTCGCCTAGATATAAAAATGGAACTAACGACGAGAACAGAGGTGATAAAACCGGAATCATAAGACTTCACGGTTCTCTCCCAGCTGCTAATGGCTCAATGCTTCATTTATATCTAACAGAAGCTCGCACAAAGACATTAATCGACAGTGCAGTGGTTGAAGGTGCCGTTTTCAACTTCCCTAGCGTTGAAGTAAGTCGTGGGTTTTACGAGTTAGTACTTAATGGAAAGGCTAATAATAAAACACTCATCGTACTTAACCCAAACGAAAGCGATGTAAATCTACAGTTTAAATCTAGCCGACTTGGAGCGAATAGAACAGCACCAGAATCGAGAGAGAACACAGCTGCGTTTGCTTATTTTCAACTTGAATCTCGCAATAGAAACGAGATTAAAACATTGAGAAAAGGAATGCGCGACAGTCCATACAGGAAACGAATTGAGGCACAAGTGAAGGAGAAAGAACTTGAACTGGTTCAAGCTCAGCACGATATGATAGACCAGTATCCAGGCACTTATTTCGCAAAGTATTTGTCTTGGAAAAACCCTAAATATCCTAACTCTCAAGGTAGATTCTTTGAGGACATGGACCCATTTGACAACAGTGTAGTACATAGTATCGTTTTAAGTGATAGAATCACTGAAATGATGAAGAAGTACTCCAAGGGAGAAGAGTCAGGATTCCTTGCTTGTATAGATATCATCAAATCTCATTTCGAGCCTAACAATGTCACACTGGAAAGCGCACTTTATGCTATGCTTGATGGTTTCTACAACACAGGGAAAGAGGATATCTGCCAGTACATCCTAGATAACTTTATCTTCGATGAAGATTGTGGAGCTGACCTCAGTGATGTCATTAGACAACGCGCTCAGGGCATAATCAACTTACAGGTAGGCAAGACACCACCTAACTTCAAGATAGCAGCATATGGAGGCGGTGAGATTAACCTTATGGAAACAGTTGCTAAAAACAAATACACCTTGGTGATGTTTTGGGCTTCATGGTGTCACAAGTGCGAGCAGGAAGTGCCTGTGCTGATTCCTCTTTACACACAGCATCACGGGAATGGATTTGAGGCTATAGGTGTTTCTATAGACCAAAACCACGCAACCTGGACTAAGGCTATTGAAGACAATGGTATGAATTACCCTAACGTAAGCCAGCTTCTTGCATGGGATAGTCCTATTGTAAAGCAGTATAAGATTACTGCTACTCCTGCCTACTTCTTACTTGACTCTAAGGGTGTTATCGTCCTTAAACCAAAGCGTGTGCACGAAGTTGCATCGTTTTTATCATTAAATTTATAATAACCACAACCCTATAAATCATGGCAGTTCTAGTTGGCCAAAAAGCCCCTCATTTCTCTGCAGCAGCAGTGTTAAACGGAGAGCAAATTGTAAGCGATTTCTCTTTAAATCAATACTTAGACAACAAGTATGTCATCCTATTCTTTTACCCTAAGGATTTTACTTTTGTATGTCCTACAGAACTTCATGCTTTCCAAGATAAGCTTGCCGAATTTGAATCTAGAGACTGCGCTATAGTAGGATGTTCTACGGACACTGCTGAAAGTCACGCGGCATACCTACGTATGCCTAAAAACCAAGGTGGAATTCAGGGCATTACTTACCCACTTGTGGCTGACACAGCAAAGACCATCTCAACTAATTACGACGTCCTAACTGGCATGTATGATTACGATGAGGAAGGAAATCTTATTAGTGACAATGAACTGATAGCTTACCGTGGATTATTTTTAATCGACAAAGACGGTATCGTTCAGCACCAACTAGTAAATAACCTACCACTAGGTCGTAACGTTGATGAAGCTATTCGCATGCTTGACGCATTAATCCACTGTGAAACAGAAGGCGAAGTATGCCCAGCTAATTGGAGTAAGGGAAAGGACGCTATGCAAGCTACTGATGAGGGCGTAAGCGGATACCTAGCAAATAACTAGAACTACTTCTACTTCATAGCTTTCAACTCACTCCATTTAAATGGAACAGGAGTTGCGATAACTGATGTAAGTATTTCTTTACCTAAAAAGAAATCTATAGAATTCTGATTGAATAGCTTAGGCGCTTCAATACTCACTACGTGACCACATCCTTTAATCGTTAAGAATTTTGCGTTCTTTTGGTTCCTCGCAAAAGATTTAGCTGCGGAGAAGAAAATGTGATCCTGGTCACCCATGACCACAAGACATTCACTCTCTAGAACTCTATTGACATACATTTTTATGAGCTTGAAAAAAGGCTTATAAAGCTCTACCCATTTCAAGTACTCATTTACATTCATCCTCATGCTTTGTTGCTTGAAGATGTAACGACTAAGCCTATGATTGCGCCTAGGGAGTACTATGAAGCTAAAAAGAGAGTAGAATGCTCTGAAAGGAAGAATATGTGTGAGAAATTTGCCACTATGTACGAATAGATGCATGAATGTACTGCCATCGAATATAGCACCAGCCATTACCATCTTGTCTATCAGTTTGGGTCTGGATATATCAATTTGCTGTAAAACTACAGACCCTACACTCAAGGATAAAAAGTGTGCCTTTTTAATCTCTAGATGATCTATTACTTTGAGAATATCGTTTGCAATAATCTGGAAGTCATATGAATCGTAAGCTGGTTGCATATTCTTTGAATAACCATGATCCCTTAAGTCGAGAAACAAAAGTCTAAAATGAGGAGCAAAGTCGCCAACTTGTAATTTCCAAGTTCTTACAGAACCACCTGCCCCATGAACGAACACAACCCAAGGTTCTCCTTCTTTTCCACCAACTTCATAGTGCAGTAGGGTTCTACTTGTATCAGGTTCAGACTTGGCTAGCATTATGCTAAATCTAATATTTTTTCTTCCAAAATAGCAATCTTAGCTAATGCATCTGCTTCCTTTTTCTTCTCATTGGCTACTACCAATTCTGGCGCTCCACTAACGAATCTTTCATTAGAGAGTTTCCCTCTTACGCTTCTTAAAAAGCCCTGCTGATAAACTAGGTCTTTCTGAATTTTTGCTCTCTCGGCTTCAATATCGAAACTTTCCCCGAAAGGAATATAAAACCTATGTCGTCCCACCATAAACCCAAAAGCACCATCGACCTTTTCATCTACATACTTTATGGACGCTAGATTAGTTAAGTGGGCAATAGACGAGTCTAGAGAAGTTGGATAGCCTTCTGATTTTTGGATTAATAAATCCAACTTATCTTTATTAGGCACACCATTATCCTTCCTTACATTCCTCACTCCACTCACTATATCCTTTAATATATCGAACTCATCTAAAAGAGTATCATCAACATCTCCAGCAGAAGGCCACTGAGCCACAATTAATGCGTCAGCAGGGGTTTCGCGCTCTCTCATCCAGTGCCACAACTCCTCAGTAAGGAATGGCATGAATGGATGAAGAATCTTAACTAGCTTTTCGAAATGCACAATAGTAGCTTCAAGTGTTTTCCTATCGATAGGCTCTCCGTATTTCGGCTTAATTAACTCTAAGTACCAGCTACAAAACTCTTCCCATACAAGTCTATATGAAGTCATAAGAGCTTCACTTAATCTGAACTCGGCATATTGAGTCTCTAGAGTTACCAGTGCTGAGTTCGTCCTTGATTCAAGCCACTTTACAGCTAATGCTGAAGACTCGGACTGAGACTTATTCTCATCAACCTCCCACCCTTTTACTAACCTAAATGCATTCCAAATTTTATTTGAAAAATTCCTGCCCGTCTCACATAACTTCTCATCGAATGGCAAATCATTGCCCGCAGGTGAAGTAAGAAGCATACCTACCCTCACTCCATCTGCACCGTACTTCTCCATCAATTCAATAGGATCGGGACTGTTGCCCAGACTCTTAGACATTTTACGGCCTAACTCGTCTCTAACTATACCGGTGAAGTACACATTCTTAAATGGTGGTAAGCCTCTATAATGGTAACCACTCATTATCATTCTAGCTACCCAGAAAAACATTATTTCAGGGGCTGTCACTATATCGTTAGTGGGATAATAGTAATCTACTTCTTCATCCTTATGCAAGCCATCAAAAACTTGTATAGGCCAAATCCAAGAACTAAACCACGTGTCCATAACGTCCTCGTCTTGCTTTAAATCATCAGCACTAATCTCACGATCAGCTTTTTTCGATGCCGCTGCTAGTGCTTCTTCCTGAGTTTTTGCAACCACGAAATCATCTTCTCCTTCACCGTAATACCAAGCCGGTATCCTGTGCCCCCACCAAAGCTGTCTACTTACGCACCAGTCTTTGATATTTTCCATCCAGTGCTTGTAGCTATTCTTAAACTTAGCTGGATGAAACTGTATGGTATCGTCCATTACATGGTCCAGAGCTGGTTTAGCTAATGTCTCCATAGACATAAACCACTGGAGAGAAAGGCGTGGCTCTATTACCGCATCAGTCCTCTCACTCCTACCCACTTTATTCGTGTAATCTTCTATCTCTACAAGATTACCTAACTCATCAAGATCCTTAGCTATTTGTTTTCTAACCTCAAACCTATCACGCCCTTCATATACTCCTGCTTCAGCACTCATCGTGCCATTAGCTGCAATAGTATTAATGATTTCCAGATCGTGTTTAATTCCTAGATCATAATCATTCACATCATGAGCTGGAGTTACTTTTAGACAACCTGTCCCGAATTCAATATCGATATAATCATCTTGAATAATGGGCACCTCTCTATTACAAATAGGGATAATGGCTTTCTTCCCATGTAGGTAAGTGTACCGAGAATCATCGGGATGAACACAAATAGCAGTATCACCTAAAATGGTTTCTGGTCTAGTCGTAGCTACCGTAACCCACTCATCTTCTTCACCTACAATTTTATATCGTACATGATATAAATGTCCCTTTTCCTCTTTGTGAATTACCTCTTCATCACTAAGCGCAGTCAAGGCTACGGGGTCCCAGTTAACCATTCTAACACCTCTATAGATTAAGCCTTCGTTATAGAAGTTAATAAATGTGTCTATTACGCCTTCGTAATACCCTTCATCCATGGTAAACCTAGTTCTATCCCAATCACAACTAGCTCCTAGCTTTTTCAGTTGGTCAAGAATAATCCCACCATGCTTATGAGTCCAATCCCATGCATGACCTAAAAACTCATCCCTGCTTAAATCACTTTTCTTTACTCCCTCCTCTCTGAGTTTTCTCACAACTTTAGCTTCAGTAGCAATAGATGCGTGATCAGTACCTGGAACCCAACACGCATTCTTACCCAGCATCCTCGCCCTTCTCACAAGTACATCCTGAATAGTGTTATTAAGCATGTGCCCCATATGAAGGACACCCGTAACGTTAGGAGGGGGAATAACTACCGTGTATGGCTCTCTTTCGTTGGGAACAGATTTGAAATATCCATTATCCATCCAGTAGCTATACCATTTATCTTCTGTAGACCGAGGATCGTATTGAGTAGGGATTTCCATGGGTGTAAAAATACTTTAAAACGAACAAAGCCGCCCTATTGGACGGCTTTGTCAAAATATTTTTTCGTCTTACTTATTTGTGGGTGCACCCGATGAAGGTTGCTTAACAGGAGTTCCGCTTGGAGCACCTGAATCTGAAGCCTCAACTTTACCCTTGATACGGATAACCTTTGTAGGCTCATTAGAGGCGTTTGAAGTAATAGTAACTGACTTGTTAATCGGACCTATGCGCTTAGTATCATATTTCACACTTATGTCAGAGGTAGCTCCTGGCATAATAGGATCTTTATCACATTTAGGAACCGTACATCCACAAGAACCTTTACATCTAGAGATGATCAAAGGCTCTGTTCCTGTATTAGTTACAGTAAAGACACATGCTCCATTAGATCCTTGTGTGATAACTCCGTAATCATGGGTAGTCTTATCTAAAGAAATAGATGGCCCATTTGGAATCTCTTGCGCTGATGTGAATGCTATAAAACCAAGGCTTAAAATAATTGCAGAAAATATATTCTTCATAATAGTTGAGGTTGTGTTCTTTTCAAAAGCATAAATATACAAAAGTTAATTTCCTTGTTCGATACAAGAGTCGGGCCAAAAAACAATAAACTTTAAAATGGTAGAATCACACAAATAATCATGAAACAAAAAGGCCACCCCGAAGGGTGGCCTTTTTAATAATTTCATAATAATAATACTACTCGCAAGTCTGACCGAAGACAGAAAGGAATAATAGAAGGTCAGCTGTTGCAGCAACTCCATCGCCGTTAAGATCACCTACGCAATCAGAACCGCCACCAGAGAATGCACAAGAACCATCGTCGTCGTTAGCACTAGCATCGTAGTTATCAGCACTATCATATGTACAACCAGGGTAGATACATGAACCGTCATCGGTGTTAGCATCAGAATTCCAGTTAGAAGCATTAACATCTGTACAACCTAGGACTGGATCTATACAAGAACCATCATCGTCAGTAGCACTAGCATCATAGTTAGTAGCAGAAGGATCTGTACAACCTAAGTAGATACATGAGCCATTGTCACATGCAGCAGTAGAATCGTAGTTGTCAGCATTCTCATCTGTACATCCAGGGTAAGCACAAGCAACGCTTAACTCACATGGGTTTCCAGAGAAGTTACATGCAGTAGGATCTCCACAACCTAAATCGAAATTCAACATTGGACCAGCCCATAAGTATTGGCCATCTTCATTCACAGGAATTGGAGACATCCAGAAAGTACCATTCCAAACCATTGGTATAATGTTTCCTAGAGCAGCAACAGTCATATTGTCTCCACAGATAGCAAAATTAACCGTTGAAGCAAGAGCAACTAAGTCGCCAAGTAGACCCGTAGGGTCACTAATTCCCGCCATTACTAATGGAGTAGAACCATCACCTACGATTACACCATTAATGCTTACGTTAGGGTTAACACTTCCCATAGACTCACATGGACCAGCAAAAGCTTCGAAAGGTGTACCTGTTAGAGTAAGACTTACTAACCAAACCGTCTCAGCACCTGTAGGAACTGTAGTAGTCTCTAAGTAATCACATCCAGTGTCAACTGTTGCCGCAGGATTGTAATCACAAGCTATAGCGTCAGTACATCCTTCAATGTTTAAAGAAGCACCACTACAATCGTAGCCAGCATCAGCGTAAGAACAAGAACCGTCGTCAGAAGAAGCTAGAGCATTGAAGTTACAAGCTGAATCATCAGTACATCCAGGTCCGGTAGAAGCTACACCCATTGCCAACGCCAAACGCGGAGCTGTGTAAGCTTGAATAACATCTATCCACATATTAGCCTCTGTTGGCCCCATGTCAGGGTTTAGAGTCATTTGAGTTGCCCAAATAGCTGTTCCGTTAGCGGCATCATATGCCTGAGCATCCGCTTCATTCCACCACTGCCATGGAGAACCATCGTAGGGTTGAGTTGGAGCACCATCAACATAGTTGTTTAATACTGGAAACAATCCGTCAGATCCTCCATTCGCTATAGCTTCTAATGAAAGAGCGTCGCTAAGACCTGCTGATTGGTATATCTCATTGTTATTCGGAGCTGGGTATGCGTTAATTTCAGCATGAACATCAAACGCTCCACTTACTTCGATAATTTGGTTTCCTGTTGTAGGAACGATAAGTACACCTGTTGTATAAGGTGCGAAAGGATCGTGAGGACATTGGAATGAAACCATAGGAACATCTCCTTGGTCTAACCAATTAAGATCTCCCATAGCACCTCCCATATTCATAGAGAAATTAACGTCAGAAGAATAATCAGGGTAGTGACCAATACAAAGTTGTAAGTAAGTTGGATTACCATCAGCGTCTACACCTGTAGGTAAAAACCCATCAAGCTTTGCTTCGGGATCGCCGTGTATTGCATCAATTACCATAGGCACTTGATCTGTCGTTGCATCACCATCGCGATCATACCAGAACTTAGAAATAGGAGCTCCGACATCATCTAAGATAATATCGTAGTAACTAGATATTGTCGCAGCTGCATAAGCTACATATCCACCAGTACCTTCTCCGAAGTAAGCTACTTTCGTAGGGTCAATTCCGAAAGTGTTTCCTTGAACATCAGCGTCCATACGGAAGTAACGTACAGCTGTACGTGCATCCTGAACACCACGGTAAGCAGCACCGATTAACTGGGTACTACGCTCAGTTTGAGTCGCTGCAAGCGGGTTCCAACCTAAACGGTAGTCAATAGAAGCGACAACGTATCCCATACGAGCAAATCGAGAACAAATCTCAACTGCTGCGTTGTCATCTTTGTTTCCTG
>Ga0115000_10001560_pt1 | contig 20165 bp, 13 predicted proteins | sample ArcticOcean_MG_C_6_FD_89690 | JGI IMG/M metagenome (GOLD analysis project Ga0115000, IMG submission 89690) | Marine microbial communities from western Arctic Ocean - ArcticOcean_MG_CB8_128 | ecosystem: Environmental > Aquatic > Marine > Oceanic | place: Arctic Ocean: Canada Basin | collected... | reverse complement strand
GCAGAACAGGATCTTTTACAGACTAAGTACAGACGGGAAGAAAGAAACTTTCGGAGAGACAACTTAGCCATCGATAAAAAAGCACAAGCGAACCGAGACGATGATCGCGAGATAGCAAAGAAAGAAAGACTTGCCAGTAGGCTTGCAGATAAAACGTACAACACAGCAAGGCTTGCCGCATTAGCTAGACAGGATGAGGTAGCCAAAGGAAAATTAACAGCCCAAGAACTAGCAGCGGAAAAAGTAGCGGTAGATGAGCTTAACCTAAGAAACGGGGGTCACTTTACGCGACTCTCTAGCCTAGCAGATAGCGGGGATTTTGCTTCTATGCAGGAATATCTGACAAATTTTGGTGATGATATTTTTAATACCAAATCCCACCTTCATTTGCCTGACCTTCTAAACCCAGACACTAATGACAATTTTGCCGGTTTACTGAAAGACTTTCAGAGCATTGCAGCGGGCGAAAATCTTGAAGAGGTTAGCCCAGCGTCGAAGGCAGCAGCTTCTGTGATGTTAATGCAAAACAGAAAACAATTTGTCGGTCAAAGGCTTGACTCTTCCTTCGTAAATGCACCTCAAATGTATAGAGACCAAGGGTTTAGAATTATAGACAGCGGCGTTCATAGCCTTAACTCAAGAATGACTGAGGTAACAGATGCCAATGGTGAAAAGACGAAGAAACCAACGGTCGGCGCACAAGCGTGGGTGGAAGTTGATAGAGGTGATGGTAACTCCGCATTTTATCCAGCATCTATAACTAAAGGCGGCAACCAGGGAGAAGTAACCGAGCAAGATATGGACTTCGGTCAAGCGGGACAAGGCATGGCAGGGATGGTGCAGATATCACAGTTTATGCAGAAGAACCCTTTGATTAAAACCGCTACAGAAGAATATATGAAAGAAAGAAATTTTGGCAGTCCAGAAAAATTCGAGGCGTTCGTTGCTAAGGAATTAGCCGCGATTTACAAACAAGTTGAAGGAATGGAAAAAGACAACAACTTACCAGGAAACCTAAAGTCAATGGGGTTTGAGGGAACCGTAGGCGATGCTTTAAAAAACAGACAAGATGTTAGAGCAAAGGTAGTTCAAAACGCATTATACGGACCATCAAAAAGGTCCGGCGGTGAACGAGCGAAGGCGTTTTTCGAAGGCGTTGAACGCGATTTCCCTAAGATTACATACGATTCTAGAGGCGGCGGTCCTAACAGGATAGGTCGGAAAGGGATCGATTCAATAGACTCGCTTCTTACTCTCGGAATAGATGATCTTTCTCTGACGCAAAAATTGAGCATTGGTGAGCTGGCTGATGATGACGGTCATATCAGCGGGGATAACGTAGACAAGTTATTGGCTTACTTGGGGACTCAAGAAAAAGAAACCAGATTACCAACATATAAAGCGCCCAACCCTCTTGGTGGGAGTGGTCAATAGCGATGGCATTTTTTAACAGCAAAAACGATCTAAGCCCAGAACCATACGATACAGATCCGTTCTACAAGAAAAGCAGCGAACCCAGAGACTTCACTCTCCCCGAAGAGGAAGAGGATGACAGTTTCGAGTTTGTTAAAGGCATCAAGTCTGGCGTTGATCAGACGCAAGCTCTCGCTGGTGGACTAAAAGCAGCGGTCGGTTCCGCTGTAGGTAATAGAGAATGGGTCGATGACGGCTTAGATTATTACCGTCAGCAAATGGATGAAGCTTCCCAGTACGCACCAAGAACAGCCTTTGAAGATGAGTGGGGAGAAGACGGGTGGGTTGACCAGTTCACCGACTTTACTGATTGGCTGTCTTTTACTGCGGGTAACCTGGTTCCCAGCATGGTTGGGATGATCGGAACAGGGGGATTTGGAGGAGCTGCTGCAGGGGTAACTGCAAAAGTAGCGGTTACTGCCGCGATAAAGAAATCCATGAGAGACAGGATGCAAGACGCTGCTCAAGGCGTAGCCGAGAATCAGGTTCTGAGAGAGTCTCAAAAGCGTTACGTTGGTCTTGTTGCTAAAAAATACAGCAAGATAGGCACTGTAACGGGAGGTGCTGCCTTTAGCGCAGGAGCTGGAGTCGGTGAAAGCTTCGGTCGCATTGTTGAAGAAACAGGACTAGAAGACCCTGCGACAGCTTTTAGTGCTGGCATCGCTATGGGTGCGATGGACCTTATCGGTGTTCCGTTTAGGGCATTTAGAAAAATGTTTCCTGACGAATCTTTGGACGCAATCAGAAACGACCTAGCAGAGGAAGCTCTGAATGAGCGCAGCACAATCAGGAAAATGTTTGACCGTGTTATTACCCCAGAAACAAGACTTCAAGCAGTGGGTTCAGAGGCTCTTAAATCAGGAGTACTGGAAGGCGTTACAGAAGTAGCCCAAGAGGGGCTGTCTCGTCTAGGCGTTAAGTGGGCGTCCAAAAATCTCTCAGAAGAGGACCAGGAAAAGTTTGAGGGATACATGTTTGGCGAAGATGCTATCTCTTCCTATATCCATGCAATGGCAGCAGGAGCTGTCGGCGGGACTTTCATGGGAGGCATTACAGGTGCCGCTGCCGGTCCTACAGTACTTCGCGAAAACCCTTTGATTGCGGAAGATGACGATGAGGGAGATGGTCCTCCCACAGCTCCACCTACTGATGGCACAGCTCCACCCCCTGATGCCACAGCTCCACCTACTGATCCAGAAACCCCAACTTTCAGCGTAGAGCAGGAGAGAGAGAGGGAGCGGATAATATTAGAGCAAAGGCAAAGGGCATCTGAAGCTTACGAAGACGCACAGAATAACCCAGGGAGAGAACCTCTGCCGGAAGCTATGGAAATTAAGCTTCAGAACACGGTAGAAAATATGCCGTTCGTAACAGGAGAAAAATCCTTAGAAAACTTAGCGGAAGCTAACGGTATAGATAGAGGAGAGCAGCTAGAAATTTTAGAGGTTCTGGAAGAGGAAGGCAGAATTATTGTTGACCGAACAGGAGAGGTTGCTACTTACGAGCTAGTTCAACAGGACGCTCCCCAAGAGCAAGCAAGCAGCCCTGTGGTAGAAGACCGATTCGCCGATCTTACCGGACTAGAAAAAGAGCTGGCAAGATTCAACGAACCTACGGATGGGTTAGATGTAGCTGCGTCTGGGATCGTTAATCAAAGCCCTGGAGACCTCACTTCTACCTTACCTGTTGCTGGTGATTTCGACCCAACAGACGCCCCTATTGATCAGCAAGTGGCTGATATAAACAACCAGACGGCAGGACCGACACCGCAGCCAAACGGCGATGACAGCATTACTCAGCAAGGAATGCCGACATTTGGAGCGTTAGTACAAAAACTCTCTGGAGTCGGATCGACAGCACCCAAAGACACTGTTGGAGGCAAGCAAAGCGATGATGACTTACTAAGTATTGTAGAGTCATTTGGCGCCACCGATGTGGAGAACTCTCCCGAATTAAAAACTTTCACATCAGTGCTAGTTGAAGCTATACGCAGAGGACTTCCAAGAGCGGCACTAGATTCGGTGAGCGGGTTCTATGGCTTTGACGGACTTCCGGCTGAAGGCAACCCGACTTATGTACCGGCGGCTTACAGCAACAGCACCAACACAGTCGTTGTTAACAAGGCTTTTATCCGAGAAGCAGCGACCAACCCTGTGGCTAAAAAACAGCTCCTGTTTGCGGTAACCCACGAACTGTACCACGCTCTTGACGCAGCTAAACAATTTAGCACTGAAATGCTTGGCATGCGGGTTGAGCTAACTAGGGTTGATGGCGAGATAAGGATGGACCTAGACTCTCTTACAGGCGAGATGTATGGCGCCTATGCCGCTGACAATGATCTTGGGAAGGTTTTTAAGTACCCTTTCGACACTCTCGCCAATTACCTAGAGAACCAAGTAGGTGGTAACTTAGAGGCTGGGGCGAAAATGATGCGGATAGAATTGTTCGCGCAAGCTGGCGCCGTATTCACGAACAACCCGAAGCTGCTCAAGAAATTCGCGCCTCAAACCTATAAGATGATGCAAGATATTCATGCAGATTCAAGGTCTTTAACGGAGAGAAGAAATGCAAGTAACACTCAAAGCAAGGACGCCGCTGACGGAGAACGTGCAGAAGTACAAGGAGACGTTCAACCACCTACCGTCGATAGAGGCGATGAAGCATCTGACACCGGAGAATCTGGACGCGATAGCGAAGAAGGCGGTGGACAAGGGGGAACCGATACCGGAGTGGCGGGACAGGGCGACAACCAAGACGGGGACGGTGATGGACGAACTTTATCAGTAAAAGAACAGTTCGAGAACCAACAAGGGCTTGATGAGATACCGCCCAATGATAGTCGCGTTGATGGACCTAACACTTCTCGCGCTAATGAAGGTTTGGCAGACGATGAAACTGAGGCAAATGCTGAACAACAAAAGAGAGAGTTAGAGCAACAGATAGCAGATACCAAAGAAGACGGCTCTAGTGAAGAAGAAACGGTACGGGAAACTCAAAGCAGCGTTGAGGGATTGCAGCCGATTCAACTACCCGTTGATGAGCTGTCACTTTCTCAGGATGTTCCACAGTTTAAGACAGGAGCTAACGATCAGGGTGTAGTTGAGCGTCTAGGTGGGACGTTTGACAGCACAGGCGTTGGTCCCATTCTCGTATGGGAGCGTAACGACGGTAGAAAAGAGATTATATCAGGTCGCCACAGATTCGAGTTGGCAAAACGGAGCGGTGAAAAAACTATTCTCAGCCAAGTATTTCGAGAAGCTGATGGATTCAACGTACAAGATGCACAGATCATGGATGCGGAATTAAATCTGCGTGATGAACAGGGGCAGGTAAAAGATTATGTCAACTACTTCAAAGCAACAAAATTCTCCAAAGAAGAAGCAAACAGTCGAGGACTTTTGGCAAGAGCAACGGGCAAACGGGCTTACGCAATCGCAACTGGTGGATCGGATGAACTCATTACCGCCCATCGTAACGATCAAATCACAGACGCCGAAGCGGAAGCAGTAGCCCTTAACGCTCCAGGAAACACAGCACTACAAGCTGCCGGACTAAAGGCTTTAATAGACGGCTCTAAGGCTATCGAAGCTGTAAACGTGATGAAGGCTATCGAGGCTGTTGACCCGAATGCTGGAGGCGCCGGTCAGCAAGACAGTATGTTTGCATTTGATGACTCCGCAATGCAGACAGCCACAGCGATGTCGAAGATCGTCAGCAAGAAACAGCGTGAGATAACAGCAGATTTGAGCGCAATTACAGGCGCTTCTAAGAAGCCAGAAGTTGCGTCCAAATACGGCGTTGACGTCAAAGATGCCAATGCTCTTAAAGCTGTTATCGACGGTCTGAAGGCAGATCGTGTAGCGTGGGAGAATTGGCACACAAATCCTGAGTTGATAGCTGAAATCAATTCAGAAATGAACGGAGAGCCTGACCTTTTATCGATGGTGGTTAGCACTCGGTTTCCTACCGCCGTCAGAAATACCGAAGATCCTGTCAACAACACTCTAGTAAATAGTTACGATTCGTTTGTGGACTCTCCTGTGTTCTCAAAGAACATGATCCTAGTTAAGAAGTACACCAACTTAACAAAGCAGGAATCGATAAAGAAAGACACGGATGCGGCAGAAGCTCTTATCGAGCATGCAAAAGCAAACCTCCTATACTTGTTCGACCTAGTCCCAAAAAAGACTAGGGCAAGATCAAAGCTCTGGTACGTTGGCGCCAATAAGATCGCTAATGACTTGGCGAAAAAGTATTCTCGCGGCAACGAGCAAGTAACTCTAGCTCAAACTTCAGCGGTCCTAGCAAACCTGTCTCCGCAAAAAGATTGGTACATGAATGCAGACCTTGGTCGAAGAGTGATGGAGGTTTATCACGACAAATTTGATCAAGACTTTGATGCATCGATGTCAGCCAAAGCGAAACAGATTTACTTCTCAGGGTCTGCTAAAGCTAAAAAAGAAAACAAGGAGATGCTTGCAACTATAGGCACAAGGTCAATGGAAGAAATCTGGATTGACCAAAGTCTCAATGACATCGAAAAAAACCGCTTAACAGCATTTTGGATCAGGACATACGACGAAACTTATAACGACCGCTCCTACCCAATTGTATCCCCAGAAGGGAAAATGCTGAAGAACGCTCAGAACATTGACGGTTCTAACTCAAAGGTCGCGTGGGGTTCTTTGAACGAGATTTCCAAGGCGGTATCTGTTCTTAGGAACGGCGCTCAAGATAACATAACAACTTCTCTGGGTGCGGCTAATAAAGTAAGAAACTTTTACAACAATATATTTGATCCCAAGTCACAGTCAGGATTTGTGACGATAGACACTCACGCTGTAGCTGCCTCATTACTCAAGCCCCTTTCCGGTAACTCCTTAGAAGTAGCGCATAACTTTGGAGGTCAACACGAAAAGGGTCAACCTGGAGCCTCAAATAGTTCAGTCACGGGACATAACGGAACGTACTCTATTTACGAAGAGGCTTACAGACGAGCAGCTAAGGATCGAAAGGTTTTGCCGAGAGAAATGCAAAGCATAACGTGGGAAGCTGTTAGAGGATTGTTCAGCCCTGCTTACAAAAGCAACGAAGAAAACGTAAACTATGTCGAATCGGTATGGATGCAATACCGAAACAACAAAATAGATATCAGCAAGGCAAGGAGTCTAGTCTATGAGCATGCCGAAAGGATTCAACCACCAACCTGGGATGGACCCAACACTCGACTATATGATTCTCAAAGACAAAAAAATCGACAGGGAGACGTATCTGGAAATGGCGTACCCCGACAGGGTTCTGGACCCAACACAGTTACTGATGCCGGAAGAGGAACAGATGATACCGGAGTTTCTCCAGCTCAGTTAACAAGACCGTCCCAAGCACCAGAACCGGACCTACAAAACGCGGTCCAAGCCCGTATAGATCGCCAAATCACCGCGCAAGAATTAAACGAAATACAAGCCGAGAAAGGCAGATTCGTTCAGTCTCTGACCAGAGAGCAAGCTGAAAAAATAATCACCCTCCCGTCTGATGCGAAATCTATAAACGCATTAAGAAAGACAAGCAGAGAAAAGACAGGAAAGCCTAGCAAAGAAACCTTCTTCAATGCGGCTGACCTTTCTCCTGGTCAAAGGGTTGCTGGTCGTCTAGACATACCGGCAAACAACCCCGACAACAACCAGTTATCAGCAGACGAAAAAACCAGTGTTGTCACTATCCATGAACCCAGAGTAAACCCTAACGCTGGAGCGGCTGGGACAAGGCTGGGTTACGCCAAGACCTTGAGGATGACCAATGGTGTTTTTGGGGTTAATCAAAAAGCAGCGGCTGGAGTCGGCACCGGTAAAAAAAGTAAGACCACATTTGCAACGATAGAAGGTGGTTATGTTCCAGCTACTAACGAAGAGAACCTCGCGGCATTCTTAGACGCCATAGATGATCCAGAGTGGACTCAGGTATCTATGAACCCTAGAAAGCACAGCCACTTCTATAGGCTTGATGACCAGTACCCAGTTGTAACCTTTGAAGATGTAATTCAAGTCGGCAACTTTGTTATCGCAAAGAACGTGAACAAGGCTAACCTTCCCGAAGTTGATGACTTCCTTTACATGAAGCTTGAAGGTAGGCACACGCCAGGAATTGCTTTCAATCTCAACGATGAGGTTTTAGCCGAAAGACAGACATCAACCTGGCTAACCAAGTATTTCCCTAGAAAGCTTATAGCTGCCGTACAGGATAAGTTTGAAAGGTGGGAGACCGTAGAGAATTCGATGGCGGCAACTCTTGGTAAAGATAAGTTGGGTGCTGAAGAGTCATTCAGAGACCAAGAAAATCTAATGCACTCCAAGCTTCAAAAGATGTTGGAAGATTTTGGCGAAGAGTACATTACACCTCTTGCCGATTTAGCCAAAGAGTATGGTTTGAGCGCGGATCAAATTGGCGCTTATCTCTTAGCCAAACACGCTCCAGAGCGTAACGCTGAGATTAAAAAGCAAGAGCTGGAAAAAAGAGAGGTTGCAATTGCAGCTCTTCAGAAAGCGATTGAAGAGTCGGAATCCATAGCAACCACAACAACTCTTGAAGGTAAGTTAGAGATCCTTGAGGAGGCGCCGTTAAGGTTTCAAGATAACGGATCCGGTGTATCAAATACCGAGGCAGCGGAACTTCTAAGCGCAGCAGAAGAAGCGGGTACTGCAAGCCAGTTCGAAGAGATAGCGACACAAGTCTACAAGATGCTCGATGACATGCGACAGAACATGGTCGATAAGGGTCTGTTGGACGAAGAGTCCAAAAGGGATTGGGAGGAAACCTATGAGTTCTATGTTCCTCTTAGAGGGTTTAGAGAGCCAGCAGATTCAATAGTACCTGGAGGAAGCGGGGCTAAAGGTTTCAGCATCACCGGTCCAGAGTCGATGAAGGCTAGAGGTCGGCTCTCGCTACCAGAGAACCCCCTTCTAATGGCGTTTAAGAATGCCGGTGAAAAAATAATTCGAGCGGAAAAAAATGTAGTCGCCCAACGCCTTCTAAAGTTAGTAGAGCGGTTTGACTCAACAGACCAGAGGACGGGTTGGACGGTATACAACAATAAGTTTAGAGCGCCGTATCCCAAGGGGTCTAAGGAAGACCTGTTAGGGGAGACTATGCCTCTGAGAGACATGCAAAACGCCAAGATGTTGGAGTACCCCAACCTTCCAAGATTCGTTCAAGTTAAGCGTGGTGGTCAGACCTTCTTTATTGAGTTTAGAGACCCCGTTTTAAACGCCCAACTACATGACGCTAATTCGATGACATTGAATAGCGGAAACGAAGTATTGGACGGAATATTTAAAACCGGAAGAGCGATTAACAACTTCAGAAGAAAGATGATCATTAATTACAACCCTAGCTGGGGTTTAGTTAACCCAATGAGGGATGTCGAAACAGGGTTAGCTTTCCTCTTGGCTGAACAAAACAAAGTCGGTGGCAGGGTTAAGGATAAGGACTTAGTCGCCAATGTGTTCTTAGGATTTAAAGCTTCGTTCAAAGCTTACTACGACCATGAGCGAAATAAAGAACCAAACAGCGAAAAGCAAAAAGAGATATTCAAATACATAGACGAATACATCGCTGATGGTGCGCCTACGGGTTTGGCAACTATCAAGGATCTGGAGGAGCTTAGAAAAGACTTTGAGAAGGAGCTGGGTCCACAGCCTATAAAGATTGGTAACTTGAATATACCTTCGGCTATCGACACGAGAGTCAAATTCGGAAAGTACTTTGATGCTGCGACTGATTGGGTAGAGGCGTTCAACCAATCATCAGAAAACGCAATACGCCTGTCTACTTATATGGAGGCAAGAAAAGCCGGTATAGCTCGACAGGAAGCCGCTACTCTCGCGAAAGACTTAACCACTAACTTCAACCGAAAGGGAGAGTACTCCAGCCAGATTGATTCACTCTACTTGTTCTTTAATGCCGCGATACAAGGAAACGTCAACCTTAAAGACGCCCTGGTAGGCGCCGCTGCACCAGGAGACAAAGCGAAGCTCTTGGGAATTGCGGCAACCAGGCGATTGTTCTTCGGGCTAGTCGCCTTCGGTATCAGTAGGACGATAATGAACTTCATGTTCGCTGATGAAGATGAAGACGGTGAATCCAAATACAACGATTACAACCCCTACCAGCTCCAGACTTCAGCAACATTTATGGGTGGCGATTGGGCATTCGGTGTACCCCTGCCTTACGGATGGGGTTGGGCTGACAACATGGGGCGCCTTATTGGTGAGCAGCTAATGGGTGCCAAAGAGCCAGAGCAAGCCGCTGTTGAGGCACTTAATGTCACTCTTCACCACTTCTCTCCTAGAGGCTTTCATGCCGTTAAAGACGATACAGATAGTCTAGGTAATACTTTCCAAGCAGCGATTACATTAACGCCTGACGTTGGAGCGTTCTTCATAGAGCAAGTAGGAAACGTAAACTTCTTTGGTTCACCAATAGTAATGCCCACCCCTTATACGGACCAACCATCAAGCTCTGACGGTGCCTCAAAGCGAAGCACGATGGAAGGGTTTAAGAGTTTCGCTAAGGCTATCAACTCTTTAACTGGCGGCTCCCAACAGGTTAGCGGAGCTATCGACATGTCTCCCGATAGGTTGCAGCACATCTTTGATTTTGCTCTGGGAGGTCTTGGTCGGTTTGGTACTGATGTGGCAGACACTATTCAGAAGACCGCGATTCCAAAAGGTGAGGAATTGAAAGGTACTGACATACCAATATGGAGTCGCTTTTATTACAACCCCAGTGAATACAAGGATCAGTTCGAGTACTACGATAATCGCAGGGAGCTGGGTCAGGAGATGGATGGTTGGGACGCAGCGAACAGTCAGAGTAGAGAAACTCTAACAAAGAATCGTTCTCGCCAGTACTACACTCAACTGAACGCCAACCGAAAAGCGACCGACAAAAAGCTAAAGAAGAACCGGAAGGAAATTAGGGCTGTTGAATCTGCAATTGATACAGCGACAGGAGACTACGCTGCAAGGTTGCTAGAGAGAAAGAAAAAACTAAAGACCGACAACGAGCTTCTCTATGACAGATTCAACAAGCGATATCGCCAGTTAAAATGACAATTGAAGAAAGGATTCAAAGCTATGCAAAAAGTATTGACACAGATAATGACGGGAATGTCACAAGCTTGGAGATGGATCAAGCTCAAAGGATTATCGATATGGAGCTGTCTGAAGAAAAGAGTACAGCGCATAGAAGAATGGCTTCAGCGGCGATGGCTTCCATAGTCTTTTTCACTGCCGTACTTTTCACCCCGATGGTAGCCGTTGACCGAGTCACTGCATTAAGTGAATTGTTTGGTTTGTTCTACATATCCTGCGCCTCAATCGTCGGCGGTTATATGGGAGTTTCAAGTTGGATGTCGAAAAAGTAGCGCATGAATGTTCGCCGAATTAAGCGCAATAGTAGGAACCATTTCAGCGATAAATGGAGCCATCAACACACTCAAAGAAGGTAAAGCTAACGCTGCCGATGTCGGGCGCCTGATCGGAAAGTTTGGTGCTGCCAACGGAAAGCTTGACGAGTTCGAGCGAAAGAAGAAACTTCGAAGACCCCTCACTCCCGCCGAAGCGATGGATTTATCAATAGCTCGACGGAACACCGCCAACACAATGCGCCAATTAAAAGACCTGTGCTTAATGGCGGGTTGCATGGACGTCTACAACGATGCCGAGCGAATCCGGAAAAATAGTGAGCTGGACCAGAGAGTCTGGCTAAAAGATGTTGCCGTTAAAAGAAGAAAACGTAGGGAAAAAATACAGGGCATAGGGCTGACCCTGTTCTTCGTGGCGTCACTAGTGTTCTTAGGATGGGGTGGATACATCGTGTATCAGGGATGGCAACAAGCGAACACCAACTCCAGGTTAAACGATTTAAAAGAAAACCGTGAAATCATGCGAAACATCCGGCGGTGTGGCTACACCAAATGCTGAAACTGGTCTTCGCGTTAATCATAATAGTTGATGGCGTAGAGCAGCCTGACGTCTCTCACTGGAGGTCTATCTACCGGTGTAATGAGTTTAGTGAGGCTACAGAGAAAGGTCTTACACGCCCTCACAATCGCTGGAGATTGCGTAATAATTCTCAGGTAAATATCACGGCGTACTGCAAGCCGGTATACGTTTCAGACGATGTCGAAATTTACGATTGATTAGGTTTGATGCGTTTTGGGATTTAGTGCATCAAGCTAATTCACAACAAGAAAAAGATTTCGGGTTTAGCCCCCAAGGTAAGGACACCCAAAGCCAAACTTTTATACTTTTTCCCTCTCCCAGAGACGCTCGAACGCCCCTTAAACTTTTCTTAAACTGTCTATCTAGACCGCGACCTTGGGCAAAATTAGTGGCGTCAAATCTTGCAAGTGCATGTTTTAAAAGAGAAAAATGTTAGTGAGCCGCGACCTTGCCAAGGTCGAGGCCACGAGTTCGAATCTCGTTACCCGCTCCAATTCTTTGATTTATATAGAGTTTTTATTTTCCAGAAATCTGGACCCTAGCTAAAAAAATGAGGTCGCGGTCTAACTTTTTCCCCTTTTCGCTGTATACACATACAGCTATTTTAAATACTAAACGAAGCTGTAATATCCGAAGCTTCCCTGCTTTCGTTACTCGTTACATGTTGATAAATGAGCGTAGATTTCATATCGGAATGACCCATCAAAGTACTGATCACCGGTAAACTTACGCCCTCTCTTCTTAATGTTGATGCCGCTCCGTGTCGAATAGAATGGAAAACAAATTCGCTAGGTATTCCTGCACGTTCTCGCGCAAGTCTCCATTGCCTATTAACCAAACCAGATCGACCAAAAGGCTTCCCAATATATCTACCGGCATCCTGCACAAAAACGTATTCAACAGGATCTAACCAGGAGAACTTTTGCTGCAAGGCGTAACCACGTTCAATGTTTCTTTCAATGACTGCTCTAGCATCAGAATTTAACGGTCTCTCAAATGGCAAACCGTTCTTCATGTGATGTGACTCAATAGTGATAAAGCTTAGATCACCAGAAACCTGTGATATTTTCAGATTAGTCACATTCGTATTACGCAGTTGCGTATGCCAGCAAAGAAGAAGCATTTCTGCTCGAAGAGGGTTTTGCCCACCCATTGATTTTAATTCGTCATGCATTCGACTAATCACCTCTGGTTGAGGAAAATACTCTCTTCGTCTTTCTTTACGCTTTGACCACTTGGGGAAATTTCTTACTATCTTTAGCTCATTCACCGAAAAGTTCATTACGGCATTATAGACAGAGGCATAGTTGTTAACGCCTCCCTCTGACATTCTTCTGCCGTTCTTTACAGTTTTTGATCTTAGACTACTGATCATCTTGTCAACATCGCGCTCTTTGACATCTTCAATCTGCTTGTTTCCCCAAGCTTTTTTAAAAAATTCTCCGTACCCGTGATCCTTTTTACCTTTGTCTCTACCGTTTCTCGATGGCGTTTCTAGCCATTGGTTTACAGCAAACGCAAAAGTAGTATTACCTTTTCTATTTCTCATAACCTCTCCATGGTGATTTGCACTCACAGAGATTTGACGCAATTCCAAATCTATCATTTTCATTCTTCCTTGTCGAAATATATGCGCGGGATCCAGTACTTATTCGCCAAACCCCCTAGTTTCTTGGTTTCTTTATCGGCTTCCCGCTCTGGGAACTCCATGACCATCCGGCAATTCTTGCAAAGATTTTGGTAACTTGGAGTGAATTGCTCTGGGTCTGTCTCGTCACATTTTCTACACTTGCTCACAACGGCTCCTTGTTGGTCTGGGTCGATACAAGAGACAAATGCAAGGAGTTCACATCTCCTCGGGGCAACTCTCAAGTATCGTTCGTGCCATAGCACCGCCAGCCCAGCCTAGCGAGGAGGGTGTTGCCCCTTTTATTTTTTAGTTGAGATGATGTCATCCCTAAATATCTGCACATTTTTCGGAGCTGATATCTCTACTTTTGCTTGAGCTATCAACCGTTTCTTTTGTGATCGATCACCTCGTTGGCAGAGGTTGCAGTACGGCACTGCCGTAGCCCACGATTCACTGATCCCTTTTAGCTTTACGCTTACGCCATCTCTGATTTCCAGCGTCTCTTCGATCCCGATGCTTGCCTCGGTCACCCCTTCGATATTTCTTATGTTGATTAGTGCGCTTTGTCGCTCCAGGTTCTCCACCTTTCGAACCCAAACTGTGTCGGTAGCTGTCGCTTCCATATCAGCTCGGTCAAGATGTTCCCCTAGATAGATTCGGGTATTCGCTGCTCGGGTTATTCGTAAGCTCATCTAGCTCCTTTAGAATGGAATGTCTTCATCATCTTCAAATGGATCGGCTGGTGCCTCACCAAAACTTTCTGGCGCCGATGTGACGGTCTGATTAGTGTCTTTGAATTTCTTATAAGTGCCGACTTCTTTTATCCAGTGTTCCTGTACGTTCAACTGTGGAGTACCGTCCAACTTCTTAGACTTGTACCCCTTGACGTTCATTCGAGCTACACCTGACTCGCTTACAGCGACACCCTGGCTCAGGTATTCGATGAAGGTTGCATCGACGTTAAAATAACCATCGTAGTCAGGCGCCGCTTGAGTTTGTAGCCAATCAGCACCAATCTCAGCGCCCTTAGCTTCCATCCTAGCTTTCTCCTTTGCCTTGTCAGCAGGAGTGATAGGGTATAACCGACCGTTGCCACCATGTATTTCAAAATTAGCCATTCGTTATTTCCTCCAATTCAATTTTCGTTACTTGCTTCACACTTTTTTTGTCGAACTTTGTTGCGTCCAACCCCAAATCTTTAATCCGTTCTTTACCGCCAATGGCTTCGAACGCAGCCTTGAAATCGAATGACGGTTTGTTGATGGCGATGTGTACCTTCAACTTGCCATTGGTAATGTTTTTGCTGTGATTCGCTTTCAGTTTATTTTTTAGATCGCTGATCTCTTTGGTGACTGTTTCCAATCCTTGAATCTGCGTCCCGCTCTTTTCTTCGATATCGGCTTCGAGTGCAGCCTTTCGTTTCCATTTGGTGTACAGCTCATCAAGAGCAGCATCACCATCAACTCTGTGACAATGATCCTTGGGATCTAAGTATTTTTTTCTAAGCTCAGGATCCTGATGCTCGGAGTGAATGAAGTTGTGCCACGCTTGAAATAGATCGACACGACGGATCTCACCATCGCGGGGCTGGGGCAAGAAAGAACCAGACACTTTTTGATGAAGCCAGCTCAACTTGCGTATCCTGACGCCACAGATTTTTTCCATGAGCGCACCGCATCGTCGTACTTTTTTTCAACAAGCTGTGAGACATCTTTCATTACGTCAACGAAATCTAAGCCTATCGTCGCCCCACTATTCTTCAATTTGGGGTGCATAATAAGATGTCCTTCCACCTCCTCTGTGTTAGCAACTAATACACCAATCACCATTAGCTGACCGCTTAAAGATTCTGGTTGATCGTGATCAATCGCTTGTTGTGCTGCATGAAAAACGCGCAAACGTTTTGCTCCATAAACATGTTTCATTTCTTATCCTTGAATTTCGTGAGAAAAATACTCGCCGCGAACAACCTCTTCGTGCTTAAAGACGTCTTCACTGATGTAGCAAAAGTAGTGACAGACATCGAGGTCCAAGACCTCTAGCTGCATCCTGATTTGCCAGAGGTACATGGTCTTAGCTGGATCTTTGATACTGTAAGTCTTTCCTTTTCCGTGACCGTTGAAGGGACACTTGATTTCGATACAGGCGTCTAGACCTATCAGCCCGTCAGGTGAGGCTCGAAGGAAGGGGTAATCTGGATGTGCTATTGAACCAGTAGGCTCAACCACTAAGCCTGTGAGTCGCTCGAATCTGTCGATAGCGATAGGTTCGTGCTTCGTTCCCCAATCGGTGAACTGGTTGCCCTTAAATTCGGATTCGGCGCCAGACAATGCGCGTACTGATTCTCGCACCACATCCAGTGGCTTGGAAAACTTATGCTGACGTTCGAACGCAGCGCAGTTTGAAGAGTTAATTTTACCGGCTCGTTCAATGAGCCAACCTGGTTCGCCTTGCTTAAACATTTTTAGCCTCCATGAGTGGAGCCATGTCTTTGCGAAACTTGTCCATTCGCCGCTTAAAGTTTTTATCAACGAGACCGCGATTCTCCAAGCCCTTTTGAATCTTCGTAATCTTCACTTCAAGCCCGTTCCAAGTCAGTGGAGGGTCTGCCTTTGCCGCTGCGAGAACCCCTTCCATGTAGGCTTTTAGCTTTTCAGCGTCAGTTAATTCGACAACTACTTCATCGTTCGCGGGGACCAGAGAGACAACGTTGTTCGTTGGTTTGCTTTGTTGATACTCCTGCGACCACAGTCTCCAGAACAAACCAAGTTCGCCCAGTGCTTTGCACCTAACTCGCATTTTAGATTTGTTGATATCGGTCGCATTTGGATTAACGATAGCCTCGTACTGACTATTCATCACAGGTAACGAAGCTTGGTGAGTTATACCGGACACGTTGATGTGCAGTTTTACTTCCGCCGTGCCATCTGGAAAGAACCAAGCATCACTGCCCTGATCATCTGTGATGTATTCCCAGTTGATGTCGAGAGTGGTTTTGGCATTAGGGTTTTGTGCGGTCACGAAAGTATCCATCCAATTGACGTATTGGATGTCGCCTTCAGTTTCTAGCTTCGCAGGAATTTTTACTTTGTCGTAGATAGCCCAGAGTTGGGACTTTGATATAGTTTTATCGTTCATTTAACAGTCTCTCCTTGAGTAGAGTGACTATCTCATGCTTTTAACGCCTTGACAACATCTTTAAACCACTTTGGGTTAAAAGATTCATTTCATCTAGGCGACTACGTTAGTCCTGTCAGGTACATTTCGACGCGAGAGTACTTCATGTGAGCTTTTATTGAGTCCCTCTTCGTTTATCCCCAAAGTGGGGTGCCTAGAGACAGAGTGCATGACGCATTTCTCCATTCGGTCGCCATATTTTAAATGGGTGTTTCTTCCGTATCTGACAAAGCCAACCTCATCAAACGCTGCGTTGAGGCGATTGATGCTATCAGTAAATTCCTTAGTGCGAGTACCTTCGGGGAAAACGTGCCAATTAAAGGGAAACATGTGTGAGAAAAGCTCAACTCCTTTGTGCGAGAATCGACAATAAGTTTGATTGCCGGTAGCTCTGACCTTGCCCCACTGAGCCTTGTAAATTTTCAACAGGCGAGGGTCCGCAAACTGAAACGTGTTCATTGACATGTTTTCTACGTTATTAAAATCTATGCCAGGAAAACTCTTCGTAAACTTGTCTTTGGCGTTGGAGGACATCATGCATATCTCGAAATCGTCATCGAGAAGGCTCCAGCCTGTTGCTAGAGAGTTATTAATGCTTTCAAATATCGTTATGGTCTCCTCTTGAATGTTCTTACTGGTTTCTGCCTCTTGATTCCCGAGAAATTCTTGTAATTTTTCAAGGATGATACTGTCTGACAAAGCGCCTTCACCAACTTCTGACATTAGATTACTCCATTAATTTATAGCCCTTTCCGATTCGACGTAGCTGTGGATAAAATCAAGACTATCCACTGCGCTAGAGCCAGGTTCTCTTAAACTTTTAAGAATTATTTGAAATACTTTCACAAACGTAACTGAGTTTAGCGGATGCGGTCGCTCTAAAGTGGTTAGTGATTCCTCAAATTCTTTTGACTGAAGAACGGCGTCAACGACAGTCTGCATCTCCTCCAATTTTGGAGAGTTACTTCCGAATTCGCTTTGCTCTAGGCTAATCCACTCAACTAAATCGAGCTTGTACTGTTTGCAGAATTTGTGAGCCAGCTCAAGGTCTCGCGGCAAACTTCCACGCATCCAGCCTTGTATTGATGACATCCCACAGCTCAAAGTTTTACTGATTTCTGTGGCTCGTCCATACCGCTGGTAACCATGATCAGTAAGCTTTTGGTCTAACCACTTCGCTCGACGCTTCTTTACGTCGTTGGTCGCGTTAGATCCTCCTGTTGTGTTCATACACACCTCCTTGTTTTTGTATCCTTGCGAAAACTAGCACTATGTAACTCGATTTAACACTCTTTTCGGATAAACCTCCTATTTTTTCGACAGATTGACGCTAACTCAATCTTTTGGTTGCGTTGCTTGCATTGAACTAGATCATCTGACACAGTTGGTCTTATCAAGGAGTGATGAATGATTTTTAAAAGCAACCACAAACGTGATTTCACCGTACTTCCGAACAACCTCATTCGAGGTAACAGCACCGATCCGAACAGTCGAGCAGACAACCTCACAGCAGAAGGGCTGGGCATCTTAGCCTATCTACTGAGCCATCAAGAGGATTGGCAAGTCTGTGGAAAGCAGATGGCAGCGCACTGGTCCATATCACCCAACAAGGTTACCAAGATCACCACCCTGCTTGAAAGCGAAGGTTATCTCAAGCGTGTTTATAGGAAAGATCGTGGTCACATTTGGGATTGGATCGTGACCGATACACCACATGACTTCGGTGAAGATCGCAAAATTAGGGATCGCATTTTTGAAGATCGCAAAAACAAGGATCGCAAATCTTGTGACCAAAGAAGTACTAAATCTTTAAAAGAAAAACTAAAGACTAAAGAAAGAAAAAAGGACATCGCCGATATCACGGGTTACATCAACCTGTCTGACGCAGTAACCCTTTGCCCTGATAGGGTTCCTCTAAAGCCGTGGACCGATTGGCTTACCGGCAAGACAACGACTAAGAAAATCTCCTCGCGGCAAGTCAAAAATGCCCACGCACAATTCCAGATCCTGAGAGACGCCGGTCTTAAAAACTTCGAGCAAGCAGTCGCGATTGCAAACAGCAAGGATTGGAAAAGTATCCAACCCCACTGGGAGCAGATCAAAAACCTGATCAGTGCCAGCACCTACGAAGAGGGTGTTAAGTAATGGAAATCGCAACTCTCAGCACCCTCGTTGCTCAACATGCCCGATCACTTTGCCGCGAGCTTTTACCGGACGGCACCATCGAAGGGAACAACTACCGAATAGGAGATGTGTACGGCGACAAAGGCAAGAGCATGTCTATTCGTTTAGACGGTCCCCAAGCGGGGGAATGGAAAGACTTCGAGTCGGGTGACGGTGGAGACCTCATTGACTTAGTGAGTAAGCATCTTGGAATTCCCATCAAGGATTCGATGGAGTGGCTGAAGCGCCGGTACGGAATTAAGGATGACACGCCACGGCAGATCAGCAAAGTTTTAAAGCAGAAAAACGTTAACGAACCAACGGTGCCATCGCAATCGAATACCGGTGAGCTTCATAAGTTTTTAGAGAAGAGAGGGTTCAGAGACGTTGGTGAAATCTGCGCGAAGTACAAAATTCTAGAGACGGAGGATCTTGGAGCTGGAGTTGATTGCGTTTTTAGATTCTTTGACCAAGACCGAAAGCTGACTTTTGTAAAAAACAAACCGCTCAACTATGAGTCCCATCCTGGGACATGCCATCAAAAAGATTTAAAGCAGATCCTACTGGGCTGGCACACATTTCCCATGAATTCTCGAACACTCTGGCTGGTCGAAGGTGAGATGGACTATATCGCCGCGACAGAGCTGGGGTTCCCTGCCCTTTCCCTTCCAATGGGAAGTAACGGGATGAACTGGATTGATACCGAATGGGAGAATCTAGAGCTGTTCACTGAGATAGTGATAGCGACCGATCAAGATGACGCCGGACACAAGTGTGCAGACACCATCGCCAAACGATTGGGCGAACGATGCATGAGAATCAATTTCCCAGCGAAGGATATCAACGATCTACTGATCGACCACGGCATGGACGTTGCGAAAAGCATCTTAAAGGATGCCTACGAAAACGCTAAGTGGACCGACCCCTCGTCTCTTCAGAACGTAGGGAATTTTGCTGATGAGGTCGATGCTTTTTTTGATGCAGCAGAAGGTGAACTGACCGGATTCGCCAGTGGTTGGGACAAGATCGATGAAGAGGATATTCGTTTTCGATCAGGCGAATTGTGGGGCGTCTCAGGCATCAACGGATCTGGTAAATCGATGTGGCTAAACCAGCTCTCGCTCAACGCCATTAACCAGGGAAAGAAAGTACTCATCGCCAGTATGGAAATGACACCGCGCTACACGCTCGGGCGAATGATGCGGCAAGCAACAGCTCAACGGATACCGGCAAAAGAACATCGCGGCAAGACGCTAGATTGGTTATCACCAAACCTCTGGTTGTTCGTTGACACGCTTACCCCGAAACCGGATGACCTTCTAAAAGTATTTGAATATGCATACCGTCGATACGGCATTGACGTTTTCATTATCGACAGCATGACTAACCTGGTTCGCCATGATGACTACCAAGGTCAGCAAGTCCTAATGGAGAAGCTGGTCAACTTCAAGCTGGCATTCAAGACCACCCTATTCCTAGTAACTCACGCCCGTAAGGGTGAGAGCGAAGCGAAGGCTCCAGGTAAATTCGACGTCAAAGGTTCTGGCGCCATTACTGATTTAGCTGACGGGTTTATGAGCGTTTGGAAGAACAAAGCGAAGGCTGAACATCTGAACATCTGTAAGCAGACCGGCGCCATCCCTGATGAAGAATGGGTCAAAAAGAGTGACGTCATTGTTGAGGTTCTCAAGAACCGTCACGGCATGTTCGAGGGGCGTTGT
>Ga0115000_10001559_pt1 | contig 20173 bp, 13 predicted proteins | sample ArcticOcean_MG_C_6_FD_89690 | JGI IMG/M metagenome (GOLD analysis project Ga0115000, IMG submission 89690) | Marine microbial communities from western Arctic Ocean - ArcticOcean_MG_CB8_128 | ecosystem: Environmental > Aquatic > Marine > Oceanic | place: Arctic Ocean: Canada Basin | collected... | reverse complement strand
TTCTCGGTCTGGAACGTGTCTCTCAGGCCGACCATGTCGAACTCGTCGTCGTCCATGTTCAGAATGAAGTCCGGAGGGAAAGGCGTCCCGCACCGGACGAAGCATTCGATCTGCTTTTTTGTGCACCCGTACAGATGGACTTCTTGCTTCATGTGCACGTGGTCCGGCGCTCCGCACGTCGCGACGTTCTCGATCCACCACCGATTCCCGACAACATCTGAGATGTACTCGAAACGCACTCGCGTCTCATCCATCAGTCCTTCCGGATAATTCGGACCGACGTACATCTCAAACGCCACAGCCTGCGCAGCCTTGATCGTTTTGAGGATTCCTTTCACCGTCCGTTTCGGACAGTTCTTCGGTTCTGCATCCAAAAGTGACTGGATCTCCGCGTTCAGTGTGTTCTCCTCCAAAGGTTGCATGATGATCAGAATCTTTGATGATGATGTGTAAAACGAACGGACGTTCTTATGTGCTCACATTCCATAAAATGAAACCCTAATCTTTATATTGTTCATAATTACTAATTCCGTCAATAATCCCGTCTTCGGGGTGTTAGCTCAGTTGGTAGAGCGTGCGCTTAGCATGTGCAAGGTCAGGAGTTCGACTCTTCTACGCTCCACTCTCTTTTTTTTGTCGCGCACCGTACCGTGTGTGCGCGTAGGAGCGCTCCTCTGCGTGTGTGCGTTCTCTGTTTCATTTCTATTTTCTCGCATTTGATTTCATTTTAAAGGGGATGGAAATGGAAAAATTAAAACTTGACGCGACAAACAAAGCAACGACGCAGAAACAAAGAACATGATGAAGAAGAGGTAGTAAAGCGATGATGAAGAACAACAACAACAAGAAGCGGAAAGGAAGAAACGCGTTGTCCTCCTCTTCGATGGATAAATTTCAAGAAAAAATCGCCTGTCCAATTTGCAAAGAACTGTTCCACTTACCCGTCGCCTTAATCCGGTGCGCGCACACGTTTTGCAGCAAATGTTTGAACGAATACATGAAGACGTTTCAAGACGATAAGAAACGAAACTGTCCGAGATGCAAAGGCCCGGTGACAGACGAGAAGGATTGGGACGGTACCGGGGAAGTGGCTTTGAGACCGAACCGAGAGATGGAGGAGATCGTGGAGAGTTGGAAAGGAAACGTGTTGGAGCCTCTCTTGTTGGCGGCTGAGGGGAGAGACGACGAAGAAGAACAAGAAGAACAAGAAGAAGAAGAAGTTAAAGAAGAAGAAGAAGACGATAAAACAACAACAACAACAGTAATAAAACTACCGAACCCGATTCCACCGCCGACGAAATACCACCTGCTACCGAAAGCGAAGCAAGCGGAGAAAACGAGAAAGACGAATGAGTTACGCGACGACTTGGAGAACAAATACGGATTCGACGGGAGGACGTTAAAGGGACAAACGTACGACCAGTTGAAATCGAAATACGTTGAGTTTAGAGACACGTATAACGCGGAGTTGAAGTTGTTTCAACGGAAACCGGACATGAAGAGCGTCGTGAAAAACATGGAATCGATCGAAACCGCCATTCGCGAAGAAGCCGAGAAAAAGAACGCCAAGAGAGTGAGCAAGGCGACGGCGTTCTTCAATCCAAAAGGAAATAATAACAATAGTAATAACGATAGAAATATAATAGATCAAGAGTTGATGAGGAAGTTGGTCGAGCAAGCCGACGCGAGCACGGGAGGTAGAGGCTTGTCAAAAAAAAAAGGACTACTAGAAGAGCGCGATAGAAAAAAGACGAAGAAAGAAGAAGAAGAAACGATCATAGAAATATTAAGCGACGACAACGAGGAAGAAGACGAAGAACCTCTGCCGCTCTCGCAACCCAATCTGAACTACGTCGACTCCGAGCAGGAAGAGGAGGAAGACATTGTAAAAACACAAGAAGAAATTTTACTTTAAAACAAATTCAAGTCAACTCTCTCGCCGGCAAATTATCCAACCATAACTGATGCGTAAACTGGTACAAATCGCCAGACACGCTCACTTTATACGGCGTCGGATTCGTGTATCTCAAATGATCTGCTCGCATCAGTTTCAATTGCTCTTTTACCCTCAATCTACTTTTTTCTAAACCTACGCTTTCCTCGTAAAATTTTCGAGGACACCCACCTTTCTCGCCGTCCCAACACACCAACAATAACTTCTCCACTTTCGCGGGAGTGACGAACGCCCGTTTACCTTCTAAAAACGGGTGTCTGCACAACACGCGTTCGCCAACCTTCGGTTCTTTTTCGTCCTCGCGAAGCATGACGTCCACGATCGGTTCGCCAATCTTTCCGTAAAGTCTGTAACACTGCTTCTTTCCCGGAATGGTAACTTTCTCTACGTCTTCGGATAATTTAATCCGAGGTGTTTTATCGATTTCTACGAGTTTATACACGCATCCCAACGCCGGTTGCGCCATACACGTCACCAAGTGCGTCCCAATGCCAAACGCATCGATCGAGTGACCGCTTTGTTTCAACTCTCTCAACACGGTTTCGTTGATATCGTTCGAGGCGGTAATTTTCGTCTTCGCGGCTAATCCTTTCGCTAGTAACGAAAAATGTTTTCCCCGACGCTCTAAACACTTCTCCGCTTCAATCATAAACTCTCTAATCATTAAACTCAAATAACTCAAATCTCCGGAATCTATTCTCACCCCAACGGGTTGAAACCCACACTTCTTCAACGTCAACGCCACGGCGACGTAATTAGGCGTCCCCGATTTCAACGTGTCGTACGTATCGATTAAAGCTAAAAACGAATTCGGAAACGCAATCGCGTACGCGCAAAACGAGATCAGCTCGCTCTCATTCGTTTCCCCGAATTGATACGCCGCGCTATTGTTACTATCGCTACTCACCATCGCCTCTCTCAACTCTTTCAACATTTCCCTCGCCTCTTTGCAAAAATCCTCGCACTCGCCAACTTTCCTCCCGTGGATATCGTCCCACTTCGAGTGCGCTTGCACGAAACTGTGCGCGTGCGTCCCTCTCACGGGAATCCCAAACTGTCTCCCAGCCTCGCAATTTGACGTCGCGTCGAAACCTCCGACGTACGCGTACCTGCTCGCGCTCACTCCGCCGTCCACGCCTTGCGCTCTCCGTAAACCAAACTCCAACAACTGCGCCTCGTCCCCGCACGTTAACCGGTGTCGAGCCGCGTTCGTGGCCACTAAAGACGCGTAATTGATCAGAGTGAGTAAAGTCGTCTCCAGAAGTTGCGTCACGCCCAAAGGTCCGCTCACGTGGATCAGAGGTACTCTCGGGAACACCACGGTCCCTTCTTTGATGCCTTCGATTGTGATTCTCGAACAGTCCACCGAACTTAAATACTCGTCGAAGAACCTCGGGTCCATCTCTCGCGCGAAATCGCACTCGCGCAAATACTCCACGTCCTCTCTCGTGAATTTAAAGTTCGAGACGAACTTTAAACTCTCCTCTAAGCCGCAAAAGATGGTAAACTCTCCACCGAATGGATTTTTCCGGAAGAGTAAATCGAAACTCGCCGTGCGTTCGTGCGTGTTGTTTTTCCAATACGCGTACGCCATGGTGATTTGGTACGCGTCCGTAAGTAACGCGGTGGCGAGGTTGTTCGAGCACGGAGGGAGTTTGATGTGGTCTCGTTGGGAGTACAAACCATCGTCTCTGTCTCTCTCGTCTGAAACCATCTCTCTCTCTCTTTACACCGTTTAACTGCTCTTTGCGCTTCTTTCTGTGTGATGATCTTTGGGGAAAATGGAGCAAAATTCGGCACAAAATCCCCCGAGAGAAATTCACGCGCAAAAGACAACATGGAGAGCATCCAACACTCACAAGAAGCGCCAAAAACAGGCACGACCATCGTCGCGTGCGTATACGCGGGTGGCATCGTCATCGGCGCGGACACGAGAGTCTCCACGGGTACGTTTTAAGCGTTTTTATTCTCTTCTTGGACAGATCTCTCATCAACTCTTTCTCTCATCTCTACACACACACTTCTATGTGAACAGGAACGTACATTTCCAACCGAGCGTCGGATAAGATGTGCAACTTGACCGAAAACGTAGTCATGGCGCGATCAGGCTCCGCCGCGGATACCGAAGCCGTCGCCGGCTTCGTCCGGCACCACTGCGCGTCGCGCGAGATCGAATTAGAGCACGGAGAAACGATGGAGGTGAAAACAGTCGCCAGGATATTGACCAAGATCAACTACGAGAATAAAAACGCGAACAATGGGACCGGGTTAGGGTGCTACGCGATTGCCGCTGGGTGGGACAAGAAATACGGCGCGCAGGTGTATTCGTGCACGGCGGGAGGGAACATGATCAAGACCCCGTGGACGACGGACGGAAGCGGCTCGACGTACATCTGGGGGTTTTTAGATTCCGAGTTTAAGGAACGGATGACGAGAGAGGAGTGCGAGAAGTACGTGTTGAAAGCGTTAACGCTCGCAATGGCGGTGGATTCCAGTTCCGGTGGGTGCGCTCGGTTGTGCACGGTGAACAAAGACGGGTGTTTTCGACGGTTCATTAAAGGCGACGAGTTGGAAAGGCAGCTCGGAGAGATTCACTTCAAAAGCGGCGGCGGCTTAGGCAAAGGCGTCGTCTACGGCGAGAAGAGCGGCGGGTTAGCCATTTAAGTTTTTTCATCATCACAGATCTCTCTCTCGTAGTAGTATAGTAGACAAATAGTAGTACACAAACGTTTTCGTCGCGTGTAATAATTAATTAGTAAATATACTTAGACGTGCGTTTAAACGCGTTCGCATCGAAGATACCTCACAAAACCAACACACACACCGGGGAATAAAACACTTCAAAATCGCACAATCAAATGTCTTCGACGACGCCGAAGAAAAAGCAGCGAATACAAGTTTTCGATAACGGTGACGATGAAAAGAAACGAGAGATGATGATAAATCCGTACACCAACCGGGCGTATTCTCAAACCTACCTGAACATCCTCGAGACGAGGAAAAAGCTTCCCGTTTGGAAACAAAAATCGGATTTTCTTTCCCAGTTGGCGGCTTCGCAGACGTTAGTCTTAGTCGGGGAAACCGGGTCCGGGAAGACGACGCAGATTCCCCAATTCCTCGTAGACGCCAAGTACACGCATAAAAACAACAAGATGGTGGTGTGCACGCAACCGAGACGCGTGGCGGCGATGTCCGTCGCGAAACGAGTCGCCGAGGAGATGGATGTGAAAATAGGGGAAGAGGTTGGATATTCGATTCGGTTCGAGGAGTGCACGTCCGCGAAGACGATCATGAAGTACGCCACGGACGGGATGTTACTGAGAGAAGCGATGACAGATCCTTTATTGAGTCGATATTCAGTGATTGTGATCGACGAAGCGCACGAGAGGACGCTAGCGACGGACGTTTTGTTTGGATTGTTGAAGGAGGTGTTGAAGAAGCGACCGGAGGATTTGAAGTGCGTGGTGATGTCGGCGACGTTGGAGGCGAAGAAGTTTCAGGGGTATTTTGAAGGCGCACCGTTGGTTATGGTTCCGGGGAGAACGCATCCGGTGGAGATATTTTACACGCAAGAACCTGAGAGAGATTATTTGGAAGCGGCGATTCGGACGGTGGTGCAAATACACCGGTGCGAACCACCCGGCGACGTGCTTTTGTTTTTAACCGGCGAGGAGGAAATCGAAGACGCGTGCGGGAAGATTAGGAACGAGATTAAGAATATCGGGGACAGCGTCGGGCCTGTGGACGTGGTGCCGTTATATTCGACGTTACCGCCGAATCAACAGCAGAGGATTTTTGATAAAGCGCCGGACGCGTTAACCGTCGGAGGCGTCGCCGGGAGAAAAGTGGTCGTGTCCACGAACATCGCCGAGACGTCTTTGACGATTGATGGGATCGTCTACGTCGTCGACCCGGGGTTTTCGAAACAGAAAGTTTACAATCCTAGAAGTCGAGTGGAAAGTTTATTAGTCTCACCAATTTCTCGAGCGTCGGCGCAACAAAGAGCCGGGAGAGCCGGGAGAACCCAACCCGGGAAGTGTTTTCGATTATACACGGAACTTTCCTTCAAGAAAGATTTAATCGAACAGACGTACCCAGAGATTTTGCGATCGAATTTAGGCTCGGTCGTCATCCAGTTGAAAAAATTAGGCATCGACGACTTGGTCCATTTCGATTTCATGGACCCTCCAGCGCCGGAAACGTTAATGCGCGCGTTAGAATTGCTCAACTATTTAGGCGCTTTAGACGACGAAGGCGAGCTGACGAAAACCGGGAAAATCATGTCCGATTTCCCGTTAGATCCTCAGTTGGCAAAGATGTTAGTCGGGAGCACAAAGTTCAAGTGTTCGAACGAAATCGTGACCATAGTCGCCATGCTTTCCGTTCCGCAGTGTTTCATTCGCCCGCGAGACGATCAACAAAGAGCAGACGCCGCGAAGGCGCACTTTGCGCATTTGGACGGCGACCATTTGACCATGTTGAACGCCTACCACGCGTTCAAACAAAACGGCGAGAGCCAAAACTGGTGCTGGGAAAACTACTTAAATCACCGATCGTTGAAATCCGCGGATAACGTCCGCAACCAGTTAGTCCGCTTATGTCAACGCCACGGCGTCATCCTCGAATCCATCGACTTCCACTCTAAAGACTATTACGTCAACATCCGCAAAGCCATCTTAAACGGCTTCTTCATGCAAGTCGCGCACAAAGAACGAAACGGCTCGTACTTAACCGTCAAAGACAACGAATCGGTTTTGTTGCACCCGTCTACGAATTTAAGCGGTAAACCCGAGTGGGTCGTGTACAACGAGTTCGTCTTAACGTCCAAGAAGTACGTCCGGACGGTCACGGAAATCAAAGGCGAGTGGTTAATCGACTTGGCCGAACATTATTACGATTTGAGCAACTTCCCGAGTTGCGCCGCGAAAAACGCGTTGCAGCAGCTGTACACGCAACGAGAGAGAATCATCGGTACTCATACTAAGGGTGGTAAGAAGTAGATAATTTATTACACACGTATAGCGCAGACAAGTTCACATTTTTTATACCATTTGTGTGATGTTTTTTGCACACATGTCTTCATTATATTCCCCGCGCGCTTATGTATTCCTCCGATACTACTAAGAATAAAAACGCGTTTTCTCTCGCGGAAAAACAGTACCGAATGCGAGTCTTGGAAACGATTCGCGTGGACGCGAAAACTGGACGCAGACGGAAGCGCGGGACACTGGTGGAAGAGATCGACCTCTCCGATGCGATTGATTTTTTCGAATTCGGTCACTCCGAATCGTCCTCCGTGATGCGCGTTTCGGAGAAGGAGGAGGAGGAGAAGAAGCGGGCAAAGACGTGTAAGAAGGCAAAAGGCGGCGTCGAACCTCGGGTGTGGAAGTTATTGGACCACCCGGGCGCGTATTACGTCGAGAACGCGTTAGATTTTCGAGAACAGAGAGCGTTAATCGCGCATTGCGTGAAAAGACTCCCGGAACGACCGAATAAAACGAATCATTGGCAAAGATTGGGGAAACCGTTGCCGGCGGATTTGTATCGAGCGGCGAAAGCGGGTTTGTATTTGAACGAGGAGGAAAACGGGTGGATGGAGTTAGAGAAACCTCCGAAACGAGGCGACGGGATGGAATCGAGAGCGGCGAGGCTTTTGTTGAGGAAATTACGTTGGGCTACGGTTGGGGCACCGTTCGATTGGACGAAGAGAGTTTACGAGGAAGAGCGAGCGCCGGAGGTTGACGAGAGGATTAAACGAGCGTGCGTGAAGACGCTGGAGATTGTGTTCGGGAAAGAAGCTTTCGTTGAAAAAGGAGAGGAGAAATTCTTCGACGGGCAAGTCGGGTTGGCGAATTTCTACGCTCCCGGAGACACTTTAAACGGTCACGTGGATGACGCGGAGATGAACTTGAGTAAACCAATCGCCTCGCTTTCGCTCGGTTTGCCGGCTATTTTTCTCCTCGGGCAAAAATCGAAAGCCTTAAAGCCGGTGACTGCTTTAATCGTTCGCAGCGGAGATGCGATCGTGCTCAGCGGTGAATCTCGAACGATGTTTCACGGCGTCCCGAGAGTCTTTAGCGACGGCGAAACGTTGATGAGTTCCTCAAAAACCTTTCGGTTTCCGGAAGCGCTCGAGCGCGCATTCACGACTTCTGCGGAAGAGGACGACGACGACGAATTCCTTCTCAACTTTGCCAAACGAACTCGAATCAACCTCTCGTTGCGCGACGTCAGATGAAATAACAATAACTTTTCGATGATGATAGTAATAATAAGTAGTAGTAGAAGTAGTAGTATCAGTAGTATAGCGTGTAAAATTAATTAGTACTGGGTATGGATAGAATTTGTATAAAGTCTCTCTCTCTCTCTCTCGTCTTTCAACCTCTCTCTTATTCCTCGTTCTCTCTTTCCTTCTCTCTTCTTTTTCTCTCTTTCTTCGTGATTTTCTCCCCATTCTCGTCTTCCTCCTCGTCTTCACCGGGTTCCCCCGGGTTTTCTTTCCTTTCCTGTTCCTCTTCCTCCTCGTCCGGCATTTCCGGATCTCCCGGTAAAGGGTTCGGCATCGGCTGTTTGATTTCCTGCAAATCCGGGAAGATGTCCGGGCGTCTCGAGGGTACCGCGCGGACGTACTCTTCGGGTAAATCGAGGACCGAACCTTCGTCTTCGTCCGCCTCTGGCATTGGTGGGGACATAGATCTGATGTAGATCTTTGTCTTTGTCTTTGTTTTGCTGCTTCGTAATTGCGCCGTCGTCGAAATTTTCTTCACGCCGGGGATGATGTTGGTGTTCTTATTCGTCATCGTCCTGTAATTATTAGTAGTACGACGAGTGCTCCCGGAGGCGAACGCGCTCGACGTCGCTCGCCCCGCGGAGGTGGTGAATACTGCTACGCTTTGCATTTTTGCTTGTGCTCTCGGTGTGTGTTTGTGTGTGTCTGTATCGCAATTTATAAAGAGAAAAAGAAGATAAAATGGAAGACTTTTTCTCTAAAGAAAGGGAAAGAAAGTCAACGGAAGAGAGAGAAAAAGAGCTTTTCAGAGATACGACGACGAGAATATATACAACGCACTCGATCGAGGGAAAATCGTATACATGAAATTATTGCACACGTAATAATAAAAGCTGAATAATCCTCTCGTCGCTTTCCGGGTTAGGGTTCTTGAAGCGTAACAGACGAGAGAACCACTGTTGCACTCCAAAGAAGACGAGTTTTTTGCACTTAAAAAAAAAAGAAGCGTTTGGAAGCAAAACGAAGGAAATTTCTCTTCACACATCTTCAGAGCATCACATTATATATAACCAAGTCCTAACCTTTGCCTTACCAATTCACACGTCGTCCAAACTCGCACCTTTTCAACGTTCAAAACACGTTTCTGAGTTCACGGGATTTTCACGGGATTTTCACGGGATTTACGTAATACATATAGAAAAGAGTATATAAAAGAGAAATACTAAAATGGCGAAACTCGGGGAAGGCGATCAACGTTGGATCGTGGAAGAACGAAAAGACGGCGCGAACGTCCACGGATGGCACTGGGTGGAGAAGAATTGCAAAGAATGGACGAGACTGTTTTTCGAGTCTGCGTTCGTGAGTGGTTGTGGCGGCGATTTGGGGGACGTGAGGTTCGTGAAACCACTACGGATCACCGGCGAAGCGTATTTGAACCAAAGAAAAGGAAAAATCATACCCGGATACGAGTTGGAACTCTCCATCGACTACGAGCTCGAAGGCGAAAAAATGGGGACGATGGTGTTACCGTACGTGAGCGATGAGAACAGAGGGGAGGATACCGAAATAAAATTGCGTCAAAAGGACGAGAGCGAGAAAGCGAAGAAGGCGAAGCGGCGGATCGAAGAGAAAGGCGGGAGAGAGAAAGTGCGAGAGGTGGTGAAAAAGTGGGAGGAGGAAATGGCGAGAGGGACGCCGGCTTTGGCCGTGAAGACGTCGGAAGAGAGTGGTAGTAATAGTGCGAACAACAAAATAGCGAGGGAGGAAGCGGAGGCGAAAGAAAAACCAAAACCGACGACGGCGAAAGGAAAGACGGAACACGAATATAAAAGCGCGCCGTTGTCGACGAAATATCATACCATAAAAATCAAAGAAAAGTTTTTGTGTCGGGCGACGGACGTGTGCGAGGCGTTGCTAGACCCAAGGCGTGTGATGCATTTCACGAGAACGAAATGTACGGGCCAGAAAGGCGTAGGAAAATTTGAAATGTTCGATGGAAGCGTACGCGGCGAAACGATTACATTCATAGACGGCGAGCGAATAGTACAAAAGTGGCGGTTTAACTCGTGGGTTCCGGATCATTACTCGACAGTGACCATGGTGTTGAAAGAACCAGAGCCTGGGAACTGCATTTTAGAGCTGATTCAGACGGACGTGCCGGAAGCTGACGCGCACGGGAACGAAAACGTCATGGAAGTCACCGAGAACGGATGGAAGAATTTAATTTTCGCTCGCATAAGAAACGCGTTCGGGTACGGCGCCAACCTATAGCTTTTGTTTTTAAACAGATTTAATAATTGTGTTTTACACTCAAGTCTATTGTTTTCACTCAATGAATAATCTCTTCCTCGTAGGTAAATCATACATCACAGTATCGTCATGATTTTAATCTTTCTCGCTTTCTCTTCTCTCTTTCTCGCGCGCGCGCTATATTTTTTCAACTCTCTCTTCTATTCAAACTGCACTTCTCTCTCGGCTACCTTTCTATCGACGTTGTCCGTTGGCGGGGACGTACGCGGGCTTGTCATAATCCGTGCCTTTTTCAGTCTCTGAATCCTTTTGATTACCTGGACCGGCAATGCCTAACCAATCCCAGTTCTCAAAGTGAATCTCGTCCAAACCGACTTGCGTCTGTTTCTCGCACTCCTCGTTGCACGGATTAGTCTCCGTGATAAGATCTCCGTGATAAGATGAAGCATAAGCACACCCACACACAGGTTCTGAACTTGGAAACCCGAACACTTTAATCTTCCAACACACACCAGACCTCTCCGGCAACCACGTCACTTTGTTACCGCGAATAAACTGCGCGTTGTTTTCAGTCTCGAAGAACATCTCGTCTCCAACCTGCTCCCACGCGGCGTCGTCGCACGGATTGGTTGCAGACACGTTACCATCGGCGGCGCCTACATACAAGATCGCACTCTTCGACTTTGCGACTGTTTCGTTCGAGCCGTAGGCGTCGATTTTGTTCACCCACAAAGCCGAGGCGAACTCGTACACGACTTCTGCCGTATCGGCTGGTAAAGTGCCCGCTTCCCACGGCCCGATTTCATCTGCATCCAACCTCTTCGTTTTCCAACCGTTACCAGTCTCACCTCCTTCCTTAACGCAATCGACCACATGTTCCGGCTCCCATCCTTGCTGGTCTACAGAAGGGGCTGGTTCATAATCATCTCCGACGACATATAATCTACTGATGTTGTAGTTGGCAATGCATTTAGTAGCATCGATCGGATCCTGAGTAGCACCGACAAGCTGCGTGATGGGCGGCGGCGGCGGCGATGGCGGCGGCGATGGCGTCGGGGGCGGAGACGGAGGGGACGGAGGAGGAGGAGCCGGTGGAGACGGGGGTGGAGACGGGGGGGATGGTGGTGGAGGTGATGGAGCAGGAGGAGGAGGTTTCGCAGGCGGCGGCGCCGGTGCTGAGTACGGCGGCGGCGGCATCAACTGATACGCCTCTCTCGTCAATATGACGGTGTACGCTTCCGTAAATCCCGCATCGTGGAGAGAGGTGATTAACGTGCTCTTTGCGGTTGTTCCTTCTAACGTATCGAGGCCGAGCGCATTGATTTTATCAATGAGACCCTGAATATACTCCGCGTCCGACAAGACATAAAAATCGACGTCGACGGAGCCGTAACTCGCGACGAGCAAGCTTCTCGTGCTCACCGACAAAAAGTCGTTGTCTTCCGCTTGACTCAAAAGCGTTCTGCGTCGGCCAACTTCGTCGAGGGGAGTGTTTTCAACGTCATCGATACCGACCGCTTTCGGATTGACATCCAAATAAAGCGCCAAACCGTCCAAAAAGTCGTTGTCTACAAACGTATCCTTCGTGTACCCATCCACGCGAACCGAGGCTACAATCTTCGAGGATAACTCACCAACCGTCGACGGCGTAGAATTCGCGTATCCTGTCGCGTAGTACACCGCCGCGTACACACCCGCCATGATTGAAACGAGTAGAACGGTCATGTAGACGGTCCATCTCATCGCTTTTCTCGTCTCCTTACGAACGGCTTTCTTGGTCATAGTCGGCGTTCTCTTGAGCGACGTCGTGCGACTCGCCATGCGCGACAACGTATTCGTTCTCTGAAGTTGCTGCACCTCCGTTTCTTCGCTCTGCGCTTGTTTCTTCGCGAGACCCAACATGTTGATGGTGTTATTTTTGAAACTCTGGAGTTGACCGAGGACACCTTTCTTCGGCTCGACGAATTCGTCGCCAAGCTCCTCGTTGAATTCCTTGACGTCCTTGTACCACGAGTGCAGAAAGCAGCCAGAGTATCCTACCGCTCCAAGCGCAGCAAACGCAATCATACCGGAACCAAGATTTTCAGCGTAATCGCTCTCGACGTCCCCAGTCAACCCGAGCGCGCAGCCGTGAACAATCATGAGACAGAACTCGATAATAATCCAGGCGATGTTTTGTAAGAACAAGGAATACGGTCGAATAATCGCGACGTACGCCAAGTGCATGAAGTCGAGGCAGAACAGCACCTTGGCTTGATACGTCGCCTCGGCATCTTCTGTGTACATGCCGTAAATAGCAGCAGAAAAGAACAACTTCGCGTACGCCAGGAAGATGGCATACGCGTACCAATACGGCGAAAGCGTCTTGTTCCTAAACGAAGCGCCTTCAAGGTCCGTCTCCCACGATTTGAATCGACCCGTGTTTGACTTCAAGCCTTGCATGACTGCGCTAAATCCCCACCAATCTCCACGTTCGCGAATTGATTTCGGGTGCGGCGGCGTTGCTCGGAAGATGATGTACCCGAGAGGACACACAATCGCGAAGAACGCAAACAGCATGCCACACAACCCAACCGCGTAGCCGGCGCCGGTCTGACCAACCATGACAACCATTAAAGCTCTCGTGACGCCAGGACCGACGATTAAGAGGGCGAGTAATTCAATCGCCGGAATCGTCATGAACGCCGGAATGACCCAGAACTTTCGCAAACACACGATGACGCCCGTGACGTGCGCAAAGATTGCCAAAGTACAAAAGACAGAGGCCCAAAACGCCACCTCGACAAAGTAATCCCAACCTTCTTCGTCATAAACACCAACTGCGGCGTCGATAATCGCAAGCTCATCTTGAACCGGGATCGTGTTCCACTCCTCCGTCGTGTCTTGAAGCAACTTACGGCGACCTCCAGCCTTAGCAGCCGCGGTGTACGTCGTTTCCGTGAGTTCCGCAAACATCTCGTCCTCGTCGAGTTCCATACCTCTCTTCACGCCGAACAATTCCGTTTGGTACGTTGAATCGTGATACACCGGCTTCGAAACTTCCGGCGCTGGAATGGCCATGTTCAAGAACATCAATCTACCCATAGAGACGGCGTATTGCGCCGGCATTCTCGGCACGGCGAGCATGGACGTGAAGGCCAACTGTTGGAAGAAGGCAATCATAGGCAGAATCGAAAGCGTGTCGACGACGATGGGACCTCCTCCAGGCAAAGGCGTCAACGAAGCGATCGATAAGAGCGACCCAACGGCCAAACCGAAGGTTGACAAGTGGGCGGCGTTGGAGACCGTGCCGGACGCCGTGTATTGCAAAATGTCGAGGGATACGCCGTCGCCGTTCCAGTTCCCGGAGATGTCTCTCGTAGAATACGGGTACGTACCAACTGCGCACACTTTGTTCGCGTTCGCCCAGCATCTCACGTACACTTTACCGACTGAAGCATCGTATAAAACGTCCTTCGCCCAGCAGTTTGTGACGTTCAAGGCTTGCAAAAGATTCCCCGGAGTCAATCGAACTTTCTCGCCAAAATCGACGAGAAAACCGACGTACGTCTGCGTGGAGAAACCTCGATTCGGACTCGTAATCTTTGGCGTCGGCGGGAGGATATCGTACGTGAGCTTGAGACCGTCACCTTGCGTCGTTGAAGGACGTCCGCGTTTATCGACCAACTTTTCCCAGTCTAAGTTTACAATTCTCGAGCCGTCTTCACACGTCAACTCTACGTCGAACTTGTGTAAGCCAGTCGAGTACGTAATCGCTGGATCTTCAACAACACGCACTGGAGTACCAACCTCGCATCCTTCCGCAATAATCAACGAAGAACTTTCGGAGTTTTCCGGTCCAAAAGACGCGTCCAACTTGTTCAAGGTCACGCGAACAACAGCCACGCCGGGCTTTCCGTTGCCTTCAAAGATGCTCCAAGCGCGTTCCGTCTCTCGGACGATTTGAATACCTCCATACTCCCACGTGGTCGAATTGAACTCGTGCTTTTCGTTCACTAACGGCGCTGCATCAATTCGGGCGGTTAAACGCACGAGATCTTCGTTAAATGGCGGCGGTTTCGGGAACGGCGGCGGCGGAGGCGGAGGCGGCGGAGGCGCATTCGGCGGCGGTCTCGGCGGCGGAGGCGACGGTGGCGGCGGAGGCGGCGACGGCGGCGGAGGCGGCGCGGCGACTACGATATCTCCAAAATCATTCTTCACGTTAGATATAATCACTCCATCTCTCTCAAGTTCACCTCTCCACTGCGATTTTTCGAAATCCTTCAGCGATGATTGTAAGCTCGTGGCGTCCGCTTCGTCCAACGCGGCGACGCTGTACGATATCGTGATCGAGTTTGTTATGCCCGCGAGCTTTCTTCGCTTCGAATCGCCGCCAAATGATATAATGTCTTCGCAATCATCGTACGTGATTGCACCCGAGGCAATGTTCAACATCCTCGCCAACGCCGCCCTGAAAGACGCTTGCTTGTCCGAAAACTCGTCGCAATCGTATCCGGTAAAAGTCGTTTTTGTGCTGAACGAGTACGTCGCCGGCGGTGGAGACGGAGGTGGCGGATACGGAGGAGGCGAAGGAGGAGGCGAAGGAGGTGGACTCGGTGGTGGAGGTGGAGATGGCGGCGGCGACGGCGGAGGAGGAGGCGAAGGGGGCGGACTCGGCGGCGGCGACGGCGGAGGACTCGGCGGCGGTGGACTCGGCGGCGGCAACGGCGGAGGACTCGGCGGCGGTGGACTCGGCGGAGGCAACGGCGGAGGACTCGGCGGCGGTGGACTCGGCGGTGGACTCGGCGGTGGACTCGGTTCTTGCGCGCTCGCGAACAAGAAGAATCCTTTGGCCTCGTTTGAACCACTCCTGCTCCCATTCTCCCCCTTAAAAGAAGAAGAGGAGAAAGAAGACGAGCGTCCGTTTTGCGTCGTCGTAAACGTCGTCGTCAAATCACCGAAACAAAACATCACCAACACCGCGATCAGCAAAGAGACCATCGCGTTCTTCTTCTTCTCGACGGAAAGAAAACGAGAAGAAGATCTTCTCATTTTTGTCTCCTTCTTTTCCGGACGATTCAAACCACTCGATCGCGCTTCCGAACGCGGGGACATAATCACTCTCTTTGTTTCTTTCTTCCTCTCTTTCTCTCCGTCTCAGTAAAAAGATGTCTTTTAAGCGCAAAGGCGCGAGGAAAGTGTCTCTCTTTACTTCTTCCCGATCTCTTCTTCGATGATCTCGGGTTATAAAGAGAGAGAGATTCGCGCGCGTCTAATCTAATCGTTTATCGCGCCGCTTCGTCTCAGAGTCTCCGGCGTGATCTGCCCAAAACAATTATTTCTCTCTCTTTCTTTCTCTCTTTATATATATGTATATGTCTTTAAACGCTCTCTCTCTCTCTCTAAACTCCTTCCGTTCAAAGAGATCTCTCTCTCTGCTTTGAAAAGTGTTACCTCTGAGGCTACAGAAAGAAGCGCGCGTTTAAATTTGTGGAGTTTGCGAAGGAACGAGAGAGAGGATTACTTATTCTGTTCTTAGCGTCTCACACGCCAGAGTTCTGTGCTTAAAAAATCTCTCATCAAGTTTCTCTCGAAATAGGTGTCGAGACCCCTCCTCGCTCAAAAAATCTCTCTCTTCTCTCTGCTGGCGGATTTTGTGTCGGGTGTTGTTTAGGGTTATTCACGCTTTTTCACGTAAAATTTTTTTTTTTTGACTTCTTTTCTTTCGTTTTTTTCTTCTCTTTCGTCACTCTCTCTCGAGTTAGTTGTTCATCCAAAAGGATAATGGTTTCTGTCGTGTCCTTGTCCACCCCTCTTTTGTCGTCGCCTTCGTCGTCTTTAAAAAGAACCACAAGCAGAAGGACACCAACAAAGCGTCGCTTAGTAGGAGGGTGTTCTTTGTCTTCGTCTTCTTCTTCTTTAAGAGTAAACGCATTCGTCGCGAAAACGACGACGTTGACGATTTTGTGGCTCACCGTGATGGGTGGTTTTGTACCAACAACGACGGACTTTGCGATGGCGATGGGTGGTGACGACGGGACGACGACGACGACGCGCCGAGTGGACGAAAACGCTTCTTCTTCTGTGTTTAACGGGAAATATTCCGACCCGAACCATCCGGGGTGTTTGCGAGGGATCGAGAGAGTACGTTCGACGACGAAAGCGAAAGTGTTCGGAGAAGATGGCACGCCTGGGTGTCAAGCGGGACAAGAGACGAAAAAATGGGAACTCGAAGGCGAGTTAAGAGGGGAAAACGAGATACTCATCGATTTTTCCAAGAAAGGAGGACCGAAGAATTTACTCGGGAAATGGACCGGCAGTGGCGTTTTGTTCCCAGACGGGAACACGTGGTCAAAGTTATAAATAATAGCGCGTAAGCGCGTAAGCGTTGTCATTTTGTAATAAGTATTTTATAGCGAGATTTTATATCATCAGCGTTCATCGTTTTTGAACGAAAACTATCGTCGATAACGCTGGAATCGTGAGCGATAAGTCGTCGACGTCGGACGTTCCTCCGGATATTTTCACGCGACGTAACCTTTCCGCGTCCTCACATATCGCGCCTTGCGCCGGGTGCGGCTCTAAAATTTTGGCGGTCGAAGCGTTTCTCACGTGACGTTGGAACGCTTTCTCGGCGTAGTTCTCGATGTCCGTCGACGTCGCGTTGACACACACGACGATGCGTTCAAAGTTGTCGCATATTTTTAGCTTCTCGAAACCATCGTCGATGACGTAGACGAGTAAACCTGGTATTTGATTGTCGCCGCGATTGAAAAACGAGACGCGATTTTGAACGTCTTTAAACGTCTCCAAAGAGAAGAGCTTCGAGCTCGAACGAATGGACATCAACTCGCAAAAGTAGTCCGTTTGTGCGAGTATGTCTTCTTGTGAAGGTTTATTCTCCTCAACGTTCGCTAAGAATGGACGAATCAAATCATATCGTCCTTCGTTTTTCGATCGCGGGGGCATCCCGACGCCAAAATTGTGCGTCTCGCCGGAGAAATCTAATCGATTGAACCAATCGCCGCTATCGTAACTGTCGCGATCTAAACTCTTCGAACGCAACAATTCGTCGCCGGCGTGGAGAAAAGGCACGCCCTGGGACAACGCGACGATTGAAGTGCACACACGATTCATGCGAATTCTATCGCGTAACGTCGTGTGTTCGCTGCTCGCGCGAAGCGCTATGCAATCGAACAACGTTTCGTTATCGTGCGCGGAAAGGTAATTAACGGTTTCTTTCGGTTCTCCCGCGTACGCTACATTTGAGTTCTCATACGCCGCATTTCTCAGTTGTGTCTCGACGCCATGTCTGTTCGTGAAAACGTATTCGCGTAAATTACCGGCGAACGCGGCGATAATTTTCTCGCCGTCTTCCATCGTTCGATATCTGCGAGACAGGTCGTCGTTACCTTGCGCGGCGTTCGCGCGGTCGAGCAAACCCGTCGCAAAACCTTGTTCACGAGGATCGCCAAACGGAGTTCCACCAACAGCGCCTTCGCGAACGCGATCGTTGAAGGAACCGATGCCAGTATTCGCGAGGTTCATTTGCGAAGCGTTCGCGCCGACGCGGTTTTGTACAACCTCGGCGTAATCCCATCCCTCGCCGTATAAATACAATTTCGATCCATCGACGCCGTCTTTTTCTAAAGTCAACGCCTCTAACTTTGCTTTCGCTTTGAGCATGGTTTTTAACATGATGTGTCCCATTAAATCGAAACGAAACCCGTCGACTTTGTAATCTTTCGCCCAGTGGATTAAATCATCGACGATGAGTCTGTCGAACATGTAATGTTCGCTCGCGGTGTTGTTACAGCACGTGGACGCCTCGTAGTCGCCGCGAAAATTTCTTCGATGGTAGTATCCCGGAACGATTTTATCTAAAACAGAGTTCACATCGGTCGGGCCGCTGCTCAAAGTGTGATTATACACCACGTCGACGATGAGTCTCAAGTTCATTTTTTCGCTCAAGGACTTGACCATTTCGCGGTACTCTAAAATTCTCGTCGGACCGTCTGGATTGGTCGAATACGAGCCTTCCGGGACACCGTAGTGCACCGGGTCGTATCCCCAGTTGAAGGCATCTTCCGAGGCAATTTTTGACGTCAACATTTGTTGAAACTCCGAGTCGCTTTCCAACGCCTCCATGCCGGAAATATCCGCCGAAGAGAGCGACTTTTGATTTTCCGCTCGTTCCGGAACGCTCCCGAAATCGTACGTGGGGAGTAAGTGGACGTGCGATAATCCGTGCTGCGATAATTTCTTCAAATGTCTCACGCCTCTTCCTTCTTCGCACGAGAATGCTTTATACTTCCCTCTCGCGTCTTCCGGCACGGAATCATCCAAGGCGGAAAAGTCGCGCACGTGCAACTCATAAATACCGCCTTCGCAAATGTGATTCAAACTCGGTTTCGCGAACGTTTCCCATCCTTCCGGTTTCGCCGACGCGTCGTTCTCGACGTCAAATATGTGCGCTCTTCGTCCATCCGCGGCTAACGATCTCGCGTAAGGATCCGACGCGATTGAAGTCATCACTTTATTTTCTTTCGGATGAAACACCGTCACTCTGAAATTGTAATACATCTGGTACAACTCTTTACGCCTGCCGTGAATAATCCACGTTCCGTTCGAGCTATCAAACATCATCTTCAATTCCTCCTTCGGGTGCGAGAAATCTGGAGAATCGAAGAGTAAGAAATCAACTTGAATGGAGCTTGGCGCCCACAACGTGACGACGATAATTTCGTCCATAAAAGTACACCCGAGCGGCCCATCGTAGCTGTAAAATGCATCCAACGCGCCGTGGATTTGCAAGCCGCACGCATCGAGTGGTTCATTCTCGTTCTTATCTTTCCTTTGCTTTTTCGTTCCAACGGCGAGTTGCGTTTTCAACAACAATTTCATTTTCGCATCCGAAACCGTCGACTCGCCGATTTCGTAAAACGCGAAACATTTTTCGTTGAACACGGCTGGAAACTTCTCCTTCACGGCCGTATCGATGCTATCTTCCTCCACTCGCGATAAAGTAGCCTGCAAAACATCCCCATCCTCCGGATCCTCGCTCTCTACTCCGTCCATGGTTGCTTTCAAACTGCCGCTTTTACTCGAATACAATTCCACCGCGACCTCTTCTTCTTCTTCTTCTCCTCCTCCTCCTCCTCCCCCCTCCTTCACGCCGTTAAAATCTCTCGGCAACGCCACCAACCGCGCATCCAGCAAGATAGCCCGGTGACAATTCACGTCTCCTTTCGGCAACTTCTCCAAATCCGGCTTCTCCTGCCAAATCTCTTGGTATCCGCTCACTAAGAAAATCTCCACGTCCTCTTCGCCGCTCGGCACTTTCATCGACTCCGCGCGCACGTCCTGCTCTTCGCCTTTGTGCAACAAAACCGAAACGATTTTCGAACTCGTCCCTTCTAATTCCACTTTATACGTCTCAAACTGTGGCAATGATGAGTTTACTGGAAATAACGGTTCGTTCCAATCCGTCGGTTTCGGCACGTCCCCCCAGACGTGGAGACCAAAACCAACGTAATCCGATTCCTGACGATGGTAGTTGACGACTAAGAAACGCGTGTTGTTGTTGTTGTTGTTCTTGTTGTTGTTCGTCCCAGTAGTAGTATCGTCAGGCGAAAAATTTTGGACGATGATGTGTCGTCCTCGTCGTCGCGATCGTCGTCCTCGTCCTCGTCGTAAAGAAGAAGAAGAAGAAGAAGAAGAACCGAAAGCGCGATTTGATTTCTTCGTATCTCCTCTTCCCG
>Ga0115000_10001553_pt1 | contig 20195 bp, 20 predicted proteins | sample ArcticOcean_MG_C_6_FD_89690 | JGI IMG/M metagenome (GOLD analysis project Ga0115000, IMG submission 89690) | Marine microbial communities from western Arctic Ocean - ArcticOcean_MG_CB8_128 | ecosystem: Environmental > Aquatic > Marine > Oceanic | place: Arctic Ocean: Canada Basin | collected... | reverse complement strand
TCTACCGAATCATATTCATCTGGTCTGAATTCTTTAATAATATTAGGACCGTAGCCTGGGTAAGAGGGGCCGTTTAATGCCATGTAAATAGCTCCTGTGTTAGGGTTGATAGCAATGTCTCGAACTCTTTGATTAAACTCAGAGAAGTATTGGTCCTCAGATTCAACTTCAAGACCGTCGGCAGATAAATGCAGTACGCTTAAACGTTCGTATTGGCCGCCAAGACCACCGAGTACAGACAGTAATACGGTGTGGTTCCATGCAGGAATAGCTGGGTGGTTGTAATACTCAATCCCGTTTACAGCGATGCACGGTGCCCATGCACGCAATGGCTCTCTGACGTTGTTTTCTTCGCAGAAGGCGAGTTCAGATGTGCCATTGCACAGACCTTCTACATTAGGCCAGCCATAGTTGCGGCCTGGCTCTATGATGTTAAACTCATCCCAGTTACTCTGACCATGTTCAGAGCTGTAAATAATCCCATCTGGTCCTAAACATAATCCCTGGCTGTTTCTGTGACCCCAGCTATAAACGTAGCTTCCAGGCCATGGGTTGTCTGACGGTATAGATCCGTCTAGGTTTAATCTCAACATCTTACCATTTAAGTGGCTCTGGTTCTGAGAAGAATTACCTCCATCACCTGTGTCGCCAGTACTCATCAGTAAGGTATTGTCAGGTAGTATTAAAAGTCTAGACCCGTTGTGAATACCTCCTGCATCAACGGTTAAAAGTATCTCTTCGTTAACTAGGTTCTCTCCATCAAAATCAAATACGCTGAGGTTTTCCGAGGCGTTACTCCAGCTACTTCCTGTGCAGTAAACAAGGAACACCTTAGGTGTGTTCTCCCAGTCTGGGTGCATAGCCATTCCTAGTAGGCCTGGTTCCGCACCATTTCCACCAAAGACATCGATGTTTAAGACATTAGTATAAGAACCCGTTTCTGGATCTATCCTCAAAACATCTCCAGGCCTAGTTGTAGCCCAAAGCATATCGTCTGGTCCCCAAAGGATTTCCCACGGGATTTGAAGCCCCGTTACTAAATCATATTCATTTAATAATGTTCCTTCTATGTCCCATTGAGTTTGGGCTTGAGAAGAAGACGAAACGAAAAGGAGAATTGCCGCAAATAGTGTAGGTATGTTTTTCATCACCTGCAAGTTAGTCTTAGAAAGATAATTCTATTAGATTGCTATAGATTTAATAACGATAAATGAAAAAGATTGCAGTATTAACGTCTGGGGGTGATTCGCCGGGTATGAACGCAGCTATTAGAGCTGTAGTTAGGTCATCCGTTTACAATGGAGTAGACGTGTGTGGCGTGTTTAGAGGTTTCTCAGGTCTTATTGAAGGTGATTTCAAGGATTTAAAAGTGAGATCCGTTGCAAATATTCTTGGCAGAGGAGGCACCATCTTGAAGTATGATAGATGTGAAGAGTTTCGCACTGTTGAGGGAAGGAAGAGAGCTTATGAGAATCTGATTTCAGAAGGTGTCGAGGGATTAGTAGTTATAGGAGGGAATGGGACGTTCACCGGAGCACTTATGTTTCACGAAGAGCATGGATTTCCTGTAGTGGGACTGCCGGGGACCATTGATAATGATTTAGCCGGTACGGATAACACCATAGGTTTCGATACCGCTACTAATACAGCCGTAGAGGCAGTAGATAAAATTAGAGATACTGCGGATAGTCACAACAGACTATTTTTCATTGAGGTTATGGGTCGTGATAGTGGATTCATTGCCCTTAGCACAGGTATTGCAACTGGTGCGATCGCCGTAATGACACCTGAAACAGGAACCACGGTTAATGACTTAATTAACGTGCTGGAGAAAGCTCACGAGAGAAAAAAATCAAGCTCCATTGTGATTGTTGCAGAAGGGGATGATAATGGTGGTGCATATGAGATAGCAAAGCGAGTTATAGAGATCACGGACAAGTACGATGTTAGAATCACGGTTTTAGGTCACCTACAGCGTGGCGGTAGCCCCACTTGTGCAGACAGAGTGTTAGCGTCAAGACTAGGGGTAGAGGCTGTTGAGTCGTTATTGAAAGGTGATGTTAATTGTATGATAGGAGTGGTAAATGATAAACTTGTCCACACAGATTTCGAAACAGCTATAAACAACAAGAAAAATACTTTAAAAGATGAGGTTAGATTAGCCCAAATTCTATCAATTTAGACTTTTCTTTGCATAGAAATTAGAACCCTTTTTTATAAGAACCATGTCTACAAAACGTATTGCAATTAATGGATTTGGCCGTATCGGCCGTTTAGCTTTTCGTATAATGCAAAAACGCAACGATGTAAGCATCATTGCTATTAATGATTTAACGGATGTAAACACACTAGCTCACTTATTAAAGTACGATAGTGTTCACGGAAGATTTGACGGAGACGTAAATGTGGTTGATGGAAATTTAGTGGTTAATGGTGACACCGTTAGGGTTACAGCAGAGCGAAATCCCTCTGACCTTCCATGGGGAGAATTGGATATTGATGTAGTGATTGAATCAACTGGTGTTTTCACACACGCTGACACAGCTGCTGGCCATATCAAGGCTGGTGCAAAAAAAGTCGTAATCAGCGCGCCTGCTAAGGGTGACTTGAAAACGGTAGTTCTAGGAGTTAATGATAACATCTTAGCAAAAAGTGATACTATAGTTTCCAATGCTTCGTGCACAACGAACTGTTTAGCCCCGATGGCTAAAGTCCTTAATGATTCATTCGGAATAGAAAAGGGATTCATTACTACGATTCACGCATATACTTCCGACCAACGCTTACAAGATGCGCCTCATAAAGATCTTCGTAGATCGAGAGCTGCTGCTGTTAACATGATTCCAACTTCTACAGGAGCTGCTGTTGCTGTAGGACTGGTTCTTCCTGAATTAGCTGGAAAACTTGACGGTTTAGCGATTAGAGTCCCTACACCTACCGGTTCTGTTACTGATCTTACTGTTGAGTTAAGTCGTGACGTTACTGTTGAGGAGGTTAACGCAGTAATGAAAGCTGCTGCTGAAGGGCCGATGAAGGGTATACTATCCTACTGTGAAGATCCTATTGTTAGTTCTGATATTGTTGGAGATGCTCATAGTTGTATTTACGATGTAGACCTGACACGTGTTTCAGGTAATTTAGTAAAGGTATTCGGATGGTACGATAACGAAGCTGGTTACGCTACTCGTGTGGCAGATTTAGTTGAACGTATTTAAAGCTAAGTAAATGATTGTTCTTATTGCTGACAGCGGATCTACTACATGTGATTGGTTAGCTATAGATAAGAATGGTTTGAAGTTGGCTGAGTTCCAAACCATGGGATTTAACCCATATTTTCACGATGCTGTTAAAATATTCTCAGAGCTAAATAATTGTACTGAGATGTCTTCTATATCTAACGCAGTAGAGAGAACTTATTTCTACGGAGCCGGTTCAAGCTCGGAGGAAATGTGCAGTATCATTAAAGATGGGTTAAGCCGTGTGTTGCCGAAGTCTAAAATCCATGTAGGTCATGACTTAGAGGGCGCTGCGTTTTCTACCTGGACGGGTACACCTGCTATCACTTGTATTCTCGGAACGGGATCTAATTCCTGTTATTTCGATGGAGAAAAGGTTTTTGAAGAACTTCCTTCCCTGGCATACATTCTAGGAGATGAGGGGAGTGGTAGCTGGTTTGGGAAGAGGCTTTTGCAGGCATTCTTTTACAAGCAATTACCACAGCATATCCACGAGGATTTCGTTAAGACATTTGGTATAGACGGCTCCAGTGTAAACCAGGTTAATAAACGAGTATATACTGAACCTAACCCTAATGTTTATCTAGCAAGTTTCATGACTTTCGTGGGGAAGCATAAATCTGACCCAAAGGTGAATGAATGGTTATTAGAAGGATTCGGTGCATTTTTAGATATTCACGTGGAGTGCTTCGGAAACAGTAAGTCTGTACCCATTCACTTCATAGGTTCAGTAGCCTATCACTTCCAGGAGGAGTTGAGAGAAGCATGCGCTTTGCGTAATCTTCAGGTGGGGAACTTGATTAAAAAGCCTATTGATGGGTTGTCTAAATATCACCTTGATTACGTTCTAAAAAAGTAGTCTTCTTAATCTGCCCAAGTGCTATTAGGTGCGCCTGGGCTACCGCCGAAACTGTTTGAGGGTAGCCATGAACTAGGCAGGCTATTATCGAATCCTATGCCCCTCCATTCTAGTGATGGTCCATCTCCGTCGGGTTCTGTAGGCCACTCGCTAAAGTCCGAATACTGCACTCTGTCTATCTCCACTCCATCATCGTTCACTAGCCTAATGATGCCGCCATTATTGCTAAGCTCTGTGCCGCTCGAAAACTCTACGAGTTGAGTAGCATATGGTAGCTCCCCGGCATAAGAATCAATATCAGCAGTTATTAATACATATCGTCCAGGTTCAATATGTGTTCCCTCTGCAAACGGTGCTTCAACCTCATCCGTGATATACCATCCGCTTATATCTATTGTTACAGTGTATGGGTTGTATATCTCGACGAATTCCCATTCGCTATCTGGTCCTTGTTCGAAACTAGGATTATAGTGTATCTCTGAAATGACGGGGGCAAATTCCAATGCGGGATTACATATTTGACCATACAAGGATAATAATTCGAGTAAATCACCCCCATCTATAACACCGTTATTATTTAAATCTTGTGGGCATTGCTGACAGAAAATCATTGCTGGCCCTAATGCTAACAACACACATAACACATATTTATTCATTGCTTTTTAAGGCAAAGAACATGCTAGATCTAGAGGGTTTAAATTAGGTTTTGTGTACGAATATAGTAGGTTTATAAGTGTAGCCGAGCCTCGCAAACAAACATTGTGGTGGCACTGTCATCACAATCTATAACTTTATTGTAATCGCAACTGGACAGTGATCTGAGCCATGGACATCATTAAGAATAGCCTCGCCTGAGATATGATCTAATATCCTATTACTTGCGACCATGTAATCTAGTCTCCACCCCACGTTTTTCTCACGTGCACTCCCTCTGTAACTCCACCAACTGTATTTAATTTGCTCGGGATTTTTCGCACGCCAAGTGTCAGTAAAACCAGCTGCCAACAGGCAAGTTAGACCGTCAATTTCTGCCTGTGTATAGCCAGGGGTCTTGTTGTAGTTAGGTTTAGGACGAGCGAGGTCTATCTCACTGTGAGCTACATTCAAATCTCCACAGCAGATGACTGGTTTTGTCGAGTCTAATACCTGTATGTATTTTCTAAATGCGACATCCCATTTTTCTCTGAATGGCAGGCGTTTAAGTCCAGAAGAGGAGTTAGGGGTATAAACAGTTACGAAATGAAATTTTTCGAACTCTGCATGCAGTACCCGACCTTCAGTGTCAAATTCAGGTAACCCTATGCCGGCCGTCACTTTAATAGGAGGGATGCGTGTTATTATTGCTGTGCCAGAGTAGCCTTTTTTAATGGCTGATGAACTGAACACCTCGTAGCCCTCTAAGGAGTGGAGTCCGAACAGTGCTTCATGTACTTGATCATCCTGTGCTTTCGTCTCCTGCAGTGCAAGGACGTCTGTCTCAAGGTTTGACATGATATTGTCGAAGTCCTTTTTAACGATAGCTCTAACGCCATTAACATTCCAACTTACTAATTTCATTCTGGTGGTAGATATTCTGATTGTTTACGCCACTTTTTGATTTGGTCCAAAACTATATCCATAGAACAATGTTCAACTAATGGATCAGTGGTTTGGTAAAGGTGATTCAGGTAGACTTTAGAATTAGTAAACTCCTTGGATGCTTCCATTTGCAGGAATTGAGGTCCATCTGGGCAGGGGTTGATTCGGTACAGTGAATATGCTTTTTCCTCGTGAGAGTATGAAGCTATCATCATGCCGCTATGATCATGCCCAATTTCAATAGGAGCAGGTGTTCTTAGGAAAAACGCATCCCATGGTCCGACATATCCCATGCTGAAATAGGGGTAAAGCCAGTTCTTGTGTGGTATTCCCTCTTCTGTTAGAGCGTCACTTAATTTCTTAGTGCTTGATCTCAAAAGCGCAGCGACAGAATCTGAAGGATTAAAACCCGAGTAGTTTGCCCATCGTCTTTTCGGAGTGTAGTACTCCATATCCCCTAATTTAAGCTTGTAATCAAATTCAGTAGGCATATCCAGAGTGTATCCCGGGTAATACAATTTTCTATCTGTTTTAATACCAAACTCTATCTCTTTGAGCATAGTGAGCGTTCCCAGGCTCCAGTCTGAATATGCTTCGTCGTATAACCCCAGGAGACTTGCCATAGCCTTTTCTCCGAGGTCGAAATAGCTTACTGCGACGAGTCTATCGCCATCGTAAACACATACTTCACGGGTATCGAAAACAGTGGAATCAAAACCAGCATTCAGGTAGTCTATTAGAGTAGGGTGGATGAATCCTTTGAAACGGTGTTTATGTTGCTTGTAAAGTTTCTCCTTTTCCGGTGTGGGATTTGCTTTGCCGTATAGGATCTTAAATCTACGTTCGGCATTTCTTAGAATTTTCCTTTGGCTTTTTGACACTTTGTAGTGTTCTAAGTTGAGTCTTATGTTCACAACAGAATACACCTCGTTGTCTATGCAGACAAGATCCATTTTATAAAGCATTACTGCCCCCCTGAACCAACCGGATGCGAGGTACTGATCGTATCTAGATCTAGATAGCTGTCGGGGGTAGTGGGTTTGGACTAACATATCGAAGGTGTCAAATCAACCCCATTTTCTAATTAACCTCGAAATCCTAAGGCCGAACCTCCCAAAAGGAGGGAAGGTGAGGGGAAGTAAATTAAATCTAGTCGAAGCAGACACAAAGCTTCTGAGGTTTGAGAACGAATCGAAACTAGCCTTGCCATTCGAGCGACCCATTCCGCTATTGCCTATCCCCCCGAAACCCATTTCGGGATTAGCAATCTGAATGATAACTTCATTTATAGCAGTCGACCCTGCTTTAGTATTTTCGGTGAAGAAATTTATGTTCCTCGATTTAGAACTGAATATGTATAAAGCTAGAGGGTTAGGGTTTTTTGCAATAATCTCTAATACTTCATCCTTAGATTCCCATGATAAAACAGGAAGCACAGGCCCGAAAATTTCCTCCTTCATTATCTCCATGTCGGTAGTGCATTCAGTAAGAATGCAAGGTGCAATCTTTCGTTTATCCACTCCTAGTTCAAGTACTCCGCCCGGCACGTGAAGCTTAGCTCCTAATTTAACAGCCGCCTTAATAAGCCCTAAAATTCTATTGTAATGTCTTTCGTTTACAATTGCTCCAAGATCTTCGCTGTCAATAGGGTTGTCACCGAACATGGTCACTATCCTATTAGTTAGAGCTTGAACCATATCGCCTTCCATTTTCTTTTCTACAAGCATGTAGTCTGGCGCTATGCATACTTGGCCAGCATTCAAATACTTACCCCAAGCGACTCTAAGAGCGGTATTACCTAAATGTGCGCTCTTATCGACGATAACGGGGCTTTTGCCTCCTAGTTCTAAAGTTACCGGGCAAAGGTTCTCAGCTGCAGCTTTCATTACGAGTTTCCCGATTTCAGTTCCTCCAGTGAAGCAGATATGGTCGAATGGTTGGCTTGTAAGTTCAGCAGCCACTTCGGGGCCACCCAGAATCACGCTTACTGTGTCATTACTGAAGACAGATTCGATGAGCTTTTTTATGACATTTGAGGTGTTCGGAGTGTGTTCAGAAGGTTTCACAACAACTTTGTTGCCAGATGCTAGTGCGCTAAACAATGGTCTTAGCGTTAACATCACTGGGAAGTTCCATGGTGATATAATAAGCACCTTCCCCTTCGGTTCGGCTAATACGTAATGACTCGTCCCCATTAGTGCTAAAGGTGTAGAGACTCTTCTTTTTCCAGACCAAACATAAATATTCCTCAGGCAAATTTCGTATTCCTTTTTCAAAGGATATATCTCCTGCAGTAATGCTTCCGCTTCGGGTTTATTTAAATCTTTATGTAACGCTTCAATTAGTTCAGCTTCGTGCGATTCTATTGCACCCCAAAGAAGTTTAATGTTCTTCTTTCTAGTCTTAACTTTCTGTAGTAATGACATGTTTATTTCCCAGCGTCTAGTAGCTCTTTTAAGCCTCCAACAGAACTCATGAGACCAGAAGCTTCGTATGGCATGAAGACTGTTTTCTGACCAGCAGCTCCCTCTCTAAGGATTTGCTCTAATGTGTCTATATATTTTATTGCGATAAGATATTGAGCTGGATCTGCCTTAGTGTTAGAGACAGCTTCAGCGATGGTTTTAATTGCCTCAGCCTCTGCGCTTGCAACTTTAATTCTTGCTTCAGCCTCTCCTTCAGCATGAAGGATCTTAGCACGCTTTTGGCCTTCGGCTTCATTTATATCTGCACCTTTTTGGCCCTCGGCCTCAAGAATAGCGGCTTTTTTCGTTCCTTCAGCTTCGATGATTTGAGCTCTACGATTCCTCTCAGCCCTCATCTGCTTCTCCATTGCCTCCTTGATGTCCTGTGGTGGGTTAATGTCTTGAAGCTCAACTCTGTTGACTTTCACTCCCCATTTATTTGTGGCATCGTCCAGTATCATTCTCAGTTTATTGTTAATAGTGTCTCGAGATGTGAGGCAAGCGTCCAACTCCAATTCCCCGATTACGTTTCTCAATGTTGTTTGGGTTAGTTTTTCTATCGCGTTAGGGAGATTATTGATTTCGTAAATTGATTTTATAGGGTCAACTATCTGAAAGTAAATCAGTGCGTTAATCTCTGTCACCACGTTATCCTTCGTGATAACACTTTGTTTGGGGAAGTCAAATACCGTTTCGCGCAAGTCAACTCTTTCTCTTAGTTTAGAGATTAAGTAGCTGTTTCCCTGTCTATCTTCAGTGACATATCGCCACTGAACAGCTCTAGGTTTATCAATGACAGGTATGATTACATTTATTCCAGCCTCGAGAGTTTTATGATATTTCCCAAGCCTTTCAATAACCATTGTCTCACTTTGTCTAATGATTCTGACACCTTTTATAATGATTAGAGCTGCAAATAGTAGTATTAATCCTGTTAATATTGCTGTGAATTCCATTGTTTTAAATTTTTAAGTTGTGTTTTTATTAAATAGGGCGTACTGTTACTACCGCGCTATTTACTGCGATAATTTCAACTTTACTTCCCTTCTTTACTTCCCTTGTTAGATTCGAGGTGTCAATAATCGCTTTCCAATCATCTCCGTCTACTTTACATCGACATGACCCGCTGGACACATCTACATCAGTTGATAGTTCTGCTACTCTCCCGATTATAGCTTCGACACCGGTTTTAGTTCCGGACCCACTGAACCAGTGCTGCATGGCCATGGGTCTTAAAAATATAAGAGATAGAATTGAGGTAGCGGAAGCTATGAGGCTGTTATATTGCCAGCCCAGCCCTAGTAAATCTCCAATTAGACCTCCGACAGCTCCAACAGCTAAACATCCAAGAATAAGTGTAGGGGCGAAAATTTCCGCAATGAGTAATAAAAGAGCTACTGTAGCCCAAATGTGCCAGGGTTCAAAATTCATTTTTTGAATATAGTGATAGTTTCAGGAAAGTTTTGTGAAGTTTTTGTAAATCTGAAAGAATAAAATCGCTGTTGCTATTTGATATCTGGAAGTCAGATTTTTCAGTTCTCTCCTCATCGGTTAATTGATTATCCATTATTATAAGAATGTCCCCTCTGTTAAGCCCGTCTCGTTTAACAACTCGTTCTATCCTTTGTTCTTTGTCAGCACTAACGCATAACACCTTATTACAGCCAGATTCAGAGCCGCTTTCGAACAGAATTGCAGCTTCGCGTATAACATATGGCGTCGACACAGGCAAGCCGCCTATCCAATTCTCAAAACCCCTTTTTACTGCTGGATGAACCAGATTGTTAAGGGATTCTAGCGCGTCTTCATCGGCGAATACAATCCGCCCCAGACTCTTCCGGTCTATATCCACTATTACTCCATTAGAATCTTTAGTCCCCACTGCTTCGCCGAAGCGTTCAACAACAGAGTTCCTTAGAGATGCATCTGTGACGTAAATATGGTGAGCGTGCTTATCTGAATCAAATCGTGGTATACCCAACGCTTCGAACACCTTCCCGATGGTTGATTTACCTGAGCCTATCCCTCCAGTCAAGCCGACTGTGAATATTTGATTGTTATTTTCGGATAAACTCATGATGTAAAGGTGAGAAAACCTACCGACCTTTGCATCACAATCTTATAGATAATTTCAAAATGGCTCATCTAGTTGCACCATCACTTTTAGCTGCCGACTTTGCTAACCTTCAGCGCGATATCGAATTTGTAAATGAAAGCGATGCTGATTGGTTTCACATAGATGTTATGGACGGAGTGTTTGTGCCTAACATAAGTTTCGGGATGCCTGTCATTAAAGCCATTGCGGAGCATGCAAATAAACCACTCGATGTCCACCTGATGATTGTCGATCCGGATAGGTACCTTGAGACTTTCAAGGATTTAGGGACAGACATATTAACTGTTCACGCAGAAGCCTGCACTCACCTACACCGTACGCTTACAGCAATACGAGCGTTAAACATGAAGGCTGGTGTGGCTTTGAATCCTCACACCCCCGTTTCAGTTCTTTCTGACGTGCTTAACGAAATTGATCTTGTGTGCCTTATGAGTGTTAACCCTGGTTTTGGAGGCCAAACCTTCATCGATCGCACCTACGACAAGGTCAGGGAACTCAGAGCAATGTCTGATGCTGCTGGCCTTAATATTCTCATAGAAATAGATGGTGGTGTCACGACATCAAATGCCACAGCCTTAATTAAGGCAGGGGCTAATGTTCTAGTTGCAGGTTCGTCTATTTTTAAAGCAGATAATCCAGGTGCTGCGGCTACAGCTATTAAAAACGCTTAGAAGATTATTTGCTAGGTTTATCAAACGCCGTTTAACAACCGTTTCCGTAACCTATAAGTAAACTTAGAAGGTCTGCTACTGTTGTGGACCCATCGTTGTTGAAGTCTCCAATGCAGTCCTCCTGACATCCATAGTTTGTTAGAAAGAGAAGTACGTCATCAGAACCCACGTTTCCGTTTTCTGTAAGGTCTAACTCAAGAACAGTTACGACTATTTCTACTGAAACATCACACAGCAGGGTGTCTAGGTGGTAGACCGACGCGGTGTATATCCCTGGGGCTGACGCTGTTATTTCGTTTGCTTGAGCGATCACTGTCATAGGTTCGCCAGTGGTTTCGAAGTACCAAACAACAGCTGCACTGTCCCAGTGCGTTGTGATTTCAAAACTTGTTTCTTCTCCCACACAAAGGGTCACAGTGGAATTGTCTAACTGCCCGCAAGCCGATGTGCCTTCCACAAATACATGGCGTTCGAAATCCTCCACATTATACCATTTGTCAACAACCCCACTTGTCCAAGTGAGCTTAAGGCTGTCAATAGATGTGGGTGAGCCGTCATTATCGCCTAGCCCGAAATGCTCGTAAAAGCTCTCCTGACCTAGGTAGTTCTCACCACAATGAGTTGTTCGGATTTGTGTCAGCCCGTTTTCGCTGAGCTCAATAAATGTACCTACACCCATTGAATTAGAGACGGTTCCCTGTAAGCCCATCTGAAAATAACTAGGACTTTCAGTTCCGAAACCTGAATTCATCCAAATTCGCGCCTTATGGTTGCCTGTATTGTGTACTACAAAGTCAAGCCAACCATTTCTGTCGAAATCTCCAGTCACCACAGTATTAGAGTTGAGTAGGTCGGTTGCGTATACCTCTGATGAGAATGGCTCAAAGTAAAAGGGAGTGTCCTCGGAACTGAAAGCATCGTCAAAAAGGGGGACTCCTAGGTTTTCATATATGAAATTATCTTGGAAAGGATTTAGCACTTCACTTTCTGCTACAAACAAATCTAGATCTGTATCATTGTCTACATCCATCCATGTTGCTCCCCAGCAGTATCTTACGAAATTCAACCCGTGCTCAATTGATGCCTCCTGAAACTGGCCGGATGCAGAGCCGACCAATAATTGTGAGCCTATGTATTCATTTCCTATTACTGTGCTTGTCATAAAGATATCCTGATGACCATCTTGATTGAAATCACCCAGGGATGCTGTCATAGCGTCTAGGACTATTGCTGCTCCAACTGCGGGAGCAACATCAATGAACTCTCCGTTCTGTTGGTTGTGGTAAAGTGCGTTAGCGCCGTTCTTGTCATTTATTACGTAGAGATCCTGCCATCCATCACCATCCCAATCGAACCAAATCGATTGAAACGATAGCCTCACGTAATCACCCATGGAAGATTCCTCAGTGACGTTAGTGAATGTAAACCCGCCGTCATTTCTCATGAGTATGTTTCTGTACTCTGGCCCTAGTTGATTGTTGAAGCTTTCTACATACCTGCATATGTGTAAGTCTAGGTCGCCGTCCATGTCATAGTCTCCCCACGACGCACCAGCGGCAGCAGTTTCGTCCTGCGGTATGTTAGAGCCTTCTGTTACATTGATAAATATGGAGTCTCCCACGTTTTCAAGAATATTAATCACCCCATTTACATCGGAAATGTAAAAATCCATATCCCCGTCATTGTCTATGTCTACCCATTGTATAGCTTTTGTTTCGGCGACTTGAGTAATAGGCAGAGGAATCATTTCAAATCCATCTCCTCCTGTATTCACGAAGGTTCTAACCGCCCCCGAAGTGTTTCCGAATGTCAAATCATCCCACCCATCTAAATTCCAGTCAGCTGCTGTTACTCCCGCCCCGAATACGCCATCCCAATCGTACTGAATGATGTTCCACTCTGGAGCGTAGTTGGTGAAGGTTTGGGCTACAAGAAAGGAAGGTGTAAGAAATAGTATGAAAAAGTGTAGCCTCATAATTAAGGCTTAATGTTCAATAGAAGCAGTTAGGTCAGCTTCTAGAAGTGATGTGCACATGGGCTCAAGCTTGTCGAAAGAACCATTTTTAACAATGCATTTCCCTTTGAGATGTATGATCATTGCGCATTGCTCTGCTTGAAGTGAATCGTGCCCACAGGTTGCAACTAGCTGGTCTATAACGTGGTCGAATGTGTTATGGTCGTCGTTGTACACAATCAGGTTCCACTCCTCAGTTATAGTAACTTTAACAGAAGCTTTATCTTCAGTTTCTACTTGGAATTTTATGTCGGAGTTCGGGAACATCATATTGTTGCAAATATAGTATGCGATGGGGGGGAGCGGGGTTGTATTTTTGCTGTATGTCTACACCAAGTAAAGATTCGAGTTCAGAAAGCGAACCCAGACACTTTATTCAGCAGAAAATTGACGCTGATATTCAAGCTGGTAAACATGGAGGTAGAGTTCATACTCGTTTCCCCCCAGAACCTAATGGCTATCTACATATAGGGCATGCGAAGGCTATCTGTATCAGTTTTGGGTTAGCTCAGGAGTATGGAGGCCTTACTAATCTTAGGTTTGACGACACTAACCCCATAAAAGAGGATGTTGAGTATGTCGAGGCTATACGTCAAGACATTAAATGGTTAGGATTCCAACCTACTGGTGGAGAGTTTTTTACTAGTGATTACTTCGATGAGTTATATAGCTATGCATTGAAATTAATTGATAATGGTAAAGCCTATATTGATGACCAATCTTCAGAGCAAATAGCTCACCAAAAAGGAACTCCTACACAGCCAGGCACAAACAGTCCACACCGCGATCGCACACCTTCAGAGAACCGAGACCTTTTCGAGAAGATGAAGGCGGGGGAATTTGAAGCCGGTTCTAAAGTATTACGCGCAAAGATCGATATGGCTAATGCGAATATGCATCTTCGCGATCCTCTTATGTACCGTATTATGTTCGCTACACACCACAGAACGGGTGATGATTGGTGTATTTATCCCATGTACGATTTCGCTCACGGTCAGTCAGATAGCATTGAAGGAATCACACATAGCTTGTGTTCTCTGGAATTTGAGGTGCATAGACCATTATATGATTGGTATATCGAGAATCTTGAAATTTTTCCTTCAGCCCAAACTGAATTCGCACGGCTTAATTTGGACTATACTGTTATGTCCAAGCGTAAGCTGCTGACTCTCGTAGAGGATGGATTAGTGGATGGATGGGATGACCCTAGAATGCCTACTATAAGCGGGCTACGACGCAGGGGGTATACTCCACATAGTATCCGAGAATTTATTAATAGAGTAGGGGTAGCTAAGCGTGAAAATGTAATTGATGTAGGTCTGTTAGAATGGGCTCTTAGGCAGGACCTCAACCGTGTTGCTCCTAGAGTAATGGCAGTTTTAAGTCCGATTAAACTGGTAATCACTAACTATCCAGAAGACGAACTGGAGTATTTGCCCTCAGTAAATAACCCCGAAGACCCTGAGGCCGGTTCTCGTGAATTACCATTCGGGCGAGAGCTTTGGATGGAGGCTGATGACTTTAAGGTAGAGGCGAATAGAAAGTGGTTCCGCCTAGCTCCAGGTAAAATAGTCAGACTCAAGAGTGCGTACATAGTAGAATATGTAGATCACATCTGCGATGCCGATGGTGTAGTAACGGAAGTCCATGTGAAATACTTCGAGAATAGTAAGTCAGGGTCTGATACCAGTGGCATTAAGGCAAAGGGTACTCTTCACTGGGTAGAAGCCTCGAATGCCATAAATGCTGAAGTTCGTCAATATGATAGATTATTCGCTGACCCTTCACCCGATGGACATAAAGAGAAAGACTATAAGGAGTTTTTAAACCCTAATTCTCTAGAAATCCTTACAGGATGTAAACTAGAACCTTCATTAAAGGAGGCTGAAGTAGGTACGACTTTTCAGTTCACTCGTTTGGGGTATTTCACACCAGACAGTAAGTATAGTAAGCCTGGAGAACTTGTGTTTAACCGCACGGTGACTTTAAGAGATGGCTGGAAAGGCTAGACGACAGTAAGGCCCATCCCTTCTCCTAACTTCACCATCAAGTCGAATGCCTCGGTGGGGTCGTTCTTGATGTCTCCGTCGAGTATAGCCTCTTTTATGGCCTTCTTGATATCTCCTATAGGTCTTGAGGGAGGAATACCGAAAGTCTTCATGATCATCTCGCCAGAAACTGGTGGCTGGAAATTTCTTATGTGATCGTTTGCTTCTACTTCAGTTATCTTCTTTACTACTATGTCGTAATTCTTTAGATATCTAGAGACCTTGGCTTCGTTTTTTGAAGTTATATCAGCTCTACACAGTATCATTAATGAATCAATATCGTCACCAGCTTCATAAAGCAATCGCCTTATGGCACTATCAGTGACAACCTCTTTAGTGAGTGCAATAGGGCGTAGGTGAAGTAGTACTAGCTTCTGAACGAACTTCATTTTAGCATCCATTGGAAGCTTAAGTCGCTGGAAAATCTTAGGCACCATCCTGGCTCCTCTGTCCTCGTGTCCGTGAAAAGTCCATCCCTGCTTAGGGTGAAATCTCTTTGTGGGTGGTTTTGCGATATCGTGCATTATAGCAGCCCAACGCAACCACAGGTCATCTGATTTGTCACAAACATTCTCCAGAACCTGAAGGGTATGGTAAAAATTATCTTTGTGAGTTACGCCATTCCTATTCTCGACTCCATGTAGGGCAGACATTTCAGGGAAGAATCTGTCTAGAAGCTTAGTGCTGAACAGTAGTTTAAATCCAATGCTGGGTCTATCCGACATAATGATTTTATTCAATTCTGTGTGGATACGCTCCATGGAAATGATATCGAGACGCTCGGCATTGTGCGCAATTGCATCCTTACTTTCTTTGACAATTGTAAAATCTAACTGAGAAGCAAATCTTATCGCCCTAAGCATTCTGAGAGGATCGTCACTGAATGTTATATCCGGATCTAGTGGAGTTCTTATTAGACCTAAGTCCAAATCCTTCACTCCATCGAATGGGTCCACTAATTCGCCGAAATTAACGGAGCTAAGTGATATAGCCATTGCATTTATGGTGAAGTCGCGACGGTTTTGGTCATCTTCAAGAGTCCCATCTTCAACTATAGGTTTCCGACTTCCTCGAGAATACGACTCCTTCCTAGCTCCGACGAATTCAACTTCGTATTCCCCACACACGATCATAGCCGTCCCGAAATTCTTAAACACACTGACCTGCTTAATCCCCAACTCCTTAGCCACAGCTTTGGCGAGTTTAATCCCACTGCCTTCTGTCACCACGTCAATATCCTTGCAAGGCCTTTTTAGCATCAGATCCCTCACAAATCCACCTATAACGAATGAGCGTTCGCCCATACCCTCGGAAACTTTCCCTATGGTGCTAAATATTTTGTGGTCTAATGACTTCTTAAAGTTCACGGATTCTAGATATTACTTTGAATAAAAGATATACGGCTGCAAAAGTAGTAATTACTGTCGAATGATGGAGAATCTTCCCGCTTTGTCAAATGCTACCATAAATGAGGATTTATGATTGGTGTTTTCTGTGGCTCTGTGTGTGCTAGTGAAATCGACCTTGTTGACGATATCTCTTTCAATGTCGCAGAACCTAGCAGGAGTGGAAGCACCGGTTTTATTAGCACTAGTACTAACAATAGGTCTGTTTAATCCCCTAGACACGAACATGCTCCACTCGTCTTCGACCCTTCTAATTCCAAGCGATTTATCCTCTCCTAATATCGTGGGGTCTACATCGCGGCCTCCAGGCATCACTACAGTTGTGGGTTTATCAGAGCACTCAAACAAATCCCAAGCTGCATCTGGCACTACTTCTATGTGTTTCTGAATCAATCCGTCATCGGCTACAAGTACCAGCAATGGGGAGATGTTAGATTTTCCTTTAATATCCCTGAGTTTCTTAACGGCTTCGGGCTGTGTAGCGTCACATGCTAACCCCCAAACCGTGTCAGTGGCGTGGAGAATTACTCCACCAGCTCTAAGGGTTCTAACGGCCTCGATCGCATCATCACGCCATGGGGCGGAGTTTATCTTTTTGCGAGCCACTCTTCAACTGATTTTTCTATCCTTGCAATAGGGTCGTCCGATCTTTCGGGATTGAAATCTCTCCCGGTAACTTTTTCGTAAAGCTCTACATAACGTGTTGTAACTAGGTTTACGAAGTCGTGGTCTAGTGGGGGTGGGGTTTGGGCTTCGAGCCCCATAAAATCGTGAGACATCAACCACTCGCGAACGAATTCCTTGCTCAACTGCTTCTGAGGCTCATCTGCGGCTTGCCTCTCTGCATATCCCTCAGAATAGAAATACCTAGAACTGTCCGGTGTATGAATTTCATCAATTAGCATCAGAGCGCCATTTCTCAACCCGAATTCGTACTTTGTATCTACTAATATTAATCCTCTCTCAGCTGCCATCTCCGTACCTCTTTGAAATAGTGCTCGAGTGATTCTTTCGAGTTCGCTGTATAATTCCGGGGCAACGATTTTACGAGCGAGAATATCTGCAGGAGCGATGTCCTCGTCATGTCCCTCTTCGGCTTTAGTTGCAGGTGTGATTATGGGTTCGGGAAACTTATCGTGCTCCTTCATGCCGTCAGGCATAGCAGCACCACATAGGATTCTCTTACCTTTAGAGTACTCTCTCCAGGCGTGGCCGGTGAGATATCCTCTAATTACCATTTCTAACCTTATGGGTTCACATCTATAACCTACCGTTACGTTAGGGTCTGGGGTGGCAATGTTCCATGTGGGAACAATATCCCTAACTGCATTTAGGAACTCTGACGCAACTCCGTTCAAGACTTGGCCCTTAAAAGGTATGCCTCTCGACATAACCACGTCGAAAGCACTAATCCTATCAGATACCACAGCTACCATGAGGTCGTCGCCAATGCCATACATATCCCTAACCTTACCGAAGTAGGCTGAGGTTTGGCCTGTAAAATGGAAATCTGTTTTAGTAATAGGTTTCATTTCGTGTGTGAATCAAATGCAGTAATTACTGAGCGAACGAGTCTATGTCGCATTACATCTACACCTTTTAAACGTATGATATCTATGCCGTCGACTCCTTCTAATACTTTTAAGGCATACGCCAAACCAGATGGTTGTCGATTCGGCAAATCGACCTGGGTTTCGTCACCTGTGATAACGAATTTCGCGTCTCGCCCCATTCTAGTGAGGAACATCTTGATTTGGGGTATAGAAGCGTTTTGGGCTTCATCAAGAATCACGAAAGCCTTATCTAAAGTCCTTCCCCTCATAAAGGCAAGAGGCGCCACTTCAATAATGCCTTTTTCCATCATAGCCTGAACCTTGTCATGAGGCAGCATATCCGTTAAGGCATCGTACAGAGGCTGTAAATATGGATCTAGCTTTTCCTTTAAGTCTCCAGGTAAGAACCCTAAATTCTCTCCAGCTTCAACAGCCGGGCGTGTGAGGATGATCTTCTTAACCCTCTTATCCTTCCATGCTTTAACGGCCATGGCTACAGCAGTGTATGTCTTTCCCGTTCCCGCTGGTCCCACAGCAAAAACCATGTCATCAATCTTTATGCTCTCTACTAGTTTGTGTTGATTTGGTGTGCGGGCTTGGACTTTGTTTCCATTAGGGCCGTGAACGAGGATGTCATCTTTGCCGGCATTGCGCATCACCGATGCTTCGTCGGATTTCACTAGTATTTCAATGTCATCGACACTTAGAGTTGCGTACCTGTCCACATGCCAAACCACCATCCTCATTACTTCCTCAAATCTGCCCAAATCGTCTTTGTCGCCCTTTACCATGAAGTCACTTCCTCTGGAAACTATGCGTAATTTGGGGAAATTATTTTGTAGTGCGCGTAGGTTTGAGTTACCGTTCCCGAGTAAAACTACAGGGTCTAACCCTTCTATTGAAATCAATGTCTCATGCATGTGGAGGACAAAAATAGCTTCACGACCTTTGTGACGTGCCTATTATTACATTAATCTCTGATTACGGTCCTGAAAGTTTCTACGCAGGTATACTGCGGGGTGCATTGGTAGCTGCTGTTAAAGATGTGACGGTCATAGATTTAACCCATAATATTCGCAAATATAATTCTGTAGATGCTGCGTTATTATTAAGGTCTTCAGTTGCAAATTTCCCTAAAGGAACCATACATCTTATCGCCGTTTCTGCAGAGTCAACCCCTAAATGTCCGCATAGAATTGTTAAGATTGATGACCAATACTTCATCGGGGCAGATACCGGCACCTTTCATTTGATATTCGGAAAGGAGCCAGACGCAGTTTATGACATGAGCAGCATGATGGCAGATTTTGATTACCCATCGTTTCCGGAGCGAGCTATGTTCGTTCCAGCGGCAGCACACCTAGCTAGGGGAGGTATTCCTGAGCTTCTAGGTAGGCCATCATCATTAGTTAATCCGAAGAGCATCCTTAAACCAGTGTATGAGGATCATGTTCTCACTGGCCATGTGATTCACATTGACGGGTTTGGGAACTGTGTTACTGATATTGATAAGGCATTATTTAGAGAAGTAGGAACTGAAAGAGGATTCTTTATAGTTATGCGTTCTAGTAGAAGTGATATTAGAAAGATAGACATCACTTATAGCGACGTCCAAACAGGAGACTCTGTGGCTATTTTTAATCACATGGGATTATTAGAAATTGCTGTTAACAGAGGCGCACCAGCATCTGGTCATGGTGGTGCTGCCAGTTTACTGGGGATTAAAGTCGATGATGTTATTAGGATAGAATTTTCGAAATAATGGATAGAGCTACTTTAGTGCGAATAGTTAGACTCACATTCAATGAGGAAACTATTAGTGAATTTGAAGATTTATATGCGGAACACTCCCCAGCCATTGCCTTGAGAAAGGGATGTTTAGGAGTGGAACTTGTTACGGACTTGCGTAACCCCTACGTGAGGGCTACAATTAGCCGATGGGAAGATGAGGAGAGTTTAAACGAGTATAGAAAATCTGAGCTGTTCGGTGTTGTATGGCCGGCAACAAAGAACTTGTTTACTGCTAGACCGGAGGTTTGGTCATATTTATTACCCGAAGGATGAGGGCACTGATATTAAAGGAAATACGAGGTTTTTTCAGTTCGCTGATCGGATATGTCGTGGTACTGGCATTCCTGTTGATGGTGGGGCTTTTTCTGTGGGTGTTCCCAGGCCCGTGGAATGTTATGTCTGTGGGAATAGCCAGTATGGATCCGTTTTTCACTCTCGCGCCTTGGGTAATGATCTTC
>Ga0115000_10001551_pt1 | contig 20196 bp, 30 predicted proteins | sample ArcticOcean_MG_C_6_FD_89690 | JGI IMG/M metagenome (GOLD analysis project Ga0115000, IMG submission 89690) | Marine microbial communities from western Arctic Ocean - ArcticOcean_MG_CB8_128 | ecosystem: Environmental > Aquatic > Marine > Oceanic | place: Arctic Ocean: Canada Basin | collected... | reverse complement strand
TTAAACCCCTAATTGATTGGTATGCCTCACAAGGGATTCCCATCATATATATGCAAGCAAACGGCATCTTTAACTAAATATAAATAGTAGGCCAATAGAAATATAGTTATGCACCAACCAAGTCCTTATGCATATGTGTGGTTTGACGCACCGAAAAGGGACTTTAATGTAGAAGTTAAAGTAGGTTGTAAAGATTCAAATAGTGTAGATTTCTGTGAAGATTGTAAGGTAGAGGACAATTCTCGCTGTGGGCCTTGTAATGCTGGATGGACAAAAACAAACGACCCACATATGAAATGTTGGGCTGTTGGAAGTATGACTGTTGATTGCTCTAATGGAGCAGTTATTTACCACCCAAAGGGTTGTAATGACTATGACCCAGCAGGATATACAAAAGATTGCACTTGTGGTGGAGTGGATGATATCTCTGGCTGCGGACAACAGATAAGTAGAGAATCCCGGAAATACAATAAAGCCACGAATGCAGTAACATCAACACGCCCTACTATTACATATAGGCCATCAAAAAATAAACCCGGTTATTTAAAGTATTACGCTGGGGATTACTCAAGTCCTCGTAAGGTGTGGGGTGTTATGTCTGATGGAACAATAATAATAGATACTACAGCGGCGTCTTGGATTGCTTCAGACGAGGCATCAGGTGCACTAAATAAGAAAAAGGTCCAAGCCATTATTAAGGCAGCATGTGGTGGCACATCAACGAGAGTTTTTTTAAATGAAGAGGATCGAAAAACAATACCAACTATCTTAGGAGAATCAACTGCAGCAGCAGGCCCTTCGGTGACTACCACATCACCAACACCAGCCAGTGGGTTAGATACATCAACTATTACAACACAAAGTAGTATTACCACACCAGTAACAAGTGAAACAACTCAAGAACCAACAAGTCTGGGTAAATTAGTTTTGCCGATTGTTGGAGTAATAGGTCTATTAGGATTTATGAAATATAAATCTGGAAACTAATTATTCTTCTTCAAGTGATGCTGGAGGCCACGAAGGGACATTGGCTATTGGTGCTTTTATAGATACTTCACATTCACATTCATTACAATAAAATAAACCTAATGCGTAGCCACCTGCACTCCATTGTTTTCTTTCAATCATTCTCCAACCACAAATAGGGCAATCCATAATTTTATTAATAGTGGTCACCTATTTGATACTTTGTAATACCACAATTAAACAAATATAAATAGCAGGCGCAAACCACTATATGTATGGATTTAGATAAGTTGACTGGACTATGGCCATTTGGTGCTGTATTACTTGGTGCATATGCATTAACAAAAGCAGCAAAATCAGAAACACAGTTTACTGAAACATGGGAAGCAGATGACGATCCACTTGAGAAATTAAAGATACTTAATGATGCTTGGAACAAAAAGGTAGACCCAGATAAACTTAAGGCTGCTAAGAAAGGGGCTAAATCAGATTATATCGGTGCTTGGACTAATACTCCTAAACTTCCTAAGTCACCACCTGCTGGAAACTCTTGGTGTGGACTACAATCATTTTACGATGTATTAGTTAAACAAAGTGCAAAGAAGAAAGGTAAGTGGGGTAGATTAGGAACACCACTAAAACCAGAACAACAATTAGTTGTAACTGATGGTGCTGGAATTGATAATCGTGAGTTCCTCGTAGGACCTCGTGGGACAGATGTTGCTTATCAACAATATGAACGTAAATGTAATAAATGTAAGCAAGCATGGGTAGCATCGCAAAAAGACGTAGATAATGGTAATAAATCCAAAGAGCGTTGTTGGAAGTGTGGTGCAGTAAATAATTATAAGGAAAATAAGAAAAGTATTGCTTACAGAGAAATAAAGTTCCCTGTGACTACGCCGGGGTGTGGAGACACTTTAGCATATGTATCACTAACAGGTAATCCTGCCAAACAATTGGAATCTGTGCTCAGACCGGGATCTGTTATCGAAGTTCAGGGATGGATTAAACCCGGAAAGGAATGGAAATATAAAAATAATAAGAAGTTCCTCGTAGATGCATTATTAATTACTTTGGGAAGCAAGGCACACGGCGGTTCGGTTAAACTTATTAAGAGGTGAAAACCCTGTCAGAAGTAATAAACTGGATGAAAAATGCTGGACCTAAAGCCGTAGTGCTATATGTTGAGTATTATGACAATAGTCTTTCAGATCATATTTATCGACTACCTGAAGAAAAAGATGCAATCATGCTCGCAATGACGGGTATGCTTCTTGACATAGATATGGCTTCAACAGAAGATATAAATATAGATATTTATGATTCCCATTCAAAATCTGAGATTTGGGACTATCCATATTTGATGGAACAGGGTATGGAAAGGGTCTTGGAAGAGTTGAACGAAAGACTTCAATCTGTCTGGGAAAAAACTTGGTCGCTGAGTGTCTGGCATCGTGATGGCAACGGGCAAATGGAGTTTTCTTTTAGGAGACATAACTTTGTCTGAAGTAATAAATTGGTTGCAGACCATGGACAGATTCACCATATCTGGTGCTTCAATGTATGATGATGAATTATCGTCTTGGGCACAAAGTAATACTAATATACAAAAAATGACTGATGAGTTTTTAAATGGTTGGGAACTGCACTTTGAACCTGATGGGAGTCTGCCGAACAAAGGGGGACATTATATTTCTTTCTCGTCTAAAGGGTGGGCGGACACTAATGATTCTACACAAGATATATTCATGGGCAAAAAAACTCATTTATTTGAAATGGAATGGGCAGGTAATCAAAATAATATTATAAAGGTAAAGATAATTGAACTAATTAAATCAAATTGGGAACGGGACTGGGAACTCAAGTTCGGTCATAATACTGCAGAGGGTCACTATAAAATTATTTGGAGGAAATATAATGTCTAATATCTTTGCTATTAATACTTGGACGTGGCCAAAGAAATGCATGATGTGTCAAAGACCAGTAAGCAATTGGAAGGATGCTAAATGTATTGAAGTTATTGGTATTTGCTGTGAATGTGCTGAGGATATTGAAGCCAAAGATGGAGTCTTAATGGAAGAAATGAGGAACTCTTTATCAGATCATTTAAAACAAGAACGCAATGAAAAATATCGCTAAGATATAAATAAGTGGTGCGGACAACACTAATTATGGGTTGGGAAACATATGACCCAGAACCTCCAGACAACGACACCCCATGGTTTGAATTATTTATCAGTATCGTATTTTTAGTAGTAATAATATTCCTAACTATTGTATAACAAATAAGTATATAAGGGTGCTAACAGGGATTAGAACCCATGAGCGATGAAAGAGATCGGCAACAAATGGCCATCAGCCTACTGCGACAAGGTAAGGTGATGCGAGTAAAGAATGATTATTTCCGAGTGACAGGCAATTCTGGTAAGGATTGGAATGTTGCTGTTTGGGATGATGACAATATCAAGTGTGCTTGCCCTGTTAATAAAATGAAAAAGCAGGAATGCCACCATGTTAAGGCCGTCCAAATGTATTTGGTTTCTACAAGAACTGGCTGGAAGATGTGGTGAATACTATGGAAAGACTAAAGTTTAGTATCGAGAAGGCAGAATGCTGCATTGATTGTAGTTGTGGTGATTGTGGCTACATCTATGAAGAATATGAGGCTGAATGATATGTTTAACCATAGCCTTTATATAGGGGAACTCGCAGGACTACTTGGAAGTGATTAAAAATGGGACGAAAACACGCATGGGTAGACCGCCGAAGGGTGAATGCCTACGAACTAATGGAAAATAGAGCATACTTAACAACTGAATTGGCAGAGATTTTGAACAAAGGTCATGTTCATGAAATACGTCCACGCCAGATTTTCTGTGTATTAAAAGCAGATAAGCGATTTCGCAAGATTCGCAAGGTAAAAGTAGATAGTGTGGCTCGCACAAAGAGTCATGAAGTATGGCTATTCGGTCGTGCTGATCGACATTATGATGAACGTCATCCTTATAATCTAAATAGAGGTGAATGAAAATGTGCGACTCTTGTGATAATGAATCCATATGCCAAGTAAATATTGGTGTCCAATACAATAACAGTAGGTCTTATTGTTTGAGTTGTTTGCTGGAAGCATATCCTAAATCTGCCGAGTTGATTGCATGAAGTGTGAATGCGAAGAACCTATTCCAAGACACGCTGGAACACATCCTACTACTTGTTTAAAATGTGATGAGGTGATTCAAGAATGAAAACATTAAAAGAACCATGCGACTGCAACCAACCATACGACATGGGAAGTTCGGGTTATACCCTTTGTCTTAAATGTGGTTTCCAATATCTGACCCCTGAAGGAGATGAAGAGGAATGAAAGAAGGAGACACAATATCTAAAACAAAGATGGCCAAGATGCTGACAGGAAAAACCCAGAATATGTGGGACAAAGAGGATAAACTTTTCAAGGCAATAGCATTGACTACCAGATATGATGGTAATGAGGCTACCATAACTGAAATTAAATATGCTGAACCTTATCAAGTGATCCGTGCAACTTCTATGACTCAAGAGATTAAATTAATTTATAATAGTAAGCGAAAGGAAGTAACACAAGCCACCATACTTCCTATCAATTGGAGGGATTAATATCTTATATACAAACCGAAAAGTATATAAGGGTGGAGAACAAGGTGAATAAGTATGACATGGGAAGAAGATTGTAATGAGTGCGGCGCAGGTAGCGTAAAGGTTCAAGAAAACCGTAATGGCGAGTATGAATGCCATGATTGTGGAGTTATACTTGGCTTGGCTATTGACATGGGCAAAGACTACAGAGTATTTGCTGATGGTGCAGGTGCTAATAATGAAAGACATGGAATGGCTGCAACATGGTTGCTACACGACAAAGGTCTAACTACAGATATTTGTAGAATGAATAAAGATTCTTCAGGTGCACCTATCAAGGGAGAGTTTCGTAAGAGATTGGGAAGACTACGCCGACAGCAACAAAGAACTCGTATTCGCAACAGCACTGAACGTAATTTAGTTCAAGCATTATATGAACTACAACGATTAGCAAGTCAAATGGGATTAAATGAACAGATTCGTGAACAGGCTGCTTATATTTACCGAAAGGCTGCCGAAGCCAAATTGGTTCAAGGTCGTAGTATTGAAGGTGTAGTCGCTGCCAGCATTCATGCTGCTTGCCGACTTAATGGAATCCACAGAACTCTTGATGAGATCGGACGACATAGCCGTATCGGAAGAAAGGAAATTGGAAGAACATATAGAAAGGTAAAGCAACAACTACAATTGCGTATTGCACCAAGTAGTGCTCAAGGGTTTGTTCCCGCATTCTGTAGTAAATTACAAGTTCCTCCTGCTATTGAAGCAGAAGCCATGAGTATATTAGCAGAAAAGAAAGTAAAGAAGATTGCTACAGGTCGTAGCCCTACTGGAATTGCTGCTGCTGTGGTATATTTATCTTGTATGAAGAATCCCGAAAGTTATCGGACTCAACGAGATGTCGCTGCTGCTGCAGGAGTAACCGAGGTTACAATTAGAAATAGATACAATGATATCTGCGATGCTCTTGAAATTGACAGAAATACTCTCGGTCAGTGAATCTACATATAGGTAATCACGCTAATGCCGGGGTATGTGGGTAGAAGTATTACCATGGGCGTTATTATTTATTTGTGTCTGCTGGCTTATTAGATTATTATTACCAATTACTGAAGAACCTGAAGAACTCGAAGAACCTGTTGAAGTAGTAGATAATCAAGAACACTATATCAAACAGATCGATGAACTTAATGAAGCCATAACTATACTAAAGGAAACTACATTATATTTACAAGACGATAAAGAGAAATGGGAATCCGAAGTGCATATCTTAGAACAACGTCTAACTGGTATGACTGATGAAATGAAGAAGCAGAAAGGTCGGGCACAATCAGCACATACATCTAAAGGACAGATTTTAGAGAAGTGGGCACCATTTGTTTCTCACGAACAAATAGATGAACATTGGAAATCAGAAGATTGGTGTTTCTTAGGACAGCCTATCGATTATGTAGTTTTTGACTGGCATCAAGATAAAGAAACAAATATGGATGTTGGAAAAGTAGTCCTATTAGATGTAAAAGCCGCTAAAAGCCAATTGACAACAAAACAACGCCGCATTAGAGATTTAATTATTGCTGGTAAGGTTGAGTGGAGAACTATCCGGCTCGATTGAAGGTAAAGTATAAGTAAGAAGCAACCACCATAATTATTATGGAAGATGGATACGCTGGATGTTCTGTTGGGATATATACTGCAGACAAACCAAAAGACGTTGTGTTTTGTAATTTAAGTATTACTGAGACTGCTGCCGCAACATTATCAAGTATGGCTTCAGAACAATTTGATGACGACTGGTATCTTTATATCACAATCGTTGGTGGTGGGTGTTCAGGATATTTATATGATGTTCAGATCTTAGATAAGAGTCCTCCAGATATGACTCAAGTTATTGTATCTCAAAATATCGAAATCGTTATCAACGTTGATGACTCAACACTGTTAAATGAAATAGAAATAGATTGGGATGATTCCTTGATGGGTGGTGGATTAAAGTTCCGAAATCCTAATGCTACTAAAACCTGTTCGTGTGGTATATCTTTTAAGTAAATATAAATAGTTGTGGGGGTAACTTAAACCATGTCTAAATATACTGGTTATGGTTCTATGGACATAGCAATGGAAATATTTTCTTCGGTATTTGGTTATTTTCCTACAACTGAGGCTTATGAATCCATGACGGGGGTTGATGCCGAGTCCAATGACGCAGATATATTAATACTGAATCCTGAGTTTATGAGTAGAGATGAAAACAGTGCATATACTGAGAATAAAGTTTGGAAAAATCCAGAAATGGCTGCATGGCAGTTCGGAAATAAAAAATATCATGGTAGACCTGTTGAACAAACATATTGGGCATTTAATGCAGACCGGCTGAGTGCAGTTATGAGAACCCTCAGTATTCCTTTGGACCTATATGATGGCCTATTAAAAATAGTTGTAGACAATGGTAAAGAGGTTTTCTTAGATCCGATATCTGAAAAAACCAACAATACTAATACAGATCCATGGATACCACCCCAAACAATTGATTGGCCGTTTATCAAAAGTTTGGGACTCAATAAGCCTGCTGCTCCATTTGTATACCATTTGGTGACAGATACTGGTAGACTTGAATATTATAAGTATTTATTAGTTCCATTACCTGAAGGCATCAATGGTCCAATAAAGTTTGGTAAAACATATGATGACTTACAATTGTATGTGAGGGAGTTAGAGCGTTTGGGGATGGGTGCGAAAGCCGCTTCCGACATTACTGAGGGAAATCTATATCATGCAGTTATGCAATTTCCGATTTGGAATGGATTTACATATCAAGGATACATTGCAGTAATGCCATATGGTGGCAATGGAATTATCTCTTTTAGTAATATGGCTCTGTTAGAAATAACAGAAGTTAAAAAAAATAAATCAAACTATAATAGCAGACTTAAAATGTCTTTTGGTGAAGATGCATTTAAAGCATGGGGTCTACTAAAACCAGAGTATCGTCACCAAAGTATCAATAAGAAAGTAATATCAGAACTCTAATAGTGATTCGTGTGTGCCATCGTTAAACATATTTTTAAGTATCTTTATTTGTTCGTGTAGTCTACGTTCAAAGTTAGCATAGTCTACATCTACAACAGTATCTTCTCTCCATCGATGCCCAACTATTTCTACCCATACTTCTCCAACATACCATTCACATTGTTGATCTGGTTCAATAACTATAGACCATATTTTCGGACTTTCAGTCATACATTACTATTCTTTTTGTGACTATATCAATGTTGTGCAACATGTCTCCAAGACCTACCCTAAACTACATATAGTCAAAAATACAATATAAGAGGATGGGCAATAATATAAATAACAGTCCACACATATTTAATATAAGGGGTTGAGTTTATGAAACGTTCTATTGATGATTATGTTCCTGCAGATTGGGCAAGATGTGACACCTGTGGTTTATACGACCCTTCCGAAATACCACCCAATAGTAAATTAATTGAGGATATGGCTAATATAGGCACTGAGGCATTTTTGGATACCATCAGTTTGGATGTGGGCAGTTTAGAAAAAATAGCAGGTGTTTTTGAGATTGGAAATGGTAGATTCTGCAACTGTAAGATGCCACAGTCCATAAATAGATACCTAATTTACAAGGACAATAAGTATATAAGGGTGACCTCTACCACTTAATATTAGAGGCGAACCAAAATGGTTAAAATAGAGATAAATTGTAAAGACGGATATGCAGCAAAGGAATACACAAGAGATGACGGCACTTTAGCCTATTTCTTAAAAGGTCCAAATGCTGTCAGTAATGACAAAGGCGAAGTAGGACGATACGATATTCGTGGTCGCTATGCAGGTAAGTTTCAAACAGCCACAGGCTCACGCAAGCGTTTCGGAGTTCTTGATGGCAAAAAAGCACCAGAACAATCTAAAATTACTATTATGACTCCAGATGGTGTCAGTGTCTTCATCGGGGATCTCGATGAGGGTCAAATGAGTGTTCAAGAGCGTATTACTCTCGGTATGTGTTTAAACAATGCTACTGAACTTATTGCCGCACAGTGCGATAAAGAAAACCAACCTCAAAATATGGTTGCTAAAATCTTTGATTTGACTGATGAATTGTATGCAGAATACCGTTCTCGCTACATGGACTAAACCAATAGATTCAAATAAGTGAGTTACCCTAAAGGGTTTATGCGCTTACAACTTGATTTGGGTTCTGAACGGACTTTGGTATTTGAAGACTATTCTGATACTGATTATCTAAAGGTTAGTGTTGAGGACAATCGTGGTGGTTCAACTATTACTCTCGGTTTAGTTAAACGAGAAAACATCAAGAGACTTGGACGTTCAGTATAATTGCTTTACGAAGTGACTCAATATGTTCTTTTAGAAACTCTTTGTTATCCCACGCTGCTACAACATTTGCCGCAGCAATAATGATTTCATCCATATATGCTATGGTATGTTTCTACTACTTATAATTTATTCTTCTTCATGTTGGTGGTGCGTATGATCGTGTCCTACGAAATACGCTGCGATAAAGAAGATAGTGGCGTGAATTGAAGTCAGTGCAAGCGTAGTCCACGCTTCTTCCAAATAGGCTGAGACTACTTCTGCCAGATGCAAAACGCCATCTAAGGCAAGGAATCCTTGAACAAATCGTGTTAGGCTGCCTCGAAATCCAAGTTTCTTAATTGTGTCAAACATCAAATAACCTACTCTTCTGGGCCAGTCCATAGGAAGTGAACAGCCTGTGATGGTTGTTGAAGTCCCACACTCATAGCAGACTTGATAATTACTTTTAACATTTCGTCACATTTCTTAAGAGTGGGGCTAAGATTCTTATATCCAACCATTCCAACAATATCTAATACAGTATAGTTACGTCCCTGTTGATCGGTAATTAAGTCTCGTCGGTATTGTAAATCATAAGACATACAAAAGCCTTGGACACTAACAGTCAATGGAGATATATCTGCCTCTTCATCATCATATACAACTAAACGAAGTAAAAAACCATCTGGTTTGTCAACAAATTGTTTGAGAGCATCATCTAAGTCTAATACTTGGGCAAGTGGTGCATCATCAACTACCATACCTTTTCACCATTTCCTTCATAAAATCTTCATAAACAAAACCTTCCCAATTTTTTATGACATCTAACATAATGTTTAGGTCTTGAGCCATGTCTTTAGTTGGCACTTTTTGAACTTTAGGTTGGTCGCCTTCAGGGAATTGGTATACAGAAACTTGTTTGAAATATCCGTTTGCTATCATAGATGTAACTACCATTCGTGCCTGATCTGCATTCTTTTGAGAGTCTAAAGATATTCTTACACGCTCAGTAGCATTTTGCATTATTTCTACTTGGTGTTTAACTATCTCTTCAAGGTAATTTTCCGGGGAGGTTTCCAACCATTTGTTAATTTCTTCGGGAGAATAACCCTTACCACCTAAAAAGTCACGGAAGTTTCCAGCCACGGCTACAACAAATCTAAGTGGTTTATCTAATATATTAAACATAACGAAATATAAATCATCTTTGTCGCCATCATCCATGTCAACAGTGGCAGTAACCATTACTTCAGTAGTTTTGGAAAAGCCCAATTTAACGTCACTTATATTTTTCATTTGGACTCACCATTAAGACAATCATGACAGCAGTAATATAAACCTTCTTGTGAAATATTAAAATTAGTGTCACATCTGTGGCATTTTCTATTACTCCAACGCAATACCCATTTAGGGCTGAATTGTTGAGCCTCCGCTAAAGACAAGGCTAATGGATTGTCAATTAAATGACCGTCCATCGTTAAGCCCTGCTCTTCACAGAAATTGAGAAGTTCCAGTGGCACAGTTAACATGAGGTGATTCACCTACTTATATCTTCCACATTTATAGAATCAAACATTTGGAGGATTCCAAATGTATAACACAATCTCCGATAATTTAATTTTAAGTATCTAACAGCATAGGGATCATAATAAACCTTTGCTGCTGACCGTTCACCAGCGAGAACTCTTTTCATCAGTTTTGGATTAAGTGTATATATTGCAATACGATTACTATTCCAAGATTCTGCAGGTGGTGTCCAATTTAGGTTTGCGTTCTCCATCCATTCCCAATCTTGAACATAATTCGGATATGGTAGTTCATGACCAAATGATCGAGCATCTAAAGGATTGGTCAGTTTTGCATGGCCTAATGGATTTGAACTATCTTGCACCCCGCTTGCAGAAGTAATATATATATTTAAGTTTTCTTCGTTATGTTGCCGTTCAACCATATGAGGATCAAACTTCGGGGACTCTCCAAAATATCTTTCTTTCTCTATAATTCCGACGCTCTCTATTTTTATATCGTAAACTGGTGGGTCTTTTTTATACCTATCTTTAATCTCATCTAATTTCTTGTCGCTTGCTAAATGCGTAATAGCAACATGGTCGAAGTCATCCAGCATTTCTGGGTATCTGTCACCTTTTAGGCCCAAAGCACGGAATTGAAAAGATTTGCCTGCTGGGTTGTCGGGGGTTGATGCTGTAGACACAAGGTCATTCACAAGTTTATCTGTTTCCAGCATTAAGATATCACCATAGAGTCTACCTATTGGTTCAATAGTAGTATGATCACCCTCAGAATCAATCTGATATACTGGCATCCAATCTCCCATATACTATCTGCACACTTTAACTATAAATAGGTGATGGCGGCAATAGGGAATTACAACTGCTACAACTGGCAGCATAAAGGTGATTATATGACAAACTTTGACCCAATACAGAACTATATTTATAGTAAGCGAAACGGTGGACTGCGAGTATCTTTGGGTGGATTAAACCCAACTGGCGCATCCTGTGAGATAACAAATGAACAAGGAAATCCCAAATTGATGGGCAAGTGCCACAGACAAGTATGGTATAGCAAGAAAAGAGTAGAACGCACTAATACATCTGATGACATGAGTTATGTTCGCTTTGGTGTTGGAGATGCTGTTGAAGAAGAATTACAAAAACATTGGGAAAAGCAAGGTCTATTATTGGCTTCTAATCTAAAGGTTAAAGCACCTATCGGAACTTGTTCTGACGGTGAACAGATCGACATGAGTGGGGAAATTGACGCTATACTAAGAATGGCTGAAATGGATGAACATGGACGTGTCGTTGGTATTGATACTGAAAAGGCTATTGGTATTGAAGTTAAATCTACTCGTGGTTATTTTAGTGAGAAAATGCTAAAGGGCAAAGGCAACAAAATGTATCCTATTGGTTATCCTAAGTTAGAACACTTGATGCAAACAGGAATGTATCTACATACTCGTAAAGTAGTAGAGGAAACATACGGTGTCAAAATCCCTTACTTCGTATTGGTCTATGAAATTGTAGACTCTTGTTCAACTAACCAATTCCGAATTGAGTTATCTAATGACTACGATGGTGAAATCTTGGTTAAAACTATGGATGGTCGTCCGATACTTCCACAAACAGATCCAATGGAGCAATTAAAATCCGGGGGAAAGATGAATAAACCTATTGCTGGCTTAACTATTGAAAATATCTTAGAACGTTATGTATTATCTTATGAAAAACTGAAGGCAGATACTCCACCAGAACGTGACTTTAGTCTTCGTTTCAGTGATGAGTTATTTGAAGAAATGAAGAGCATAGGCGAACTTACCAAAACAAAAATGGCTGCATTTGAGAAAAATGCTAATGCTCATGTAGGTGATTGGCAATGTTCTTACTGTGATTGGAAAGACGAATGTTATCCATTTGGTGTCCTTACTGAAGCAGTGGAATCTGGTGGATTAACTAAGGAAGAAGCCATGCGAGATTTAGGATTCTGATATCACAACTATTGGGGAAAGTATAACTTGGCGATATCGCCAATTACATATAGTTAGAGGTGTCATTATATTCCATGGATTCTATTAACTTTGCATTCATACTCCCCGGCAGTGACTGGTGTCATTATATTCCATGTCACAGGTGTTTAAAGAGTTGGGAAGATTCTGATAAGCAACCCAAAGATATTCGTAGAATACGTTCCAATCACAATAATTGTCATGGTTGGAATCATTGTCATATTGATTGTTGTGGTCCTTGTCCGTATTGTGGTTATTGTGATGGCTTAGATGAATGGGAACTTGATGAAGATGGTGATATAATTCCCGAAAATCCTGAATACAGCGAATCTAAATTAAAAGATCCTACTGCATACACTGAAGAAGATTGGAAGCGAGACCAAAAATATTCAACCCTTTAATAATTTTAAAAGTAGTAATCCCATTATTCCTAATCCACCATAGAGAATCCATGGTGTTGTTTCTTCATCTACTGATTGACATTCACCGTTATCATCTTCTTCATATCCTGTGATACACGCACCACAACAGTCTTGGACAGAAGTATCATACAGGGGCTCAGCATCTGCATGGTCATCACGATTAATATCGCTGCAAATTACGGCTTCACAAAGGTCTGGAGTTGTGCCATCAGTATCATCAGTGTCATCAGTGTCATCGTCGTCACCAGATGAAGGACTAACCAAACCATCTAAATAAGTTTGCATAGCAAATGCTTGGGAATCTCTATCGGGATTTATATCATCAGAGTTTGCATTAGTATATTTTTTAACATCAAAAAAGTTGCTAAAATCTTTGATAGTGTGGATTTCATCACCTGCACTATTTTTTGCAGTTATTGTATTCCCGTATTTAAACCAATGTATTTCTCCAATCTTGTTTCGTTCTTGTTTCATACTTTTTTGTGATATTGTATAGCCCTTGTAAGTCCATTCTCTCTTATCAAAAGCCCAACAGCAAATGCCAAATTGGTTCTTTTTGTATTCTGCATCATCCCAATCACCATTAGTCCAGTCAGGTAAACTTGTTGCTGGTGCTGGCGATGTGTTAAACAACACTTCAGACTGAAAAATACTATTTCCTAATATCATACTAATCTACCCACTATGACTGTAATGTCATCTGGTTTTCCACCCATATATTCGGTCAAGGGTGCTGGTGGTGGAATAAAGTCCTCATCAGATGCATAAGGTGAAGCAGTATACAAGTTTTCTACAGATGCTTGACTAAATGGACCCCATCGTTTTTGATCATTGGAAGCATGGAAAGCACTGACTGCCAAAGTAGTAGCAATATCTTCTACTTCAGAATCATCATCTAAATATTTAATTATTTCTTTGTTGTATAGGTTATCCCATAGTCCATCAGTAGCCAATATAATTATATCACCACTCTTTAATTTAGTTAAAACATGTCTATCTGCATCTTTTGGCAGTGCGTCCACGTCAGAACTCAATTGATATGGATAGTTAAATAAATATTCTTGCTGTGAACTCTCCCAAACTAATTTGTCATCTCGAAACAGTGCAACTCCTGAATCACCCAAATTAGCAACTGAGACACTATTAGGTCCATTTTTAATTGCCACACAAGCCGTGCAACTACCTTCATGTTTTGAAGCCATAGCATTTTTGTAGCCATCTGTTAGAATTGTGATAGGTCCTGTATTACCATCCATAATAGAAGCAGAACAACCCTCTGCCAAAGCCATACTCCAATAAATAGGATTAACATTTTGTTCTGCCCAAGAACCTACTCCGTCAAATACACCTGCTGCTGGGTATTTAGCATCATTTATAGTGAACCATGTGTCTTCACCATCTCCCTTTTCTGGGTGTGGGACATTGGAAACTCCCCATTCGATACGCAACGAAGGTCCTGACATATTTATACTTCGTCTACACAACTACTTATATTTGATGGATCTTCAATAAATAACTGAAAGTATAAGAGGGTGACAGACCCACCTAACAATATGTTTGTGGAGATTGTAGTTCGTGGCAACTGTTGGCCCTACAGAGATATCTTTAAAGATACTTATAACCTCTATTGGAATAAAAAACGTAAGTGCTATGTTGGCAAGGTAGACATTCGTGGGCGCAAGATTAAGAACCTTCAAAAGTTTTGTAGCACATTCAATTTAAAGTTATGGGTTGATGGACAAATAGTCACCACCGAGCCTTTGGAAGAAGAGGAAGATGATTTCATTGCTCTTGGAAAATACGATGATTCCACATTAGGAAAACTTGGTAATAAAACATTTGGAACTATAAAATCACAGAATTATAATAAAGTTATTGTTAAGCAAGCAGATAAACCATTATATGATGCAGATGAATACTTTGCAGGGACTCGTTTCGATGTTCCAAGATTAGAACAACAGCAAGTCGTTCCATTAATTACTCAAGCATTAGAAGATGGTTATGAAAATATAATTGTAGAGTGTCCTGTAGGTTCTGGTAAATCTGCTATGGCTATGGTTGTTCCAAAGGTATTTGATGCTAATGCATATATCGTGACACCACTAAAGGGATTACAGAAACAGTATCTAACAGAAATGCCATTCATGCGTTCCGTTATGGGTAAAGGAAACTATGATTGTAAATTAGATTTAGAACCTAATTGTAGATCTGAACCTGAAGCAATTAAGGCTGTGGAAGCACATAAAATGAAATTACCTATGGCTACTGCTGGATGTAGTGCTGATTTAGCACCTTGTAGCAACATTGGATTTAAATGTAGTTTAAGATTGCCTATCCAGAACCAACAAATAGATTGGGCTGTAGAGAGTAAAAACTTATGTGGATACTATGGTGCTTTACATGAAGCCCACCATAATAGATTTTTCGTAGGTAATACACATTATTTAATGGGTATGAATCAAAGTGATGCTTACTTGAAACAACGAGATTTATTAATTATAGATGAAGCCCATACACTCCCCCACAACATGGCAGATTTTTATGCCTTCGATCTTAGTATAAAGAAAATGGAAAAATTGTTAGGAATACCTACATTTAATGATATTATGGAATCCATTGATTCACAAGCAATAAATCTACAAAACCAAAGGAACACTATGTTGACTCCATGGAATCCTGTTAACTCTCCGAATACTTGGGGTATGCCACTCATTGGTAGCATCACTCCCGAAACTGATGAAAAGAGACATTTGATGGGTGCTAAAATCTGGATACTGTATCTCGGTAACATGGTAAAACATATTACTGCCAAAATAGATAAGAAACAATATGATGATAAAACTATTCGTTATGCTATTAACAGTAGCAAACACTTGGGAACAATTATAGAGCAACTCGAAAACGGACCTAAAAATATTATCTGGCAGTATGATAATGAAGAAGACCCAGTATATCTTAATTTTAAGCCTTTGGATATCAGTCATCTTAGTCAAAACTTATTGTTAAACTTAGGAAGCCGCCGTATATTTATGAGCGGGACTATTGCAGATGCAGATATATTCATGGAAGAATTGGGATTAGATCCTGCCAAAACTACATTTATTAAAGTAGACTACAGTAGTTTCCCTATCGCAAACAGACCTATCTATACTACACTACAAGGTGGTAATCTTAATCGTAGCAAACGTAGTCAAGAACAATATATTTTAACTGCTGAAAAGATTATAGATATCGCTAAACAATTCCCCGACCAAAAGGGATTAATTTTACCGTATACTGACGAGATTGAAAAGAACATAGTGGCTGCCATTGAACAATTAGATAGGAGTGTAGCAGATAGATTGGTTCAACATAGTAAAAGTTCCAGAGAAAGGGAATCTGTGTTTGATAATTTTGATAAATCTACTGGTAATCAAATACTTTTATCTACATATGCTAATCAAGGTTATGATGGTGGCACTGTTGGATTTTGTGTAATTCCGAAAGTTCCGTTTCCGAGTCTTGGTGATGTTCGTATAGTAAAGAAAATGAAGGCTAATCCAGATTGGTATAAACTACAAACCGGGGTTATGTTGACTCAAATGTTAGGTCGTATAGTTCGTAGTCCCAAAGATAAAGGTAAGGTATACATATTAGATCCTGCCTTTGACTTCCACCTTAATCAAGGATATCAGGGAAGCACACCACTTAATCAGTTTATTCCAAGTTATCTTACTGATGCTATGGATAATACTACTGCCGCAGGTGCTAATCAAATGAAGTTATATTGAGATGAACTACTATGAAAATCGCAATATGTGGGAAAATGGCCAGTGGGAAAACAACATTGGCAGATTGGTTTGTAGACAACCATGAGTTCCTAAAGATTTCTCTTGCTGCTAAAGTTAAAGAGATTGGTGTAAACTTATTTGGCATGAAACAAAAAGACCGCAGATTGCTTCAACAGATCGGAATGAAGATGCGAGAAATTAAGGAAGATGTGTGGATTGATTATTTAATTAACTTACAGGTTGATGAGGGAGAAAACTTGGTGATAGATGATGTTAGATTTATCAATGAAGTAGAAAAATTAAAGTCTGCAGGTTGGACAATCATTAGAATCAATATAGATGAAGGGCTACAATGCGAAAGATTAAAGAAAACTTATGATGATTGGGAAGTCCATTGGAACAATCGCACTGATGTTTCAGAAGCCCAAGTAGATTTAATTTCAGATAACTTGGTTGATTTAGAAATAACTGCTGAACCAAAATGGCCATTAGAAGATTTAATTAAATTGATTGAAGTCAACGTTGGCTAATGGGACAATGCCGGGGTGGAGATTAGAAACTTGTTTCCATGAATTAGGTTCTGCCCACTTAAAATCAGTCCATTCCCACTTATATTCATTAACTTCGGGGTAAAACTCTTTGTCTACATGAAAAATGTATGTCAGGTGAGCACCATCGTCCCAGATAATACTGAACTTCCAGTTTTTAATTATATCTACTGATAATCCAGTTTCCTCATTTATCTCACGAATGACTCCTTCGTATGGAGTTTCTCCTTTGTCCAAAAACCCAGATATTCCTGACCAAGTATTTGGTGCCATTACATTAAAAGATCTCAACTGTAGACCAATGTGTCCTTCAGGTGAATAAAAGATACCAGATGTTGAAATATATTTATGAGTTGGGTGTGGAGAGTCCCACTTTACAGTATCGCCAATGTGATTTATTTTCGGACTCCAATCGATATCTTCCCAATCTGCTGAAAAGAGGGCTGCTAATCCATCAAATGCTTTTCTTGGCACTGCAAAATAATTCTGCCGACTTAGATTTATGGCCATAGGGTAGTTAACTTCTGGATACTTCTGGTTCAAACCAGCATACTTCATGCCGTTCCATCGGTGCAGCGTCACTCGCTTATTGTGCATGTCGCTATTTGATTGTTCAGAACCAAACCATTTAGGATTATTTTGCCCACGGTTATTACAACCTTCAGGAATCTCTGCACGGATTTCATCTGCGAACCTACACAACTTACAACGAATAATTGCAGAACCCTGATTGTCCCAACCACTGGAGATATATTTAATTACATTCATTTCGTGTTCACAGTAACCTATTTCGTCCGGATGTAAGACATCGCCATTTTCATCTTTGTGTAGATGCCAGTCACCCCGTAATTTCATATGATTGCTGTCAAAGGTATATTCAGCAACAAAATCACAGTTTCTACATTTAATGATGGAACGGGCTTTTAAGTTGTATTCTTCAGGTGAATAATCAAAAACATAGATTTCGTGTTCTAATTTGGGGGATATAAAATAATCATCTGGCCCATAGTCTATTCCTTCGTAATCACCACGACATTTATTTCCACAGAAGGATCGCATTCCTAATGCAGTTCCAACTTCTATTTTAGCAGGAAGATTACATAGGTAACATTTAGGATAATCTTGTGAAACATAGTTTTCTGCATGATATCTATTTTCATCTTCTGCACCGTAGTCCGCAGCAATTTCGGAAATAATTTCAGAGTTAAAGGATTCGTATTGGGCTGAAACGTCTCCGTCCCAGAGGACTTGCATATCATCGTTTTTTGCCCCACCAAGGATAAAGATAACAGGTGTTTGGGAGCCTTTAACTTCCTTATGGTTGGGATTATCACAACTTACTACTCCTTCGTCTTGCCAAATGTTACCTATGTAATAGCCTTTTGGCAGCACTGGATTACAATTTCTGTGCTCATATCTCGCACTTGGGCGAGGCATCTTAACGAAATAATCTTGAATATCAATAGCATATAACTCAAAATCCATTTTGTCAAAGTCAGCAAATCGCCTTTCTCCTTGGGCATAACGAAGTGCTTCCTGTATGTTAAGGGTAGTGGGTTGGCTATCATCAACACCCATGTTCCTTGAAGTCCCCATTTTATCACCATCTAACCAACGTTTCCAAGTCCAATTTTCTTTATACCTTCCTATGACTGAAGAACCACGGTAAACCGATAAAGGGAAATTGATATAAAAGAGCCTCCAACCCAAGTTCATTGTATTCAAATCTACTTCCAACAGTTCTTCCATAGAGTTCAAAATGATGGGTTCAAAATGATGGATTCCCTCGTTATTGATTAGCGCATCGAAGTTTTTAGCATTTGGAAAATCTTCAAATATGTCAATATATGCGTCCCAGCCACCATAAGGCGACAAAAGCAACTCATATGATTCTGCTTTCCATCCCTTGCGCTGATCGGGATCCTTAGTTATATCAAACATAGTTACTCATCCTCAGCAATTATATCTATTTGGTCTAAAGCCTTTTTCTCCCGTGCTAATTGATTTATTAGTTTACTTGCTTGCCGACGATTAAGATCTGGATGCGGGTCACCACCCAATCTCTTAATATAATTACGCTGTCGGTCAGTAGCCAAATCATACCATGCATTGAACTCTCTTTCTTCTCCTCTAAAATCGGTAAATGGATCTTTTCGTGGAACTATGAATCCAGATGACTCATCTTGGGAGGGATATTCTGAAGGTCCCAAATGTCCAGATAGATTTATAGCCACTGGAACTGTTTTCCAATCTACGGGTCGTTGTTCTAAAGATAATCGTTCGTAAGCAGATGGCAAGTTTCTAATTAATTTATTATTGTTTTCCTCTGAGTTCTTATTTAATTTTTTAAGTTGTTCCCATTCAGGCCCTCTTCCGAATACCACATCAGGGATATTATTTTTTACATTCATAATAAGTATACGGTAATCATCAAATGTTTTATCAGAGTCTTCCCATTCTTCTATAATTTCTGGTGTTCCGAACATCCCAGCCATTGCTTCTGCAGAACCACACTCAGAACATATTTCTGTTTTGTTGTCATATCGTGCTAATGCACCGGGATACCTGCCGGGGGTTTGATTGTTGGGAATATATCCAAAACAAATAGGGCACTTTGGGTGACTTTCTTCTGCTCCCAGACTATCCCGGTTTGCCTTTGTCTTCCATGGCATATGATAATTCAAATAAGACATATTGATAGCCATAGGAGTTTCTGCATCCATGTTTCCACCCGTGCTATGTCTGCTTGATGGTTTTTCTTTGTAATCATCTGAATTGGTGATGAAATCGTCATCGGCATAGACACTACCCCGTTTCACATACATTTCCTCTACGAAATCTTCAGAACTGAATAAACTACCTAATGCTTCAAATGACTTTGGGTATCCTTCCTTACAATTATTTATTGCATATGCCACTGCATCTTTATCATTTCCACTAAACTCACCATATTTATATCTGACTACTAAATCCTTAAAATGTGGGTCTTTAAGTTTTTGGCCATA
>Ga0115000_10001550_pt1 | contig 20204 bp, 23 predicted proteins | sample ArcticOcean_MG_C_6_FD_89690 | JGI IMG/M metagenome (GOLD analysis project Ga0115000, IMG submission 89690) | Marine microbial communities from western Arctic Ocean - ArcticOcean_MG_CB8_128 | ecosystem: Environmental > Aquatic > Marine > Oceanic | place: Arctic Ocean: Canada Basin | collected... | reverse complement strand
TCTGTTGTGTCAATATCTAAACCAGACTTCTCTATAATATCTCTAACTTTGTCCTCACTATTTCCAAGTTCATAAATCATTCTATTATAAGTATGTTCATATTTTTGTTCTAATGTCATCATATTTTTCTCCTGTATATTATTAACTGATTAATCCGGTATAGGTATAACTAGAACCTGATATTGGATAAATCGCAAAACTTGTTGCATGTTCTTGAACACAATGAAAACCGTTTCTATAATATCTTTTACTGTAATCACTTTTTCCTCTGTATCTGATTCTAAACATACCTTTAAAGTGTATTTTAAAATCATGCAATATATCTATTGGTAAATTTTTAGAAATTGAGTTTTCTCTATCAGGTGATAGATTATCTATTATCATTCCATATAATGTTTTTCTTGTGTATAATCTTTCAGATGTGCGACCTTTTAGAGATTGCATACCTAATGGTTTTCTTTTCATCCATTCGCCCTTTCCAGGCCATGTTTCAATTTGATTTAACATATTCATTATTGAGTTATCCCCACTTGTATTAGTTTAATCATTAGTGCTATTAGGAATAGCGAACCGAATAATTGTATTGTAATCATAGTTGTGTTCCTCATTGTTAATACTTTAGTCATTGTATTATTGGTCCCCTTGTATAATTCTCATACATGCGATAACTAGTGTCGCAGATATATCATGTCTTTTCATGATTGTTATAATCTTGTATCCTCTTTTAATGTCTGATAGTATGTATTTCATAGTTTTTCTCTCTTTTATTAGTTTATATGTATATTATAACAGTTATGGCAAGTCTTGTCAAGCACTTTCTGCTCTCCTAAACTATTGATTTTTAAGGATATTTTAAAATAATTTGAATTATTTTGTTGAGAATGATTCTCATTTGGTGTAAATTGTTTACTTTTTGTACAACTCATGCATAAAGCTTAACATATCTAGAACATCATGTCAAGCTTTATTTCCAGTTATTTTTGACCCAATCTTGGTCTGATTCATGGGGGTTAGGATGGCCATGAAATACTGCGATTGACCCCTCACCTTTGGCGAAATCCCAGCGACCTCTATCGAATCTAGGGTCCTTTCTGTCGTGCCATTTATATGAGAATGTCCATTCATCAGGATATGGTTTTACCTTGTCTTTGGGTTTGACTTTTAGATTTGGCATATTTTCAACAATATCTGTTGTCAATTCTGAAATGACATTCTGGTCACCTTGTAGCTGCATAAGTCTGCTTCTCTCTGCAATAAAACCATTCCATATTCTTTCGGTTTCTGTTGCATTATTCCATTTCATAACACTAGAGTTCCAACCTTTTGTTGCATAACTGAAATCTCTTGTTACTGAAAATTCATCTTCTTTACTATATGTAATAAACTTATCTATGTTTTCTAGTATGACTACATCTAAATCTAGATAGAAATTTACACCTTCTAATTCACACTGTGGTGAAAACAATTGCATTTTGTTCCACCATCCTTCATAGTTATGATGATGAAAAGGTTTACATGTTATATTACCATCTAGTAACTTGTGTAATTTAACATGGTCTGTGAAACAAATAAAGTTATGTGGTATTGTTAAATGTCTTTGTAACATGTTATATAAGTTTTGCACATACTTAACATCATACTTATCACCATAATATACACAACAAAAGTTTATCATAATATTTGTTTCCTCATCACCTCAAATGCTTTACCACTTTCTATTTCAGGTAATGTAAATTGATTCTCTACAACAAACTTCATCCACTCTGTTACAGTTTTTCTACCTGGTCTAAAAGGTTTTTCTACAAACTTTAAATCTCTACTCGCAATAGGTGAACATACATTTTTACCATGACATATTACAGGTGTCATATTCATAACAGCGTCAATTGCCGATAAACTCATATTAGTAACTAGACAATGAGCACCTTTTAAACTATCTTTTATATCTGTATTCCAAAATTCATTTCCTGGTCTAGGTTTGTTTCTTACTTTTATTTCTCTGTCTGTATGTTTTTTTAATTCAGTTACACATTCATGTATCCATTCATCTTGATTCATACCATTTATATTATAAGTTACCATTTGTGATGAAGGACAAACTAGAATATGATTTGTATCACCTGTTTCCCAACCTTTAAAGTTTACATCAATACCTTTTGATTCTAAATGTGATATTCTTGTGCCGTCACCAACACTAGCTCGTATTGTATGTAAATTTCTATGTACAATTCTGAAGTATGTTTTATCATAGTTGTGAATTTTAGGTTCTGGATATCTTGTGATTTGTTCTGTGAAGTATCCTACATCTACATAGAACCATGTCTTGTCTTCATCTATACACTTTTGAATCTCTGGAACATTCTTACCTGCAAGACCCCAAAAGAAATGTACTTCTTGGTCTGATTCAGGCCACCCTTTTTTAAATGCTTCCCATATCTCATGTGATAAACATTTCTGCCAATCTAATTTGTGATATATATTCATTTATTTTTTAATCTATTATAACAAGTTCCGTCTGCAATTTCTGTCATTGTATATTGATTTGCAAGTACACTATTCAACCACATTTGTCTACTACTATCAGGTATGTATTGTATACTATCTGTTCCTTTTTCAAATGTTTTTACATCAAGTGATATAGGATATGCAGCTGACATTTCACCACAATAACTTGGTATGCCCCATATGAGTGATTGTACAGCAGCTGCTGATTGTAGACTAATTACACATTTTGCATTTTTAACTTCTGATTCAAAAGATATTAAACTGTTCTTTTTTCGTATTCTTATTTCTAAGTCTGTATTTTTTTTCAACATTTTGATAGTGTCTTCTGTCCAATCAGGTACATCCCACCATTTCTTTGCAAAATCAGATGGTTCAAATACTAAAACATATTTACCATCTTTTTTCCAAGGTTCTAATTGTACATGTTCTTCATACTTTTCTATTCTTTTATAATCATCATCAGATAACTCATCAAGAGTATTTACTAATTGTGCATTTTTTGTAACTCTATAAACTTTATCTTTTAATTTAAAATTAGTACAATGTTTTGATTCATTCATTACATATGCATGGTCAAAGAAATACCAATCTTGTTTATCTTCTATTGCTTGATTTATAATTAATTCAGTTCCTCTTAGACAACCCCATACTGCAACAGGCGTATTTAAAACTTGTAAGTTTTCAACAGCACCAAATGTTGGCCATAATGTTTGTTCATATTGACCTACTACTCTTTCTTTTTCATGCATAACACCACTCGCACTTTTAACAAATGCTCTTAGTATTTGGTCTGTTATTTCTCTTGTGCCGAATCCTTGTATCATGTTTCTATCCACGAACATTCTTTATGATATTCTTTCCATGTTTCTGAGTATGAACAGTCTGCATATTCTTTAAACCAAGGTCCACCTTTTGTAAAGTGTATGTTATTTACTTTTGATTTAGTATTATAACCTGGTTCATCTACTAACCAATTCCATTCTAATGGTAATTCACCAATTAGTTCTTCACTTTCTAACCATTTAAATTGATGTAACTGTAAACCTGTTGCACTATTAACATAGTCTGGTGTAAGTTCATTACACTTGTTACAGTTCATTAACATAAATGATGACCAATTCTTTTTCTCATACTTTGTTTGCACTTGACCTAAAAACTTTTTATCTTCTACTGGTGTATAATCATGTTTACATAATTGTACTGCATACTTATCATCTCTTAATCTCCAGAGTTCTGCAATATCTCCCAACATGAGTTGGTCGCAATCCATAAATACACCCCACCCTTTGTAATTCATAAGATGTGGTACCATGAATCTGCTAAATGAAAATTCTGTTGATGATAAATTATTTCTTTCTCTTACAAAATCATCACGAAGGTTTGGTAAATAGATAGGTGTTATTGATACAGGTTTTGTACTGTTTCTTAATATACTATATGCAAGTGTATTAAATGCAACCTTTTCTTTACTATCGTATCCGATAAATACATTAATCATAACTACCTATACTCCAATAAACTAAAAGTGCTACTGCAATCCCAAAACATATTAACTGAAAATCATTCATAACTATACCTCTTTATTTCTTTAAATACTTTTTCACAATCCTCTAATTTTAACATATTAGGTCCATCACTTGGTGCATTGTCCGGGTCTTGATGACATTCTATAAATAATCCATCTATACCTTGTGCAACAGCGGCTCTAATTAAACCAGGAACATAATCTCTATTACCACCTGATGAATTTCCGTTACCACCTGGTTTCTGTACAGAATGAGTAGCGTCAAATATTATTGGTACATCAAATTCATTTCTCATGTATTGTATACCTGTAAAGTCTGTTACTAATGTATTGTAACCAAAACTTGTTCCTCTATCTGTAATCCAAACATTATCTGTTCCTGTTTTAGATAGAATACCTTTTACATCCCATGGTGCTAAAAATTGTCCTTTCTTTATATTAACTACTTTGTTTGTTAGACTTGCAAGTTCAACACTTCTAATTAATAAATCTGTTTGTCTACATAAAAATGCTGGTATCTGTAATACATCTACTGTAGGTAAAACTTCTTTCACTTGCCATACTTCATGTACATCTGTCAATACTTTACAACCTACCTCATCTCTTACATCTGATAACCATTGTAGTCCTTGAAATATACCTGGTCCTCTTTTACCATGTAAAGATGTTCTATTTGCCTTATCATAAGATGATTTGAAATAAAATTCAAACTCATACTTATCACATAACTCTTTTAATGCACTAGCAATTTCTATTGCATGTTCAGAAGATTCTAATTGACATGGTCCTGCTATAATTTTCATTTGTCTTTTCTTAATCTCATTAATTGTTCTTCATCTTTAGATAACTTCTCTTTGTCTTTCATTTCACCAACAGTTTCTCTTTGTATATCATCATGGTCGAAGTGTGCATAGTATAATTCAAATCCTATACAATCTTCTAATGCTTCAAACTGATGATACTCACCTGGAGATACACTCATGAAATCACCTGGATTTAAAATTGTCATATCTACTAAATCATAATCATTTTTCCAAACTCTAATCAATAGTTTTCCAGTCATACAATAGAAACCATTAAACTTATAGTTGTGTTTATGTTTACTACATATACCACCTTTTTTAATGTCAATTCTATGAAACTCAATATTAGAATTTGCAAAAACTAATTCTGTTTGACCCCATACTTTACCTGATATACTGCCCATGTTATCTCCTTTTTCTTAGCCATTCTGGTGAATGTTCTTGTTGTTTTCTTTTACCTTTTCTATGGTCTAGGTAGTCATGTATCAATTTATCTCTTGCCATAATATGTGAAGGACCACCATCACCTAATTTTTTCTCGTAATAATCATCTGTAAAATTATTTGTCATTATTTTTCTAGTGTTATCATAAGTATGACAATCTGTTTGAAATGGTAAATCATAAACTGTATCGTTTACATATAAGTTTCTGTAATGTTCTATAAAATCTTTCATACATTCATGTTCCATATTGAATCCTATGAATCCTGTTTCTGTATATAATCCTTCTCTATAATAAAATGATGTACAAATTTTATCTGGCATTATCTGTTCAAGTATTTCTTCATCCATATTTTGTAAAAATACACAATCGGCATCCACATAATACATTTTGCCACCATGTTTAGAGGCATTACATTGTGCAAATACTTTATAAGAAAATCTTACAGCGTCAAACATAAAACTAGGTACTTCTTTTTTACTATTTCTGTTTACAAATTTTTCACACTCTGGTTCTTCTTCATATAATGGTACATAGATAATATTTTGCATTATTGGATACTTATCTATTTTATCTTCAACATAAACATACAAAGGAAATTTTTGTCCAGTATTCTTATAAGACAGAAGTAAGTCTTTGCCATATTCATCAAACAATCTCTTGTTCATTGTTGTTACAAAATGTTTAGCCATATCTTTTTAAATCCCATTTTAACATATCTTCTATTATCATATCTAAATTATACTTTGGTTTCCAACCTAGTTCTGTTCTTGCCTTAGTTGAATCGCCTATAAGTAAATCTACTTCTGCTGGTCTTTTAAACTTTTCATTAGTTGTTATAATCAATTGATTATCTAAAGTCCAACATTCATCAATTACAATTTCAGCACTTATTAGATTACCATAATCATCTTGTTGTTGTGCCTCTTTTCTTGTTTTAATCCAATGATGTTTAATACCTAGTTGTAGTAACACTCTACTAGCAAACTCTTTAACAGAATTTGTTTCACCTGTTGCCAATACATAATCTTTTGGTTCATCTTGTTGTAACATTAATCTCATGCCTTCAACATAATCTTCTGCATGACCCCAATCTCTTTGAGAGTCAATTGTTCCTAACATAATAGGTTTTTTAGTTTTCATCCACTTCACTAAACCTTTTGTAATCTTTCTTGTTACAAATTCAGAACCTCTCATTGGTGATTCATGATTAAATAATATACCACTACATGCGAACATATCATAAGATTCTCTGTAATTAATTGTTATAGTATGTCCATATAGTTTTGCACATGCATAAGGACTTCTAGGGTAAAATTTTGTGTTTTCATTTTGTGGTATCTCTTGTACTTTACCAAACAGTTCACTTGTGGATGCCTGATAAAACTTTATTTTAGGATTAACTTGATAGATAGTTTCTAACATTCTTAATACACCAACACCATCTATAAGAGCTGCCATTTCAGGTTGTTCAAATGATAATGCAACAAATGACTGTGCAGCCAAATTGTACACTTCATCTGGTTGTGTCTTATCAATCATTCTTCTGATATTTGCCTGGTCTACAATATCTACATCAACATATTCTATATCATTAGTAATACCCATTTCATCTAGTCGCCAGTTCTGTATACCTGTTGTGTGTTTGACACCACCATATACTTTATAACCTTTTTCTAATAAGTTTTTAGCAAGATAACATCCATCTTGACCTGTAACACCTGTTATAAGTGCTGTTTTCATTCTTCACCCCCAATTTTTTGTAGTGCATTAAATACCATATCTATATTTTCTTTCAAATTTGTAACATCATTACCCATAAAGAAACCATTATCATGTAGATAGTCTGCATTAGGATAATCTGCTCTACCAATATATGTAAAGTACTCTATTACAGGTTGTTTCATAAAGTTACCTGCAATGATTGGTCTTGTTTCTACACCTAATTCTGTTAATTTTTTAATAACTTTATCTCTTTTGCCTGATAGTTTATCTTTTAATATTACTGAAAAACCAAACCAAGATGATTTACCTATTTCTTTTTGTATTATTACATTATCAAGTTTACTAAACTTTTCTACAAAGTATTTAGCATTGTTTCTTCTTTCTTCTATAAACTTATCACATTTTTTAAGTTGTACACTACCAATTGCACCACTCATTTCTAATGGTCTTACACTATAACCTGGTGTAACAAAAGTAAAACTATCTTTAAATGGGTCACCTGTTTTATTATATAAATTATTATCATCAGGTAAATCTCTACACCAACCATGAGCTCTTAGTGAACGAATGTAATCATAGTCATCTTTGTCATGACACACTATCATACCGCCTTCCATAGTTTGCATATGATGTGAAAAGAAAAATGAAAAACTTCCCATTCGACCTACTGTACCACATTTTTTAGTTAAAATTCTATCACCATCTGCAACAGTTACATTAGATACTGCACCTAAACTTTCACAATTATCCTCAATCAATATTAGTTTGTGTTTATCACATATTTTTTTAATCTTAGCATAATCACATGAATTGCCTAATAAGTTTACTGCAAATACAGCTACTGTTTCTGGTGTTATTGCTTCTTCTATTTTTGAAACATCTAAATTAAGAGTATCTAAATCTACATCAACAAAATTAGGAGTGAATCTGTTTTGTAGTAAAGGAAAATAAGTTGTAGACCAAGATACTGCCGGCACTATAACATTACCATGTAACATATCTTTATTGACTAGACTAGACCATATTAATAAGTTTGCTGTACTGCCTGAATTTACCATGACAGTATACGGAACATCAAAATGTTCTGCAAATTCTTTCTCGAATTGTGCCACTCTAGGTCCCATTGTGTAGCGACCATCATTAATGACATCTTGTATTGCTTGTATTTCTTCTTTATTCCAAGTATCACTTGACAAACTATATTTCATAATATACTCCTATTATTACATACTCATATTAAAAACTTTTTTCCAAGTCGCAAATGCTAAAATTGTCCATAATTCTTTTTGAGACTTTATTCCGTCATTAGGCATTACGGTTGCAAGACCACTTTTATTTAAAGCTTTAACCCAACCATCTCTTTGTAAAAATCTTAATTCAATTTCTTCAGGATGATATTCAAATATTTCTTGCATTTCTGTATCTAATAATATCTCTCTAACCCAATCTCTTAACCTAGTATCAGTTGCTCGTTTATTAAATCTTCCTATCAATAACTCATCAGTAGGAAATCTCCAACCAGTCTTTGCTCTATTTATAATATGTTTAGGTAAGTGGTCCTGATATGCAGCTTTTAATAATTGTTTATTAAATCTAGACCAATCACCAGTTTGAAAATCTGCATTTGTTAGAAATGCTGGTTCTATACCTGAAATATAATTTCTAAAGTCATTGCATAAGAAAGGAAATCTACCTTCTAATCCATGTGCCATACCTAACTTATCATTTCTAATTAAAAAATCTTCTGCAAGTGTATTCATTCTTTCTATGTACATAAAATCATGTAAGTCTGGTCTCATTTTATCTTCTAACTTAAAACTCATATTATCTTGTACTAACCACTCTTTTAAATATTCAAACTGTTGTTCTTCTGTTATCCATAGTTCTGATTTTAACTCTTTATGATTAGCACATAATGCTTTTAATTTAATTTGCCAATTGGGTATTCTATGATGTTTATAACCAGCAAACAATTCATCACCACCATCACCACTCATGGTTACAACAACATCATCTTCTGCAATTCTTTTATTAGTATTGAAATATGAGGCAAGACTTTTACTTTGTCTAGGTTCTTCTAATGCATATATTGTATCTTCAAATGATTTTATAAATCCTTCTTCGGTTTCTTTAACCATAATATGTTCACACTTTCTTGCCTTTGCATACTCTTTGCCTATTGTACAGTCTTCATTCAATCTACTTTTTATATCAGTTGTAGGAAAGTGTGTACTATAACATTTAGGGTTATATCCTAGTTCTGTCATCTCATATAGTATTGCTGAGCTGTCAATACCACCACTTAGAAATAAACCTATTTCTCTCTTACCCATAAGAGTCTTTTCTACTGCCTTATTTAACTTATCTTTTATTTTAAATATATCAGGAGCATAACCTTTTGCATAACCATGTTTATTGATGTTAGATACTATTCTTAAATTACTTACAGTATCGTATTGTATAATTTGACCAGGTGTAAGTTTTCTAATCTTATCAAATAAAGTCAGATGACCTGCAACATAACCTTGTTTATAAAAATGACCAAATGCTTCTTTGTCTACTTTTCTTTCAAATCCACATTCTAATAAACTTTTTACTTCAGATGAAAATGCTAACTTGCCGTCAAGATGGCCATAGTATAATGGTTTTGAACCATTGACATCTCTTACTAACCATATTTTTTTATTTGTTTTATTATAACATGCAAAAGCAAACATACCATCTAGTTCGTAGATAAACTTGATACCTCTTTTTTCTAAACCTACTGCTAAAGTTTCTGTATCTGTATCTGTTTTAAATTTATAGTCAAGTGTTTTTCTTAATTCTATGTGATTATAAATCTCACCATTAAATACTAATACTAAATCATTATGTTCCCAAGGCTGTTGTGATACATCAGGAGTATCTGTGATAGATAATAAGTTATGACCTAATGATATGTTCTCATTATTCCAGTCTCCTTGTCCATCAGGTCCTCTATGATGTGCCTTGCATAACATTTCACCCATTATCTTTTTATCAGTCCAACAAAATCCATGAATTGCACACATTTATTTATTCCTTTTGTTTATATAATTATCTAACCATTCTTCAAACTCAATTGCCGGCATGGGTTTACATAGATACTCTTGTATACCTGTACCTCTTGCAAATTTACCATTTGGTAACTTCTCTATCTTTTTTGGTAACTCTTTATGTTTACCAAATATAAATCTTCTTGTGCCAGGACCATAAGGTGGTATCTCTGCATGTAAACAAAAATATTCTATTCCACATGATTCTACTTTTGACAATATTCTTTTAAGTGTAGCTGCCATTATTTTAAAATCACCACATTACATATTTGTCTATGCACATTAGAATTAACTTGTGTAACTCCGTGCCAACCTTCTTCAGCATTTTTAAATAAACAAGAACGATTACCTATCACACTTGTTGTTACTGATTTTTTAAAATCTTTTGGTTCAGGATTCATTTTATCTACTTTTTTATCACGATAGAAAATTGTTTTACCACCATCTTCATCTGTCCAACCATTAGGCATAAAGTAAAATAAATGCGAACCTATTTTTCCTACACTATCTATATGAGGTGATACATCAAGACCACCTTCTGTTTTATGAAAATCAAATCTAATTTTAAAAGTTTTAACATTTAATGCCTTGCATATAAATTTATGATAGTCTTTGTTTTTTAATATATTAGTACAAAACTGATACCATATAGATGGTAATTGTTCTATTTCTACCATATACTCATCAAAATATTTACTACCTTGTGTTTCACCTATACAAAAAAATCTACGACAATGTGGTCTTTGACCATGTTTTCTGTCTTTTGGAAATTCATCTTTAAATAACTCATTTTTTGGAAAATCTTTTAACATTCTTTCATAAGCATTTGGCCATAAGAAATCTACAAAATTTGCATGGGGGCAAAAATCTGTATTATGCATATTATATTGTCCTTCGGTAGGTATTGTAATCATTCTTTATGTCCTCTTATATCTCGTTTGCACTTGATACATGGTGAGTTTTCAATCCAGTCAGCATTATTTATTCGTTTCTTAAACCCTTGATATTTTTCACTTGCATAGTTTTTAAATAAATCAGTTTCTTTTTCTAAGTTACCTATTGTCCATTCTTTATGCAATTCTGGTGCTAACATATCGCAACATGCTGTCATACTGCCATCATACTCTATATAAACACCTTTGTCCATACTTGAACATGATTCAGTTCTTTTATAATCAAGGTCTAAAACTGTACCTGCTCTATTCATACCGTTCTTCCAATAATTTCTTGCATGTATAGTAGATTTAATTTGAGGTAATTTATATTTTATCCAATCTTTATTTTTATAATTATCAGGATTAATTTCTGGTACTTGTATCTTTTTACATATTTGATTTATTCTTTTGAATACACCTGTTTCATCATACTCTATAACACCATTTTTTAAGTATGCCTGTATAGCAATATTGTCTACATAACATTCTATTAGTTCATCTATATAATTTCTATCTAAAAAATCTGCATTTGTATTGATACTAATTTTTGCATTAGGTATATAATAATTTACCAAACGACACTTTCCTAATATGTCATCCTTGTATGCTAGTGGTTCATGATATCTAGAAAAATCTATACGACCATCAAAATCAATTTCTCTTAATTGTTCTAAGATGTTTTGAAACATTGTAGGTTTCATGAATATAGTTTTCTTTTTATCTTTTCTGTTCACATCATCTCTAGATAAAGGACAGAAGTTACATGTTCTATTACAATAACTATGAGTACCTATTTCTATAGATGTTATATTGTCTTTAAATAATTTTTGTGATTCTGTAATATTCATTAGTATGTGTAAATCTTGGGTAATTCTTTAAAGAGTTTGTTGTATTCTTCTTCTGATATTAACTTGGCATCTTGAGCTGGATAGTCTGTTTCTACTCCTTTCGTGGTTGCATATCTATTCTTGTCGGATTTATATAAACTCTGTCTTGTTTGTTTCCATCTTTCATTCTTAAACTCATCTGGTTTATTAGAAGTCTTTTGTGGAAATGTTTTTGGATGTTGTGGATTCATTTTGTTACTTGTCCTGGCCATTGACCTCTAGGTAAAAATGTATGTGTTACTATGGCATCCTTTTCTGACTTTGACTTAACAATATATGATTCTATAAAATCATAATCATTTTCTTGTGCCCAAATAACTCTTTTATTTCCTGTATGCACACCATAACCTTCAACAAAATCACCTTCTAGATTATGTCGTGGCCATCTTTTAGACTTCATAGGTTCCCAATAATCATTTAAGTGTACTACTATTACAGGCCACATCATACCTACTGATTCAATACTCTCAGTAAATGGTTTCATCTTCTTTGCAATCCAGTTTCTAGGTGCTGTAATAATTAATTCTTTTAGAGGAAAGTTTACTACTTCACAGTCAGTAAGATTCACTGGAACATAATTATTTGCCTTTAATACTTTCATAACCATATCTCGCAATGTAGTAAGCATCCACAATATCTGTTACAGGATTAGATAGTGTTTGCATATCCATCATTTTCATTAAATCAGTTTTTGTATCTTTACAAAATTGTTCATACATCAATTCTTTATTTGCATTACCTTTATCTGTTGCAAATTTCTTAACAATACTAGGTGCTACTGTATCATACTTTAATTTTTTTGAAAGTAAAACATGTTTTAATATACCACAGTTTTCTGCAATTTGAAATATTGCCTGACCTTTACTGCCGTAAGAATATCCTTCTATGTGTACAGTTTGTTGACCATCAAATAAATTCATATCACCATAACTTCTTATAGTTTGCAATGACCACTTAGCAAGATTATTAAATCTTTGTATAGGGTCAGTCCATTCTTTATATTGACTACCTATTATATTTTTACCAAAATTGCCAATATATTTTTTCTTAGATGATACATAATAAAATTTACAGTTTTCAAATGATAAGTCGCCAGTTGCAATACAAATTGCTGGAGAATTTAAACTGTAATCAATCCCAATTGCTTGTATTTTCTTCATCTAAAAAGGCCTCATCTTCTAATTCATGTCCACAGAATGGACAAGTTAAAGGTGCTGATGGATGTTCTGCATCCCACCTTACTTCATACGGCGTATCACAGTTCGTACATTCTATATTCAAGTATTGATATTGTATCATTATAATTTAAATTCCTTAAATTGGTCTTTTTCTACATCTTGTTTAATACCACCTATAACATAACTTTCAATTTCTGTTTCTTGTGGTGCATTTTGTAAACCTTTTGAATTTAACCAATGTTGTACCCATGGTAATGGATTTGTTTTTTGGTCATACTTAGGTTCTAAACCTATAGTTCTCATTCTTCTGTTTGCCATGTGTTCTACAAATCTATGTAAAAGTTTTTCAGACAATCCTATCATAGAACCTTTTGTCAATAAGTATGTTGCCCAATCTTTTTCTTCTTGAACAGCCTCATCATACATATCGTAAACTTGTTGTTCAGTATCTTTGATTACTTGTAACATAACTTTATCTTGTTCATGTTCACGATAGTTATTAATTATTTTTTGAGATATTGCTAGATGTTGTGATTCATCTCTTGCGATAAGAGATATAATCTTAGCAGAACCTTCTAATTGTTTTAGTTCACCAAATGCAAAACTACATGCGAATGATACATAAAATCTTAAACCTTCTAAAATGTTTACTGTGCATAATGCAAGCCATAATCTTTTTTTAAGTTCATATTCATTTACATCATGACCCATTATTTTTTTGTAACCTATTTCAATCAAATCATCATATGCCTTTGTTACTGATTTTGCTCTTTGTCCTATCTTTTCATCATCAATGATAGTATCAAATACTTCATTAGGATTTGGATATAAGTTCTTTATAATATAAGTGTATGACCTAGAGTGAATTGTTTCCATAAAATCCCATGTTATTAAACAAGATTCTAATTCAGGTAAACTACAGAAAGGTAAAAATGCAAGTGCTGGTCCACGACCTTGTACACTATCTAACATTGTTTGATATTTTAGATTAGATGTAAATATAAATTTGTGTTCTTCTCTTAGATTCTGATAATCATTTCTATCTTTTTGTAAAGATATTTCTTCAGGTCTCCAAAAGAAACCTAATTGTTGTTGTGTTAGTTTGTCAAATATAGGATACTTAAATGTATCGTATCTTTGTAATGCCAAATCTTTACCAAAAAACATTGGTTGTTTTGTAAAGTCTAATCCTTTTTCTTTGTTAAAAACACTTTTCATATTGTGCATGATTCACACTCCTCTTCTTCTGTTAGTTCTTCTTCCTTATATGTCGAATCATCTTCTAGTACATCAGGTTTATCATCTTCATCTATCTTACCATCATATGTGTTTTGATAGTAAGATGTTTTCCATCCTAGTTTATAAGTCGTAAGAAGGTCTTGTGCCATTACTGATAATGGTACTTGATTCTCCTCGTAGTCTTCTGGATTGTACGACCAGTTGCCTGATATTGCCTGGTCAAAGTACTTCTGCATTACTGCAACGATATTTATATATCCGGTGTTCCCACCCATACTCCATAGTAAAGTGTATTTACTTTTCAATGATAAGTATTGAGGTACTACTTGTTTAAGTGGTCCTTGTTTTGATTTCTTGACTGATAAGAAATCTCTGGGTGGTTCAATGCCGTTTGTAGCATTAGAAACCACACTAGATGATTCTGATGGCATTTGAGCTGATAGAGTGCTATGTCGGAGACCATGCTCAGTTATTTCTTTCCTAAGTGATTCCCAATCTAGAGTTAGTTTGCGATTTACAATCTCATCCACCTCTTTCTTGTAAGTATCAATAGGTAAGACGCCATCAGAATACTTTGTTCTATGAAAGTATTCACATTTACCTTTTTCTTTTGCAAGGTTATTACTTGCCTTCAATAGATAATATTGAAAGTGTTCTGTTAATTCATCTACAGCATCCCATGCCCCTTGTTCGTTATATTTGTATCCTAATTTTGCAAGATAATGTGCTAAACCAATGTACCCTATACCTAGACTACGGCGTGCCTTTGTACTGATTTCTGCAGCTTTCACAGGATATCTTTGATGTTCTATAATCTCATCTAAAGCTCGCACTGACAAGTCGCATAGAGTCTCTAAGTCATCAAAATAGACTAGTTTACCTATATTGATAGCACTTAGTATGCATAGAGCAATTTCACCCTCACCATCAATGTGTTCTAGTGGTTCAGTGGGCAGTGTAATCTCTTGACATAAGTTTGACATTCTAATCAAATCTTTAAATGATGAGTGAGTATTACAATGGTCAATATTCATAATATAGATACGACCGGTTTCTGCCCTTTCTTTTAATACAGACATAAACAAATCTTGTGCATTTACTTTCTCTTTATATACTGAAGTTTTTCTTTCTGCAGCCACATATAATTCATCAAATTTATCTGTACCCCAATTTTCATATAGTTCAGGCACTTCATGTGGTGAGAATAATGTTATGTCTTCATTCTTAATAAATCTTTCATAGAATAGTTTTGATAATTGTATTGAGTAATCTAGTTTTCTAACTCTGTTATCATCACTACCTTTATTGTTTTTTAATACTAATATATCTTGTATCTCTTGGTGCCATATTGGGAAATGTACTGTTGCACTACCACCTCTTACACCATTTTGTGTACAACACTTTACAGTCGCTTCCCATTTCTTTAAGAAAGGAATAACACCGGTATGTTGTACTTCACCACCTCTAATTCTAGAATTGATACCTCTAATACGGCCTGCATTGATACCTATACCTGCTCTTTGAGCAACATATCTTCCTATCGCCATGTCGGAAGTAAAAATTGATTCTAATGTATCAGCACTATCTACCAATACACAAGAAGCATATTGTCTAAGTGGTGTTCTAACACCTGCCATAACTGGTGTTGGTATATTGATTAAGTGTTTACTGATTGCACGATAATACTTTTTGACATATGTAAGTCTTGTATCTTTAGGATAATTAGAAAATACAGTAGCTGCAATTAACATATACATAAACTGTGGTGTCTCGTAAATATCACCTGTACTTCTATCTTGTACTAAGTATTTGTCAATGACTTGTCTTAGACCTGCATATGTAAATTCATAATCTCTTTCATGCACAATCCATTGTTCCATTCTATCCCAATCTCTTTTATCATACCACTTTAATAAATCTTTATCATAGACACCTAACTTAACACCTTTTTGTACCTGTTCAAATATGTGTGGATGGTCCCATAATCTTCTGTTGATAGATTTTCTTAGACCGAATAATAATAGTCTTGCAGCCACATATTGATAGTTTGGTTTTTCTAATGATATTAAATTAGCTGCTGACTTGATTAATATTTGTTGGATGTCTTGTGTTGATATACCATCGTGAAATTGTAGACCACTATTCATTTCTACTTCTGAAGCCGATACTCCGGTTATATCTTCACAAGCATATTCTACCATCTCATGTATCTTTTCTATATCAAGAGGAACTTTACCACGCCCATTTCTCTTAATTACATATATATTATGTTCACTCATATTAGCACTCTCTTATAAAAATCAAGTTTAGCCGTTGCAGCCAAACCGTTAAATGTATTGTTGATGATGATATCAGATATCTGCTCAGAAGTCAAGTCTGAGAGAATCATATCATTAATATCTTTTTCTTTTAAATCATCTGGCCAAATCACTATACTATAACCTTTGTTGATTACACTATACATTTGTTTGATGATTTCCCGATTTCTCGGTTCGTTATCATATATATAAGTTATTTGCTCTTCAGGTAGAGATTTTTTTATATTTTTTAAATCTGCACCAGCAGCTGCCAAACAATTGTCTAGAAATAGACTGTCTATAGGACCTTCTACTATCTTTATTGGTGTTAAAAAGTTTACTCTTTCAAGACCATAGATTTTTTGTTTATTCTCATCTAACTTAATAGTGATATATTTAGGTTGTTCTTTACCAAAAGCACGACCTTGAAATGTAAATAGTTTACCTGATTCATCATAGAAAGGTATTATCAATCTAGGGTAATCTTTATCAGTATTTTTAAATGTACCTCGTTTAACTTTATTGACTAGTGCCATAAAGTTATCATTGAAAAATAGTAAATCGAATTTACTTTCAGGTATTTTTCTATCATGTACATACTTTCTAGCAGGGTGATTTTCATCTAAATCTGAAATCTTTGTTCCCAAATCAATTTCATCAAATTGTACTTTTTCAAATTTAGGTTTAAAATCTACTTCTTCTTTTTTAGCAGGTTTCTTAAATTTTTCTAGACAATATTCTGAGTATAATTTTTGGTCTTTATCTTTAATAAAGTTAGCCATGTTTGTGCCATGACCACAATTATGACATTTGTAAAACATGTCATTTTTGACTGCATACAAATATCCTCTTGCCTTAGTTTTATCTTTGGTAGAATCACCACAATAAGGACACCTGAAGTTAAACAGATTGTTTCCTCGTTGTTTAAATTGTTCTAACCTGGTAGATAGAATATTGATATATTTTAAATCTATATAATTTGACATAACATGTGTTAGTATACAGGAGTATACCCATTATGTCAAGTCTGGTTGATAATTATATTAGAACCAACCTGCTGATTGAATGATTTTTGGCATGTTTTTTGCCACTATGAATCCTATAGCAAGAGCCCCACCTATAATCAACCATCTCCACTTTTCAAGAACGGAAACTCTTCCGTCAAAACAAGATTTTAATGACTTTATTTCTACTAATAGTTTTTTTTCTACCTGTGAAATATCTCTTTGTAAATCTCTATATACAATATCTAACTCCTCACCTCTTTCTCTTACTTTTGAAAATAAGATTTCTTCAGTTTTTTCTGTTTGAGTCAGTTTTTGTTCATGGACAGCCAACATCTGTTTAATTGATGTTGATACATCTGTTAATTTATCTATTGCAGTATCTAATCTAGAATGAAACATACTAGCGTTAGCTATATCTTTCTTCATTCCTTCTACTTCTACTGCCAATCGTTGTATAGTATTATCTTCTGCCATATCTTTATTTATAATGGAATAGCAATTGTGTTTTTATCTCGTAACGCTTAATTAGCGTTTAGTATTATGTTTTGCTGTTCATTTCTATTTATTGTTTATAAGAAGTCTAGGACTGCACTAGGGGGGTAGCACAGCCCTATCTAACATCTATTAAAATCTACTTTCTGATATACTTAGTTTTTTAATAGCACGCCTGTGTCTATGTTCTTTTTGTAAGCGTGTTTTCATCCAGTCTAAATTTTCCAAATACATTTTTTGTAGTTTAAAAGGTATAACCCTTTTAATAGTTTTTTTTAATTTACTCTCTTGTGTTAGTGTCAAATTTATCCTCCGTTAATAGTTTAATTGTTTTCCTTATTATGTACCATACTATAACTTTTCTGATTCATTGGATTTATCTGGACCACCTCCTCTTTCAATGAGTCAGTTTATTCAAATTAAATTTTCACTACTTCGGCGTATATATTGTTATCAGTTCCTCCTTTCCTTTTACTTTGATTTTATCTATTTCTACTGATTCTATATTCTTTAGTTTCTCCATTGTGTATGAAGAATATAGAGTAGAAAGTATGTCACCATTTTCATCTTTATAATTCCTTGTAGCAGATTCTAAACGAGCTGCGAGATTAACAGCATCCCCAATTACTGAATAATCAAATCTTGTATCACTGCCCATATTACCTACTATACATGTTCCTGTATTGACACCAGAACCTATGTTGATATCTGGTAATCCTCTTTCTTTAAAATCTTGTTTTAATCTTTTTGTTTCTTCAGCACATTCAACAGCAGTTTTAACTGCCATCTCAGCGTGGTCTTCACAATCTAGTGGTGCATTCCAAAATGCCATGATACAATCGCCCATGTACTTATCAACTGTACCACCATTTTCTAGTACAATTTTTGTCATGCGATTGAGATAGTCATTGATAACTTCAACTAATCCTTCCGGGTCATCTTTGTTTTTGTAGTGTTCTGATATTGGTGTAAATCCTACTATGTCCATAAATAAGAAACTCATTTCTTTTCTATCACCACCTAATTTTAATTTACTGGGGTCTTTTTGTAATTCTGCAACTTGTCTTGGGTCTAGATATGTTTCAAATTGTTTTCTTATTTGTTGTTTTAATCTAAACTCTAAGATAAATCTATTGAATATACTATGCATACCCACAATAGTAATTACAATTATTATCCAACTTACATCTGTTAATATTAAGTATTTATCAAATACGAATTTTGAACCAAAAACACTTGCAATATATAAGAATACTAGACTTGAACCTACAAACCAGTAGGGTGTAAATCTTGATATTAGTATAACAGTAAGTCCTAATATAACAGATAAAACTAATTCTAAAAATGAACTTATATCATATCTATTTATTTGTTTACCATCTATCATAGTTTGCAATGTAGAAGCAGATAACATGTAATCATATTTTTCACCTACTGGTGTTGCAATGATACTAGTTAGACCTTCTGCTGTTGTTCCTATGATTACAGTACGACCATTAAATTTAGAAAAATCATTTGATGAAGCTGATATTGTTTCAAAAGTTTTATTCCATCTCAACCATATTCTTGCATTTGGGTCGGTACTTATAATAGGAAAACCTGGAACTCTTACTGCTTGAACACCACCTTCTCCTGCCTTAACTTGATAACTAGGATTGCCTGTTGCAACTCTAATAACTTCTAAAGCGATTGTAGGATATGTTTCATCACCTATTCTCATTATCAATGGTATTCTTCTTACGACACCATCTATTTCTGGTGCTGTGTTTATAACACCTACACCATTTGCATTTTGACCTAGTTTTGATATTGGTCCTAACATACCTTCCCATTCAAAAAGATATGGTAATGGGTTGCCTATTTTTGCAACTCCTCTTGGTACTGAATTTTTATTTACTTGTGATGTTCCTACTTGTGCAATAACAACCCCATTATCAATAAGTGTTTGTGCAAGAATATCATCACCACCCATTCTATCTTCTTCTGAGAATAGTATAGGTATCATAATGACACCAGCACCTGATTGTCTTAAATCTGTTATGACTTGTGCAAGTACATCTCTTTTCCAAGGCCATTGTCCATACTTCTCTATAGA
>Ga0115000_10001548_pt1 | contig 20207 bp, 20 predicted proteins | sample ArcticOcean_MG_C_6_FD_89690 | JGI IMG/M metagenome (GOLD analysis project Ga0115000, IMG submission 89690) | Marine microbial communities from western Arctic Ocean - ArcticOcean_MG_CB8_128 | ecosystem: Environmental > Aquatic > Marine > Oceanic | place: Arctic Ocean: Canada Basin | collected... | reverse complement strand
GTTCGAGGGACGCTGCAAGATTTTTCCCAGGCTCGAACTGCAAATTTATTTGTAACTGCGTTCACCATTATTAAACCGTACCAGTTACGGGATGATTGGTGAATCACTCATCTCACTGGTCACATTTATTTTAGGAAAAAAAATGAATACAGTGACTGACTCAGATTTAAAAATTAAAGATTACTTTGTAGCCGATATTAGCTTGTCAGATTTTGGCAGAAAAGAAATCGCAATAGCTGAAACAGAAATGCCTGGTTTAATGGCTATTCGTAAAGAATATGCAAGCAAAAAACCATTAAAAGGGGCTCGTATTTCAGGCTCACTTCATATGACTATCCAAACAGCTGTTCTAATTGAAACACTTAATGAATTAGGGGCTGATGTTCGGTGGGCTTCTTGTAACATTTATTCAACTCAAGACCATGCCGCTGCAGCAATTGCTGATGGCGGAACACCAGTTTTTGCTTTCAAGGACGAAAGTTTAGACGAATACTGGGATTTCACGCATCGTATTTTTGAATGGCCAGATGAAAAATATACAAATATGATTCTTGATGACGGAGGGGATGCAACCCTGCTACTTCACCTCGGAGTTAAGGCTGAAAAAGATGTCTCAGTTTTGGACAAACCGACTACTGAAGAAGAAGTCTGTTTGTTTAATGCTATTAAAAAGAAATTAAAAATAAATTCATCTTGGTATTCTGAAAGACTACCTCATGTTCAAGGGGTTACAGAAGAGACAACGACAGGAGTTATGCGCCTTTATCAAATGTTTAGAGACAATGAATTAGCATTTCCTGCAATCAATGTAAATGATTCTGTAACTAAATCAAAATTTGATAATCTATACGGATGTAGAGAGTCTTTAGTAGATGCCATTAAGAGAGCAACTGATGTAATGATTGCTGGTAAAGTTGCAGTAGTCTGTGGCTATGGTGATGTAGGAAAAGGATCTGCCCAGGCGTTAAGAGCTTTATCTGCTCAGGTATGGGTAACTGAAGTTGATCCAATATGCGCACTTCAAGCAGCTATGGAAGGTTATCGTGTGGTAACTATGGAATACGCTTCTAAACATGCTGATATTTTTGTATCTGCAACAGGGAATTACAACGTGATTAATCATGATCATATGAAAGCAATGAAAAACCAAGCAATTGTATGTAATATTGGACACTTTGACAATGAAATTGATGTTGCCTCATTATCAGAATACAAATGGGAAGAAATAAAACCACAAGTTGACCATGTGATTTTCCCAGATAACAAACGTATTATTCTTTTAGCAAAAGGTCGTTTGGTCAATCTTGGATGTGGAACAGGCCACCCAAGTTATGTTATGGGATCTTCATTTGCCAATCAGGTAATTGCTCAAATAGAATTATTTTCTGAGAAAGATAAATATCCTCTTGGTGTTCACGTATTGCCGAAACATTTAGATGAAAAAGTAGCGAGATTGCAATTGACTACACTAAATGCTGACTTAACAACACTAACTCAAGAGCAAGCAAAATATATTGATGTGGATATTAATGGACCATTTAAGACTGAGACATATAGGTATTAAGATATGCCCAATATGTCATCAGTAAGTTTTGAATTCTTCCCTCCTCGTACTGAGGAGGGAGTTTTTAAACTTAACAAAACAATAGAGACATTATCGGAATTTAACCCAGAGTTCTTTTCTGTTACTTTTGGTGCTGGCGGTTCAACTAAGGCTAAAACATTAGAAACAGTTTTAAGCATTGAAGCATCAAATAACAACGGTGTACCTCATCTATCTTGCATTAGTGCTTCAAAAGAAGATATCAGAAACCTCTTAAATGAGTATAAGAGCCATGATATTAAACATTTAATTGCCCTAAGGGGAGATAACCCATCAGGAGCAATCAGCCATGGAGATTTTAAATATGCTAATGAGTTAATCTCATTTATAAGAAAGGAAACAGGAGAATATTTTCATATTCAAGCTGGTGCATACCCTGAATATCACCCAGAAGCTGAGTCTACAAGTGATGATTTGAATAATTTTAAAAGAAAAATAGAGGCTGGAGCAAATTCAGCAATTACACAGTTTTTTTTCAATGCCGATGCTTATTTTAGGTTTGTAGAGGAATGCCAGAAAAAATCTATATCAGTACCTATTATTCCTGGGATTATGCCCATCTATAACATCAAGCAACTTTCAAGGTTTTCATCAAATTGTGGCGCAGAAATACCTAGATGGTTAAGGTTGAAACTTGAAGATTATGGCGACGATATTCAATCATTAAGAGATTATGGCGTAGATGTTATTTCTGAATTATGTGAGACATTAATTCAATATGGAGTTCCAGGGATTCATTTTTACACTTTAAACGAATCAAAAATTGTTTCAAAAATTATTAAAAATATTAATAATTAATGAAGTATTAATTGCTCAGTTTGATATAGAGCGTCTTCAACAAAAAGATAGTCATTTTCTCGGCCATTATTCCATAAGGTCATCATCACTATCCAACGAACCTCATCAATGTTGATTATGTTTTGGTTCAGAGCCATAGCCCGATCAATAATAATTTCTCTTTCAACAGAATTTAAGACATTAGCTTGCTCGAGAAATAGAATAAAACCCAATCCATCAAAAGAAAATTTTTCCTTTTCTTTTTCAGTAAAAATTCGTAATTTATTATTTAACTTTAAGGATTGAGATTGGGGTATCTTTACAGACATTTCCTTCAGCTCCGTAAACCAATCTAAAGCACGTTCGATTTCTTTATTATTAAATCCTGCTGCTTCAAGCTCCAGAGTCATATTATCAAAATCTAAATTATTTTTAGAGCTTAAGTAATTTTCAAACATATAGATAAGTAAATCAAACATGATAATTCCTTATATTTCGAGGTTCTAGATTAGAAAATTAAAAACTTATGCAATGAAAAGAGAAAATAAGACAGTTAGCAGTATAATTAGTTTACTAATTTTTTTTACGATTCACAATGTAATTAATTTAACAGTTAACAATTAAATAATCAATATTATATGACAATTTTAGACGTATTAAATTATCCAGACCCACGCTTACATAAAGTTGCTAGTATTGTAGACGAGATTGATAGTGAAATTAGAAAAATTATTGGGGATATGACGGAGACAATGTATGCAGCACCTGGTATTGGTTTATCTGCTACCCAAATAAATTTTCATAAACGAATTATTATTATTGATATCTCAGATAAAAAAGATGAATTACTCGTTTTAATAAATCCGGAGATTCTTAGTTCAGAGGGTTATCAAAATTCACAAGAGGGATGCTTATCAGTGCCTGGTATTTATGAAACAGTCGAAAGAGCGTCTGAGATAAAGGTTAGAGCATTAAACATAAAAGGAGAGCTTATTGAATTAGATGTAGATGGAAAATTATCTATTTGTATTCAGCACGAGATGGACCACCTAATGGGAAAAGTTTTTATAGAGTATCTATCCACACTTAAAAAAAATAGAATAAAAACAAAAATGATTAAAAAAAATAAGAAATCTACGGCTAACTAATTAAGGTATGGCAAATAAAAAACTTAAACTTATCTTTGCAGGAACACCAGAATTTTCAGTTCCGACTCTAAATCAAATTCATCAAGAAGGTTATCAAATTTCGCTTGTACTTACCCAGCCTGATAGAAAAGCAGGTAGAGGAATGTTTTTAAAATCTAGTGCAGTAAAACAAAGGGCTAAAGCATTAGGCATACCTATCCTTCAACCAATTAAATTAAATAATGAAGATACATATCAAAAAATAAAAGCGGAAAATGCAGACATTTTAATAGTTGCAGCTTATGGTTTGATTATTCCCAGTGAAATTCTAAATATTTTTATTAAAGGTTCATATAACGTACATGCATCACTTCTACCCTCATGGAGAGGTGCTGCACCAATACATAGAGCAATTGAATCGGGTGATAAAGAGATTGGAGTAACCATCATGTCGGTAATTCCAAAATTAGATGCAGGAGATATAGTAAGAAGTAAAAGTATAGCTCTAGATAAGAATGCAAATAGTGGCGATATGACAAATTTAATAGCAGAATTAGGTGCTGAGTTAATGGTAGATGTAATAAATGACATTAATAATAACAAAGAACTAAAACTGATTAAGCAAAATGAAACAAAGGTAACCTATGCAAATAAGATTAATAAGTTAGAAGCAAAAGCAATATGGAAAGATGTAACATCGAAGATAATGGTGCAAAAAATAAATGCATTCAATCCATTTCCAGGTGTATTTTGTAATTTTAGAGGAAAGATACTGAAGATATGGAAGGCGAAAACCTCAAATAATTTGGAGAAATATGAGCCTGGAGAGTTATACCTAAACACTGAGAAAGATAATCTTTTTGTAGGGACTAAAGATGGATCTATTGAAGTTAAGGAAATTCAACTGGAAGGGAAAAGAAAAATGACCGCTAAGGAATTTATTTCTGCAAACAAGATTAATGGCGGTGAATTATTTTTATGATGAATCACTCACAATGGCTATCAGCAATGATTTTAGAGCGGGTTCTCTTGGGTAAAAATTTAAACAAAAGCTTTGAATTAATTTTTAGAAAATATAATGCAAATGAATCAGAAAATATACCACAAATCAAGGATATGGTTTATGGAGCAATAAGGGACCTAGGAAAATCAGAATTTTATATTAGCAAACTAATTTCCAGGAAAATCGACAATCAATGTATAGAAGCTCTACTTCATATAGTTCTATTTCAAATAAGTCATGAGAGATCAAATAATTTCACTTTAGTAAATCAAGCAGTTGATGCGGCAAAAATAATTGATCATAAGAAAAGTTCATTCATAAATGCAGTTCTAAGAAATTTCCTAAGGAAAAGGAGTGACTTAGAGGAACAGGCAAAAGAAAATGAATCTGCTACATATAGCTACCCAAAATGGTGGATTAATAAAGTAAAGGAGCAATATCCAAATAAATGGGGAGATATTCTAGATATCGGAAACAAACGACCTCCATTAGCATTGAGGATTAATCTCCAAAAAATTGGAGTGAAAGAATATTCAAATATTTTACATGAGCATGATATTGAGCATACTTTGATAGGGTCTGAATGCATGATTATAAACAAACCACTAGGGGTTGATAAAATACCAGGATTTTTGGACGGAAAAGTATCTGTTCAAGACTATGGAGCACAGTTAGCAGCCCATATAATTGATTTAAAGCAAGGCCAAAAAGTTTTAGATGCCTGCTCTGCTCCAGGTGGAAAAGCGTGTCATATGTTGGAGCTAAACTCAATTAAACTATTGGCAATTGAAAGTGATAAGAAAAGAATAATTAAAATTCAGGAAAATATGAATCGAGAAGGTCTTACAGCTAAGATTCAAAACGAAAAAATAGAAGACTATAATGAATGGTGGGACAAAATACTTTTTGATCGAATATTATTAGATGTGCCATGTTCTGCATCAGGAATAGTAAGAAGGCATGTTGATATAAAGTGGCTTAGAAGAATAAATGACTTTGAAAACTTTGGGGATATGCAGCTTAATATATTAAAATCTGTATGGCCAATGCTAAAAAAGAACGGTAAATTATTATATGTAACATGTTCAATATTTCAAGAAGAAAATAAAGATGTTGTTGAGATGTTTAAGAAAGAAGTGAATAACATTTCTGAGCTAAATATCACCTTTCCTTCAAATGTAGAACACATAAAGAATCAAGTATTGCCATCAAAAAATCATGACGGTCTATTTTATGCGCTACTTCAAAAGAATTAGTCTTATATTAATAATAATTTTATTTTCATTAATATTAATGAATGAATATTCAATGCCAAACGGAAAGATATTAATTAAAGATATAGTAGTTAACAAAAAAAATAATTTTCACTATATAAATTTTAATCAAGAATTAAATTTTGACAGCTTGATAATAAATGCAATAAATAAAGGGATTCCTTTAGTGTTTAAAGTTGTATTAAGAGTAGTTGAAAAAAAAGAAATTTGGCCTACTAAAATAATCAAAAAAGAAGTAAGGTATTATCAAATTGAGTATAAGGCGTTAAGAAAAATATATAGGGTTATAGATACAAATGGAAAAATACACGAATATAAAAATATAGCTGAAGCAACGGAGAAAATATTAAAAATAAAGGAGCTAGAATTAGCAATCGATGATAATGGAGATTTTGAATTATGGTTGAATGTGTCACTAGATAGAAAAAAATTACCAAAACCATTGCAAGTAAATTATTTTGATAGTACCTGGAACATAAGCTCTGAAAAGGGCATACACAAACTTGGAAAATTAAATTGAAATATATAATAACAATTGTTTCTTTTATTGGAATCGCGCTACTTATCTTATTGGCAAAAGCAATTTCAAATTCAGAGTTAATTTCAAGTGACTCATTCAGGATTTTATTAGGACTAAATATCTTTTTTATATGCTCCTTAATTGTATTAATTGGATTCCAGATTTTTCGGTTACTTCAAAGTGTTAAAAAAGAGATTATAGGAAGTCGGTTAACGCTAAGGCTTGTTATGTCATTTGCGCTAATGGGGATAGTGCCAGTATTAATTGTCTATTTAGTGTCTGTAAATTTTTTAACAAAATCAATTGAGTCATGGTTTGACGTTAAAGTCGAATCCGCGTTAGAAGGTGGTTTGACCCTAGGGCAAAAGACTATTGATATATTAATGGAGGATATAGAGCTTAAAGGGAAAAGTATCGCATACTCAATTGGCAATGTAGCCCCAGAAAAAAGAAATAGTTTATTAACTGATTTGAGGGCTAAATTTGGTATACAGGATGCCGTTATTTTTGATCTAAATTCAATAATTATAGAAGTTTCAAGTGAAAAAAGTAATTTAATACCACCAATTCCTAGTATCAATGATTTAGAAAGAGGTGGAAGAGAATTTTTTGGAAGGATTGAAGAAGAAGATGGAGAGCAGATATTTTTGAAAACATTCACTCCAATACTAACTAAAAATATAAACTCGAAAACATTAATTCTGCAATTAACACAGCCAATACCACCAGCGATTGCAAATTTAGCATTATCTGTTGAATCTGTTTATGGTGAATATCAACAACTAACATACAGTCGAAATTCATTGAAGATTATCTATATATTAACGTTGACGCTAGTATTATTACTAGCGTTATTATCATCTGTATCAGCATCTTTTATTATTAGCAGAAGATTCTCATCTCCCTTGGCAATGCTTGCAGATGCAACAAAGCAAATATCGAAAGGAAACTATAAAAAAATTATCTCAGAGCAAGGCAAGGATGAAATAGGAGTTTTAATAAGATCTTTTAATAGCATGACATCTCAGTTAGAAGATGCTACGAAAAACTCTGAAAAAGATAGAGAAAGAGTAGAGATTGCAAGAACATTTCTCGAAACTATATTAGCACACTTAACAACTGGGGTTATAGTGCTGGACGAAAAAAAAATAATTCAATTGAATAATATTGCAGCATCAAAAATGCTTAAAATAAAACCAACAGACATGAGTAACAAACTAATGAGCGAAATAATAAATAAAAATTTATTATTTAAACCATTGTATGAATATGTTGAATCTTATATAAATAATAATAAGGAAAATAAAAAAGAAACAAGCCAAGAATTTAAATTGAATAAAGATAGCGAACAAGAAAGAACAATTATGCTACAAGTTACTCCATTAAAAGATAATAAAGGTAAGTCATATGTATTAGTTATTGATGATGTCTCCGAGGTTACTCAAGTACAAAGACATAGGGCATGGGGAGAAATTGCAAGAAGATTGGCACACGAAATAAAAAATCCACTAACACCGATACAATTATCAGCTGAAAGAATTCAACATAAATTTAAGAGTAAATTAAGTAAAGAAGATTCTGAAATACTTGAGAGGTCAACCAATACAATTGTAAATCAGGTAAATGCACTAAAAATAATGGTTAATGAATTTGCAGAGTATGCAAGACCACCGAAAACACAAAAAGATGCTGTAAAAATTGATAATCTTATCGATGAAGTAGTAGATTTATATGATATTGATAAGATTGTTAAGATTAAAAAAGATAAAAAAATACCAATAATATATGCAGATCAAAATAAACTAAGGCAAGTGATAATAAATTTATTAGAAAATTCTCAAGATGCACTAAAACAAATAAAAAATAAGGAAATAAAGATATTTTTGAACAGTAAAAGCAACGAAATTGAGTTAGTTCTAGAGGATAATGGAATTGGTATTCCAGATATGATTATTGGAAGAATATTCGAACCATATGTTACATCGAAAAAAACAGGTACTGGTTTAGGGTTAGCGATAGTTCATAAAATAATTGAAGAGCATAAAGGAAAAATTACTATTAAAAGAATTAAAAATTCTGGAACAAGGGTTACTATAAATCTAAAAAGTGGGAATAAATAAGTCATGTCAAAGATAAATATTTTAGTAGTTGATGATGAACGAGACATAAGAGAATCATTGAAAGACATCCTTGAGGATGAAGGACATAATGTATTCCTAGCAGAAAATGCAAAGGAAGCTGGAATAATAAAAGACAGAGATGATATTGGATTAATCCTTCTCGATATTTGGATGCCTGATTGTGATGGAATAACATTATTAAAAGAGTGGGCTAAAACAAATAAAATAAATTGTCCTGTATTAATGATGTCAGGCCATGGAACAATCGATACGGCAGTTGAGGCAACCAGGATAGGAGCATATGATTTTCTTGAAAAACCGATTTCATTACAAAAACTATTAAATACAATAAATTCAGCACTCAAAAAAGAAATACATATAACTAAAATTGATCATAACTTCCTAAATAATTCACAACTTAATTGGATAGTTCAATTCAGACAAAAATTAATAAGTCTAAAAAGTTCCAATTTGATTTATATACAAGGATTAGAAGGTAATTTTATTAATATATGTATAAATAGTCTTGTTGGAACTAACTACTTACTGATTGACCCAAGCTCGATAATTAAGGATGATTTTATTAGCAAAGCAGCTGAAAAAGGCTGTAGTGCAATATTATTTAAGAATTTATCTAAATTTAATGCATTGAAAAAAGATACCATAGAAAAATATTTAAAGTCTAATACATATAAAAAGATAAAAATTATATTTATTGATGAGCATATTAAAAAAGTTTCAATTGACAAAGAAATCCCAGAAGAAATTATCTTGTATACACCAGACTTCTCATTAAATAAAGACTTAATACCAGATTTTTCATTAGCGTTACTTAAATTTTATCTGTCAATGAATAAACATCTAGGATACAAAGAATTTGAGATTGCAGCATTAAATTCATTAAGAATATCAAACAATATTGATAATATTGATATTTTAGATAGTGTTATATTTAATTTAATTAAAGTCTCAGAGGGCCCAAAAATATCATCTGAAAATGTTGAAAAATATTTGCAAGGATTTAATATTAAGGATAAACATAAGGAACCCCGACAAGAAAATATTTTAATTATCGATAAAGAAATTTTTAATAAAACACTTAAAAATGCCCGGGAAGAGTTCGAAAAACTATATTTCGAATATCATATGCAGAAAAAATTATCAGTTACAGAATTGGCTAAGAAATCAGGATTCGAAAGAACACATTTGTATAGAAAATTAAAATCTCTTGGAATTAATACTAAGTAGTTTTTAAAATTCAGCTACTACAGGCGCATGATCAGACGGCCTCTCTAATTCACGAGGAATTCTATCGATGTAGGACTTTTCAAGACCCTCTAATAGAGAATTTGTTATAAGGATATGATCAATTCTCATACCTAAATTACGTTTTAGGGGTATTCGATAATCCCACCATGAAAAATCAGTAGATATAGGATTTAACTGTCTAAATGAATCAATAAATCCACTACATATTATCTTATTAAAATATTCTCTTTCAATGTCAGAGACTAAATTCTTACCTTTCCAGATAGCTGGATCATGGCAATCAATATTATTCGGCGCTATATTGAAGTCCCCTGATAATACAATATGTTTATGTTCTATATGCACTTTAACTAGCCATTTATATAGGTTATCCAGCCATATTTTTTTGTAGACAAATTTTTCAGAATCCAATGATTGCCCATTAGGAATATATGCCGAAATTATTTTTATTTTTCGATTTTTACTATCCTGATATGTGCCAGAAATTACCCTTTTTTGAATATCATCATACCCAGGGATATTAAACGAAATATCAGATAATGGCTTTTTACTAATTATTGCTACACCATTATAAGTTTTTTGGCCGTTATGATATGAATACCAACCTGAAGATTTAAAATCGTCGTGTTGAAATTTATCATTATCTTGTTTTGTCTCCTGGAGACAGAGAACATCAGGCTCATTTTTTTTTAACCATTCCGCTACATGAGCAAAACGAACATTTAATGAATTTACATTCCACGTTGCAATTTTCATTATAATAGACCCTGATGTCTAAGAAGTGCATCAATACTGGGCTTTCGCCCTCTAAACTTCTTAAAAGACTCGATAGCTGGTCTGGAGCCACCTTTCGCTAAAATTTCTTTTCTAAATTTTGTTCCTGCTTCTGCTGAGAGAATACCAATTTCTTCAAAAAGACTAAAGGCATCGGCAGATAAAACTTCAGCCCACTTGTAGCTATAATATCCTGCAGCGTAGCCACCAGCAAAAATATGAGAAAAACTATGTGGGAATCGGTTCCAATTTGGTGGCTTCACAACGGCCACTTGATCCCGGACAGCATTAAGTAGACTAAGAAAGTTTTTTTGATTTGGATCATATTCACTATGTAGTTTTATATCAAATAGAGCAAATTCAACTTGTCTAGTTGTCTGCATTCCAGATTGAAAGTTTTTTGACTTTAAAAGTTTATTGAATAATTTTTTTGGCATATTTTTTTTAGTTTTGACATGCTGAGTCATATTTTTTATAACCGACCATTCCCAACAAAAATTTTCCATAAATTGACTAGGTAATTCCACTGCATCCCATTCAACGCCTTGGATACCAGAGACACCATAATCATCAATTTCTGTGAGTAAATGATGAAGGCCATGACCAAACTCATGAAAGAGCGTAATAACTTCATCATGAGTTAATAATGAAGCATCTTGATTAAGTGGTTGAGAAAAGTTACATGTTAAATATGCAGCAGGGAAGGATTTATCATCTGGAAATTTAAATTTAGAAATAGCTTCATCCATCCATGCACCCCCTCTTTTATTTTTACGCGCATAAAGATCAAGGTAAAAATAGCCTATTAGTTCTTTAGATTTATTCACAATTTTATAAAACTTAACATCTTGATGCCAAATCTCAGCAGTTTCTTCCTGAATATAAATACCATAGATATTTTCAACAACCTTGAACAGACCTTCAATGACTTTAGAATCAGGAAAATAATTTTTTATTTCCTGGTCAGAATAATTAAAGCGCTCCTCTTTTAATTTTTCAGATAAATATGCAACATCCCATGCTTCAATAGAATTAATATTGAGTTTCTGACCATATTCTTCAATATCAGCCATATCTTTTTTTGCAAAAGCCTTTGCTTTATCTGCAAGATTTTCAAGAAAAGTAATTACCTCGTTACTAGAATTAGCCATTTTAGTTTCTAAGGCCATTGAGGCGTAATTTGGAAAATTTAAAAGGTTTGACAATCTTTTTTTACATAAAAGAATATTATTAATATTATTAGTGTTATCTGTTGTTTTATCACTAAGATCAGATGCTTTAGTTGCGTAAGCGTAATAGATTTCCTTTCTTAATTCTCTGTTATCTGCATATTGCATCAATGGTAAATAGGATGGAAAATCTAGACTAAAACACCACCCAGTTTTTTTTTGATTTTTAGCTTCATTTTTAGCTTTGCTGAGGACGTCTTTAGGAATCCCTATTAATTTTTTTTTGTCGTTAATTATTAGTGAATAGTTATTAACTGAGTCCAATAGGTTTTCCTCAAAACTTGAACTTAGTTTTGATAATTTAGTTAAGATTTTTTTAAATTCAATTTTTTTAACCTTGTTAAGGCCTACACCACCTAATTGAAATCCTGTTATCTCATCAGTAATAATCTTTTTTTGTGATCTTGAAAGTTTAGTGAAAATCTCATCAGAATGAATTTTTTTAAATTTTTTATAGATTAACTCATTTTGGGAGAGGTCTGAATGATATTTTGTAATTTTATTAAGATTTTTATTATAAACAAGCCTTAATTCATCACTATTCATAACAGAATTCAAATGATTTATTTGAGACCAAACCCGACTTAGTTTCTCATTAATCTGTTGGAGTGGAGTTACAAAATTTGCCCAACCTGGCTTCTCCTTACTCGATTCAATTTTTTTTATTAACAGTATATTCTCGCTTAACACCTTACATAGAGCTGTAGACATATGTTTTACTTCTATTTGTTCAAATAAAGGCAAGCCATTCCTATTTAATAGTGGATTTAAAATAATGAATTCTCCAGAGTTTATTAAGTTATTGATTAATTTTATTAATTAAAGTTTCTATAATTTCTGATTCTTTTGCTTTTAGCACTTTGGTTGATAAAGTTGCTAATTTTTGTGTATTAGAGTTCAAAACTTGTTTTTTTACACTTAATATTCTGGATGGGTGCATTGAAAAATGTTTTAACCCCATACCAAGAAGTAATTTGGTTAGTTTTGAATCACCAGCCATTTCCCCGCAAATTGATACCTCTTTGTTATGCTTATTTCCTGCCTTAATAGTTATATTAATCAATTTCAATATTGCTGGGTGGAGTGAATTATATAAATGTGAAACTCTGTCATCAGTCCTATCAATTGCTAGTGTATATTGAATTAAATCATTTGTTCCAATCGAAAGAAAATCTAATTCTTGAGCAAATACCTCAGCATTAATAGCAACTGCTGGAACTTCTATCATCCCACCAATTTTAATATTTTTATCGTATAGAGTTTTTTCATTACTTAAAGATTTTTTAGCTCTTTCAATCAATAATTTAGTTTGCCTAAGTTCTGATAATGATGAAAGCATCGGGATTAAAATCTTAATTTTTCCGAATTGAGATGCTTTTAATATGGCACGTAGCTGGATATTGAATAATTGAGGTTCTGATAGACATAACCTAATAGCCCTAAGACCTAATGCGGGATTAGAACTAATAGTTGTATCAGCTGATGTTAATTTGTCAGCACCAGAATCTAATGTTCTTATAACGACTGTTTTACCACTCATAGATTTCGTAACAGATTTGTATATTTCAAATTGCTCCTCTTCATTCGGCAAATCTTTTCTATTCATAAACAAAAACTCTGTTCTAAATAGACCAATACCAGATGCTCCATTTTCTTTGACGGATGCAATATCGCTAGGAACCTCAATGTTTGCTAATAATTCAATTTTTTCATTATTTAAAGTTTTACACTTAATATTTTTGATTTTAGATAGTTTTTTTTGCTCAATCCCCCAAAGATTCTGCCTAACTTGGTATTCCTCTAAAATATATTTTGAAGGATTGACGATAACAATACCCTGGTTACCGTCTACAATAATTTGTTCATTGTTTTTAATTAAATTTCTGGCATTCTGAAGGGCAACTATTGAAGGTATATTGAGACTTCTTGCAAGAATCGCTGTGTGGGATGTTGATCCACCCATATCAGTTAAAAAAGCCGCGTAATTATGCTTCTTGAATTGAAGTGCATCTGCCGGAGATATATCATGAGCAACTAAAATGGATGAGCTTTCATTGTTAATTTGACTTGTCTGTCTCGGGTGACCAAGGAGGACCTTAAGGATTCTTTCAACAACCTGAATAACATCATTCTTTCTTTCCTTAATATATTCATCCTTAATTTTCTCAAATTTCCTAACAAAAATATCCATTTGTTTTTTAAGAGCCCACTCTGCGTTACAGCTATCCTCACGAATAATAATTTTAGGTTTCTCTGAGAAATTTTTATCAACTAATATCATTAGATGTGTATCAATAAAAGCTGAAAACTCTTCAGATGAGTTTTTCTGCAGTTGTTTTTTAATCTTTAGTAAATCTTTTCTTACGTCATTTATTGCTCCCGTTAATCTTTTTACTTCATTTGGAATTTCTTTCTCAATAATGTGATAACGAACTACTTCTAATAATGCATTAGAAATGAGATGTGCTTTTCCAATAGCAATACCATTTGAAACAGAAACTCCATGAATATTGAAGGGAGACATTAATCCCCTTCACCAAAGTAGTTGGTAAAAAGACTCTCTATTGATGTTATAGCTTCTTTTTCATCCACACCAGTGGCTTCTAATGAAATAACAGTATTTTTGCTTGCAGCTAACATTAATACCTCCATAATACTTTTTGCATTAACTTTATCATTATCTTTAATTAAGAATATCTCTGAGCTAAATGTGCAAGCTAATTGAGTAAGTTTGCTTGATGCCCTTGCATGAAGCCCTAATTTATTAATAATTTTAACTTTTCTTCTAATCATTAGCACATCATATTTTTTTTATATTTCTTATAGCACAATCAATCGAATCGTTTACCAGAAGGTTTAAATTATCTTTTCGTTCTGATATTGCTTTTATTAGCATTGGAAGATTTATCCCTGTAATAACTTCTACCTCATTTTCTTTAGTAAATTTTTTTAATAGATTACATGGTGTAGCACCGTAAATATCTGTCATTATCAGTACGCCATTTCCACTATCTAAATCTGTAATTTTTTTTGAGATAATATTACTGTAATTGTCTAGATTATTATTAGAGTTGACTGATAAATAGTCAACTGAGGAAGGCGAACTGTCTAGTATGTGTGTGGCACAATTTATTAGTGATTTACCAATTTCACCATGAGTAACTAATAAAATACCAATCATTATTTCTTACCTATTAAATTTATATTATATATTTATCTAAAATTTTTTATTCAGAAGACTTGTATTTAATAGAGCCATCTGACTGGTGGTGATCTTTATGCTTTTCTTTATATTTGATTACTTGTCTGTCCAGCCTACTGATTGCTAAATCAATAGCCTTATACATATCTTCATCAATTGACTTAGCATTAATATCCAGATGGGGAAGATGGATAGTTGCATCTACTATACTATTCACTTTCTCAATGCTGAGAATAAATTTTGCATCTATAACATCATTAAAATGGTTCCTTATTTTAATAAATTTATTATTAATATAATCTTGTAGCGCAGGTGTTATTTCAAAATGCCTTCCAGTAATATTTAAATTCATAATATCCCTTTTAATTAAATAACTTTCCTTTGATTAGAAGGAAGAATTCTTAAAGCAATTCTATATTTAGCAATAGTTCTCCTTGCGATTTCGATTCCTTCTTTTTTAAGAAGGCTTGATAATTGCTCATCAGAAAGAGGACTAGTTGAATCCTCATTTTTAATAAGCTCTTTTATTCTAAAAAGAATTGCTTTAGATGATAATTCACCCCCATCATTTTTTTTTATTGAAGATCCAAAAAAATATTTAAGTTCAAATATACCATGGGGAGTAGATATAAATTTATTTGTTGTAACTCTTGATATAGTCGACTCATGTAAATCGAGCTCTTCTGCAATACTTTTGAGAATTAATGGTTTTAAAAAAAGTTTGCCCTTTTCAAGGAATTCTTCTTGTTTCTTCATAACTGCTCTTGAAACTCTTATAATTGTTATTGATCTTTCTCTGAGGCTTTTAATTAACCATTTCGCCTCTTGATACTTCTCTTTTGTATCTGTATCAAATTTTCCTAAGTCTTTTTTGAGCATCCCCTGATAATCCTCGTTTATTTTAAGCTTTAAGAAATCATCTTCATTCAAGCTTACTTCCCAGCCATTATTCCACTTTATAACCTTGGTATCAGCTTTTATATAATCTTGAGGTTGAATTTTTTGAAAAATTAATCCAGGCTTTGGGTTAAGGCTTTTTATTAATTTTATTGCATCTTTTAACTCATGTTCATTGCAGTTTAAATTACTTTTCAGTGCCGTATAGTTTTTATTCCCAAGTAGTTTTAGAAACTCATCAGAAATTTTCATCGCAATCCTAATTAACTTATCATCTCCTTTAACTATTTGTAACTGTAAAGATAGGCATTCTGATAAATTTCTTGCACCAATACCGGGGGAAGAAGAGTTTTGTATATGCGTTAGAATATTTTCTAATTCTTTTATCTTAACCTCAGGCTCAAAAGGCATGGTATCTATAATTTCTTCTAATGGAGTAATCAAATAACCGTCGTCATTAATTGAATCAATCAAAATTAAGAAGATGATTTGATCTCTATCAGAAAATGAAAAAATGCTTAGATTTTCAATTAGGTATTCTTTTAATGTTTGATTTTTTATTGCAGTATTAAATACCTCATAAGAATAGTCGTTGTTGACAGATGTTCTTTTAAGGGTATTAAAATTTTTTTGACTGACAGTATTTTTTTCTGAAGGCTCTTCTAAATCTAGAAATATATTGTCATTGATATAATCTTCTATCAATTGATTTAATTCGAATTGAGATGCTTGAAGTAACTTAATTGATTGCTGTAGAAGGGGGGTTAGCCTTAATGACTGTGAAAGTTTGAGATTAAAGCTTAACTTCATATTTTATAGAATAAAGTCTTTCCCAAGATATATATCTTTAACATTTTGATCAGTTACAATTTCTGCTGGCTTACCTGATGCGAAAATCTTACCCTGGTTGACAATATATGCTCTATCGCATATTCCTAGAGTTTCTCTAACATTATGATCTGTTATTAGCACTCCAATATCCATTGATGCTAACTGCTGAATAATTTTTTGTATATCAATGACTGCAATTGGGTCAATCCCTGCAAATGGTTCATCCAATAATATAAATTTTGGGTTAGTTGCAAGACACCTTGCAATCTCAACCCTTCTTCTTTCGCCACCTGATAGGCTAATAGAAGTATTATTTTTTATATGATTTATGCTTAATTCGTTTAATAGAGCTTCTAGCCGCTCAATATTTTGCTTCTTTGAATTTTTGCTTAATTCCAATATGGATAATATATTTTCTGAGACAGTCATTTTTCTAAAAATAGATGGTTCCTGAGGGAGGTAAGAAATACCAAGTTTTGCTCTATTGTGTATAGGCATTTTTGTTAAATCATGGGAGTCAATTTTAATGGTTCCATGCTCCGAAGGTATTAATCCAACAATCATATAGAAAGATGTTGTTTTTCCAGCTCCATTCGGTCCAAGTAAGCCAACAACTTCGCCACTTGAAATTCTAAGCGAGATATCTTTAACTACAGAATTTTTTTTGTAAGTCTTTTTTATATTTTGAATAATTAATTCTGACATGCTATTTAATTTTCTTTTTTTGGTTTTATGATTACTCTTGTTCTTCCTTTTTTCACACTATTACCATTTTCATCCTTAGTGGTTCCAGATAGTGCTTGTGCAAATTCAGCATTTGTATCGTACATTATATAGTCACCAAATACCGTATCGTTTCCCCTTTGAACTGATGCTTTAATATACAAATGAACCTTATCCATATGTCCATCATATTCTATTCTTTGTGCTCGCCCTTCAATATATTCATCAATACCATCTCTTTTTTGTTTGAACGTTGTTGGCTTGCCAGTTGCAGTACTGTGTTGAAAGCCCTGACTGTCTTCCCTAACAGTTAGCTCACTTGCTTTAATAGTTAATGTACCTTGAGTCATTATCACATCACCTTTGTAGATGCTGATACTCTTAGCATCATCTACGGTCATCGTATCTGATTCAATTTCAATCGCTTTATCTCTATCAGCCTCCTCAGAAAGAGCGATAGGAGATGACAGTAATAATATTGTATGAATAAAGATTAAAATCAAATTATATTTATTTATTTTTTTTATTTTGTATACGATTACCATAATGAACCTTAACATTACTTAATAACTTCACAATTCCTTCTTTGTTGTCATATTCCATTCCAACACCGTAAATTTCTATATTGGGCTCTTGTATTATTTTTACTGGCTTCTTTGTTGAAACGATATCTATATTTGGCAATATATCTAGTTGATCAGTAAAAAGCTTCATTTCTTTTTTTTGCTTAGTTTTCACTCTAGTTAAAATTACATTATCTGTGAACAAATATTTATCACCACCGCTTATCACTTTTCCCTTGTTGCTTTTTATGAAGGAATACGGCTTGCTATTTTTATATCTAGTGAAGTACGGCTCTTTTAAGGATGCATATTCAGCATAATTAAACTCTTTCATATTTTTAGCCTTAATAGTAAATTTAATATCCCCATTTTTTTTGGTCTGTACGTTATCAAAATTTTTCAAGTAAAACTCAGGGCCACTGGCAGTATTATTATTTTTTGTTAGAAGTTCTTTTTCCACTTCTATTTTAAGCCAGTAACTAATAAAGGCGATTATGATAATAATCAATACTACAAAAATTGTTGATAGTTTATTTGCCATTTGCTATCTAGATTACTTTTGATTCAAAAAGATCATTTAAATTTAACATTCCGATTACTTTTTCATCTTTGTCAGTTACAAGGAAACAGTTCACCTTACATCGTTCCATTATATTTACTGCCTCAATAGCCATTTCAGAACCATTTAGTGTGATGGGGGCCTTAGTCATACAGTCTTCAATTGAAGATTCAATATTTTTTTTATTTAGTATAGCTCTTCTAAGATCGCCATCAGTCAATATTCCAACAAGTTTATTTTCTTCATTTACTATACTTGTAAAACCCACTTTTTTATTGGTTATCTCTTTTATTGCATCTTCAAGTGAAGATTTGACGTTGATGGATGGAATATTTTGACCTACACGCATAATATCTTTTACTTTGGTTAATGTATTTTTGCCTAAACTTCCACCAGGATGGGAGTTAGCGAAATCTTTAGCAGTAAATTCTCTTAAATCTAGGACACAAATTGCGAGTGCATCGCCTAAAGCTAATGATACAGATGTACTTGCAGTTGGAGCAAGACCTAAAGGACAAGCTTCTTTAGTGACTGCTGCACTTATATGTATATCGCTTTGATTTGCTAATTCGGAATTAGTATTGCCAGATATACCAATAATTTTAGCTCCAATTCTTTTTATAGTAGGGAAGATAGATATTAGTTCGTCACTCTGACCTGAATTGGAAAAAAAAATGACAATATCATTTTTTGTTATCATTCCTAAATCGCCATGACTTGCTTCACCAGGATGCATAAAAAAAGCCGGGGTACCTGTGCTTGCGAAGGTGGAGGCAATTTTTCTAGCAATATGACCAGATTTCCCCATACCACTCAAAACAATTCTTCCATTGCAGTTTAAGATTTCATTCACTGCATTACTAAAATCATAAGAAATATTTCTACCTGCCTTTAAAATTTCTTCCGATTCAATATTAAGAACTTTTTGCGCAAGCTTGATAATTTGATCTGAATTTTTATTCATTAGCCTTCTTCAAATATATTTATTTTATAAGTATAAAAGGGTTTGATAGTAGAATAAAGTTATATATGAAATTGCTTACAAATTATGTTTGAATCAATCCAATTAATTATTCTATTACTGGTGAGCTCGGTTCTCATGGTGGCCTTATTTAGATATTTAAGACTACCACCCATGATAGCTTATTTTGTTGTGGGCTTGATCTTGGGCCCTTATGCACTGGGGGTATTGCCTGATTCCGAATCAAGTAAGCATTTTGTTGAGTTCGGCATTGTATTTCTTATGTTTACAATTGGTTTAGAGTTTAGTTTGCCTAAATTAAACTCCATGCGACATATTTTATTTGGACTGGGGGGTGCCCAAGTTGCTATAACTCTAGCTACAACAATGGTATTTTCAACTTTCTTGGGTCTAGATCTTGCAGCAGCATTTATTATTGGCTCAGCATTGACGATGTCATCGACTGCAATTGTATCTAAAATATTAATGGAGAGAATTGATCTTAATAGTCGTCATGGCCAGCTATCTATCGGTATTTTATTATTTCAAGATATAGCTGTAATCTTTATTTTAATACTAATCCCAGTTTTTAATTCTCAAGTTATTGATTTATATAGTGTATTATGGATATCATTATTTAAGATTATAGTTTTACTTTTCATTCTTTTTAGAGTGGGTGAGCCAGTGATGAACTTCTGGTTTGGAATAGTCGCTAAACAAAAATCAAGAGAGTTATTTGTACTTAATGTTTTAATGATTACTCTTATTTTTGCTT
>Ga0115000_10001546_pt1 | contig 20220 bp, 27 predicted proteins | sample ArcticOcean_MG_C_6_FD_89690 | JGI IMG/M metagenome (GOLD analysis project Ga0115000, IMG submission 89690) | Marine microbial communities from western Arctic Ocean - ArcticOcean_MG_CB8_128 | ecosystem: Environmental > Aquatic > Marine > Oceanic | place: Arctic Ocean: Canada Basin | collected... | reverse complement strand
TAACTGGAGTGACCCATACCCAACTCATGACGGACCAAGTAATAATAACGCAATGGCAAATCAATTAACTAACATACAAAATAGTAACGCTTATACATCAACCAACCCAGTACAACTACATAAAGCTTTATGTAAGGAAGCAGCAATTAACTACTGGATGGCTGGTGGTCCTGGAAATACAGCTTGTTGTTCTGACCCAGGATTTGCTGTTGGAGCTGCTACTAATGACCCAGACGGTTGTGTAGCACAACAATGGATTAATACTATGGATAACTTTATGAACCAACACGTTAATTGGCCAGGTCAAGGATGTCCTTGGTTGAATACCGCTTTAGCTAATGTAACAGCACAACAAGCGAATAACGCAACTCCAGGTTCTACATACTGGTGTAAAACTCAAGGGAAGATAGATTTCATAAACAACTTTAAAGCAACAGGTAATAGTAGTTACGTACAAGGAGGTGCACAGGCTTCGTTCCCATTACCTTGTGTATAAAAACAAAAAAAGACAAATAGAAAAATGAGAAAAAAGAACATATTAGATAAGAAAATAAAAAGCATAGTAACGAGCGTATTAAATGAGTCAACACTTCTTAATGAACAAGTTTGGCTTTGGTGTTGTGAACCTGGAGCTTGTGGGTGTCAACCAGAAATTATCCCACCTCAATTTCCTAACCCATCATGTAATGGAAATACGGTCTACGCCAACCCCCAAGATTGCCAAAATGACTTAAATAACTGTTGTACAAGGTGGGACTGTTCCGTAACAGGAGCAGGTATTTGTGAACCTACAGGTGACCCTAACGCACCATTCGCTTCTGAGAATGATTGTTTAACCACTTATCCATCTGGTTGTACACGAACTGATAATGACTACGACTGTAATCAACAAACTGGTAATGTTTGTGGGGTTTTCGTTGGTGGCCCATTCGCTTCTGAGAATGATTGTTTAAACACATACCCAAATGGTTGTCCCCAAATTGAGGACGCTTATGAATGTGACATACCGAATTGTCAATGTGTGGTAGACGTTAATGGTTCATTTACAGGTGTAAACGCATTAACAAATTGTACAGCAGCATTAGCCGACCCAGCTTCTGAATGTTGTTGTGAAGGTCCTTGTGGTGAGATGTTTGATTGTGTTACAAGACAAACAGCAGGACCAGTATGTGTTCCTAGTCCTACCGGACCATTTTCAGATATGGCTACTTGTAACGCATGTATAGCTGACCCAAATTGTAAAGATTGTAACGACCCCGTTCCAGAAAGATGGAATTGTATCGATAGAACTATAGATGGTGTAACAATTAAAGTTTGTGTGATAGACCCATTAGGTGTATTCTCACAAGAACAAGATTGTTTAAATTGTGTAGCTGACCCTAGTTGTGAAGTTTGTAACGACCCAGACCCTGGAAAGTGGGATTGTGTTGAAGACGGTATACAACCAGGTGACCCAGTAGGTAAACAACAAGGAAGAGGAAATGTACAAGGAGGTATGATGCCTACTAGAGGAGGTGAAAAAGTATATGAAAAAGGTATGATGTTGAGAGAATCATCAGCAAATATGATATGTATTCCTGACGCTAATGGGCCATTTATGTCAGAGATTGCTTGTATAGATTGTGTAAATGACCCATTGTGTCCAGAATGTAACAAAATAGGAACTGGTGGTTGGGACTGTACAGGAAGTGGGTGTGAACCCGGTGGTTGTACACAGGTGAATGGAGGACAATACTCTAGTTTTCAAGAGTGTGAAGAACAAACAGATGACCACTATAATTTAGGTTTCTGTGATTGTTGTTGTCCAGGACAACCAGAAGGTTGTGACGCTGCACAATTAATATCACCAGTAATGATACACAATGGAGAATACAACGGGATACACGGACAACCGTTTATGGTGGGGGATTATAATTTAGATTTAAATATAGCTAAAGATAAGGACGGACCTTTAATTACCCAAGCTTTTAGAACTAGAATGGCACCATGTGGACCATCTTATAACGCACCAGGTGGTAATGTAAAACATGACTGCTCTTTCTGGGAATTCATATCTGAGAAAAAATTACCAAATAGATATCAATCAGTGGTTCATCCATATTCACTAGGAGGTCTTGCAAGTCAAAACGCTGAAAACGCATGGCAAATGGCTCACTCTACAGCACCAGCTAGTGGTGGTACATCTTTAGGTGGTTATCCTTTCCATGATTGGTTACCAGGTCCAGATGGAATACTGGGTAACGCGGATGACACACCAATGATACACGCTACCACAGGACTACCAATAAACCCACACCATGGACAACAATCTGGTACTGCCCACCCAAGATGGCAAAGAAGAATTGAAGCTAAGATTGCTTATGTGATGTGTTTAAGACAGAATTGTTGTATGAATACGGATTGGCCTGATAGTGGTATGGTGTTCAGTCCAGATATGTAAATTATAAAAAAGGTTCTTAGGAACCTTTTTTTATTTATATAACTTTTTGAATTTTAATATTGTGTAGTAATGGTGGTTATATCCATTTATGTTTTCATAAGATTCTTGTACTATAATTTCTAAAGTTTTACAATGGTTATTAAAAATAGGTGTAACGTTACGAGCAGACCCACCTAGTAATAAACCATCTACATTAGTTGTTGTTGGGTGCTCAACTATAGAATAGTTGGAGTTGGTCACATTTAAGCCGTAAGTGTCTATGGTATCTTGGTTAAGAATAAATTCACTCATACCTGGAATGTTATTTGGTTTTTTAAATCTCCATACTGTTTTATTTTTTTCTAAAAGTTCTAATTCATATGTTGGATTTAAATATCTTAAAGAACCTATAGTGTCATTATATGTAAACTGGTTTTCCGTCCATTCATCCCCGGTCTCTAAATTTGTTAAATACATCTTAGCATCTAATAACTCCCAACTACCCCAGATAGTAAAACAATTTTCATTGTGACTGTGTGAGTTAGTTGGTGAAGTAGTTACAGGCTCTTGTATAGGAGGAGTAAAAGGTTCTTTTTCACAAGAACTAAATAGTAAAACCAGTAATAGTATTTTTAACATTCTCATATTATCTACAATTTAATAGTTTACAGAAAAAATTATAGAAAGGTTCTAAGATTGTTAAAACAATACCCCCGGTAATCCAGAATACAACGAAGCTTAAGATTAAATTTATCATAGTTTTATTTTTTATTACTACAAAGATAAGTAAAAAAATTGAATTACACAAGTAATATTTGGATATTTTAATATTTTTGTTATATATTTGTCCTATGGATTTATCATATAAAATAAAAAACGAAGACAGAAGAAGTTATCCTTTAAAAAACTGGGAAATGGCTGACGGTACTATGGTCGCAATATATCAGGGGTTTCGTGGTGAAAACCCAGACTTAGATTTTATTGTAAAATATAGAGAACCAGGTAAAAGGTTAAGAACCCCTTCACACACACATTGGATTGTAGACTTGGTTGTTAAGGGTGAGGTAAAAAAAGAGTTAACTCTATCGTTTGTCAATGCTTTAATAATTGTTTATGATAATATTGAACCTTTTACATCCCAAGAAGAACGAAACAACTACGATTTAAACTACGTAGATGGGTTAATGGATAGTTATTCATCTTTAAACGATGTAGGTTCGTTACCAGTAGAACTTATAGTTACTTTGGTGGAGTTATTTTGTAAATGTGAGAAACAAAGTACAGGAGCTTTTATGTTTAAAAGTATGTTAACACTAATAAAAGAATATTTAGAAGGTAAAAAAGACTACTATCAGGTAATTGGTGTGTCAAAAAGAGTATAATATGAAAAATAGATACCAAATCCTAGCGGATTTAAAAGGAATTAGAATTGTGTGGAGGTTTTTATTTATAAATTGGACCGTTAAGAGGTTTTACACTATAGAATCTGCTATAGTATACCTAAATAAACACTATAAAAAGGATTAGTTATCCTGAACCTCATCAAACTTCATATCCCAAGCAGCTTTTTCGATAGGACTTAACCCCTCATACCACCCAAGAAAGTCACAATTCTTTACAGTTTTATATTTTTCCCAAATTCTAGCCTTTAAAGACTCAATTAGGTCTACATTGTTCATAAACATTAGTTGTCTATTCATTTTCTTTTATTTTTTCTGTTAATATCTCTAAATTATAAGTTCCGTCATAAATTATACCGATAACTCTTTCAGTACCGTCTTCTTCTACTCTCTCTACGATTTCTTTAAGGTCATTTCTAACAAATAACCCACTATTTTGTGCACTTTGACGTGTTATGTCTAAAAATACTCTATTTTCTTTCGATTCACTCATAATTTATTTCTTTATACAAAGATACGTAAAAAAACCATACAAAACAAATAAACTGTTTATGTTATGGTAAACTATTTATAATAAAAAGAATTTTATATGGCATGTAACTGTAAAAATACTGTAACTAGCTTTTTAGGTGGTGATGTTGCGAACCCTACTACGTTTTTAAATTGTGGTGAGGCTGATGGTACCTATAATAACCCTCTAGAGACTGGAAAAACACAATGTATAGCTGAAAATAACGTATTAAGGATATTAGACACCTATAAAATAAGTGGAACTGTAAAAAACTCCGGCCAAATTGTGTTCGAAAGAACATTTACCGGTGATACGGATTCTTGGGAGGAGTGGAATAACGACGGCACCTACTTTAGACCTATAAAACAAACAGATACTAAACTTAGTGCTCAAACATTAGATACTAGTGGTTATATTAATGCTGCTGGTTCTATAACAACAGGAACCCATGACGGTTCTGATATATTATATGTTAATAGATTTAATTCTACTTACGCTTATGGTCACATTTATGGTGGTAGGAGTGATGAAAACGACCCTGTTGGGTTAAGATTTGTCACTAGAAATACTGGTGGGATAGCACAGGAAGCTTTTACCCTTTTGGGCGATGATAGAAAAGCAACATTCCAAGGAAACGTTGTAGTTAGTGGAAACAATACTACTTTAAACACTTTATCCGCTACTAATGTGTATTGTAAGTCTGTAATTACAGCATCGACTGTTTCTGCTAAATATAGTGGAGTGACCATAGCAAATGCCACGGATACAACTTTTGCCATGACAACAGCTACGTTTAGACCAGGTATGGTTGTAGAATTTGATATGGGTGCTGGTAGTGGTGATATTACAGTTGAATTACCAGTGTTAGCAGACTGGTATTATGGCAAGTATACGTTCTTATTCGCCGCAACCCCAAACGCCATAAGTAATTTTGTAATTAACGGAGCTGGTTCAGAAAAATTCTATGGTATGACAATGTGTTTAGATGGTAATGAAATTATTAACGGAGCTGACACTATCACATTTGGTGCTGGAAAAACCACATCTGGAACTAAGGTTGAAATAATTTCTACGAGAGAAGATAGAATGATGATGTATATAACCTCAAACTCTAACAAAGCAGATATAACACCATCTTAAAATTTGATATAAATAAAATTAATACTACACTTATATTATGAACAGATTAGAAAAAATAAAAAAAGAACATATTAAAAAAGTTAATGAGTTATTAGATGAGGGTCATTCTAAAGAAATTAAAGAAGAAGTTATAGATTTTAGACCTAGTGACAACGTAACCAACTCCACAAAAGATTTTGTAAATAAAATGAGTAGACTAGACGCAGCTAATAAATGTGTGTAACGATTAGTGAGGCAAAACAACTCATTAAAAAAATACTAGAATTAAATATAGAGGAAGTTAAGATTGAGACACCTGAAGTTAAGCTAACTATAAAAACTACCAGTTAGTTCTTTTATTTCACCACAAAGACCAGAATCCAAAGACTCAAGAATCTCCCAAGATAAATCAGGAGCAACTGTTAGTCCAGCCACAGAACCAAAAGAATCACCTTTAGTTAAATCACTATTAGATATATCTTCATCTTTTATAAAACGCATAGAGTATTCATAATCACTTTTTTCCGGAACTAACCCTAAAGAGGTTATCCACGAATCAAAGGATTCCTTGGTGTCTAAGACATCTTCTATCTTATAGGTAAACTCTGACACCTCCATAGCTAGTTTGTTCCAAGAGAGATAAGCTTTCATACACTTTCTGGTTAAGTTCTTATCTTTTATATTATTTAAAAAATATCTCCAGGATGTTTCTCTAATCTCACTTACCTTCCCCACTTTCTTAGCGGAAAGGTTAACTTCAAAATGCCCACTAAAATTTTCATCATCTTTTTGGTCCAACCATAATTGTTTACTTAACCAGTCTACTTTGTGTAAAGAACAAATAGATTTTAATGGTTCTCTAACTTGGTGAACTATTTTAGTGAAACCGGTGGGGTTTATTAAATGCAAACATGAAACGGTACCGTGGGTGTCGGTTTTTTCATGTTTAATATTTAACCCTAAGTTATATAAAAGACGTGTAGTAAAGTATGTCCCAGAACGAGGAGCTCCAGTAATTAATAGATTGGTGTTGTGTGGTATAATCATCAGTTAAATATATAAAGTTTTTTTTAAAAAAGAAGAGATTTTTTTGGCTTATTACATATTTAGCAATGCAAGCTTTTATAAATAGCAAATAATAAATAATAATTGCATAGCAATTATTTTTTTATGCTAAATCAAAAATAGACTTTATTTAACTACACAAGTATTTATATTAAAAGAATTACAGATGAAAACAACACTAAAAGAAGAACTTTATAACTTTAAGAGGTTACTTGGTGAAGCTACAACCACAGCAAGTAGCGGAGCTTACGTACAACCACTTGGGTTTGACCAAGTACAACCAAAAAGTATTTGCCAACGTACAGGACAACCATTAGTTGGTACAGAAATAGGGTCCAGTGCACCAAATGTTAATGTTGTCGACGTTACACAACGAGGAGTTCTAACACCACCAGCACCAACAGAATTCGATGGAGGATACACACAACCAGTATCAGATTTTGATAGTATGCCTTTTTTAAGTTCACACCCATCAGAATGGAGTTTTGACGGAGACGAAGAAGAACTACTAAGAACACACGGTTTAGAAAGACCAGTAAACCCAAATAATGATATGGAGTATGATGTACGAATTGACAATTCTACTTATGATAATGATGAAGAAGAAGAAATGAGTGCTGCCTTTGATGAAATGGATGACGGCACTGACGTATTCCAACAACTAAAAATGATGCAAGAAACCACAAAGGGATTAGGTTGGTAATAAATAAAAAATTTTAAAATGAGAATAAAAAAAACATATACAGTCACTGAAAGTGAGAAAAATAGAATCAGAGGTTTACATAATAATGTAAAAAATCTGTTAAGAGAAGAAGCAGGATGTTGTGCATGTGGGGATGGTACGTGTACACACAAATGTTGTGGGTCTGCATGGCCTCCATCAACACCAAAAAGTGTAAGTCGTGGAGGAAATGAAAGGGAGGTAGGTGAAGCTTATGACGGTAGAACTTGGGAGGACCAAATAAAAGATTTGTCAAAAGGGATTCCAACACCTGGTAATCCTTCTGGTGGGATGGTTTCTGGAGGGGGAGGTTGTTGTACTTGTCCGGACTTTCCATTTAACTGCGAGCACGCCTGTTGTCCAGATAGTAGAGGTAAAGTGGCCGGAACAAAAGAACTCAATGAGTCACCATTTTGTGATGGCGGATGTCCAGAAGGCCATTCGTGTACATGGAGTGGATGTATGCCAGATTGGGATATCGATGATTTTACGCATAAAACTACTGGTGGTAAAAAGGGTAGAACAAAAGAAATGAGAGAAACAACATTACCAACAGGATGGACAATGAGAACAAAAGAGGAGATTGAGGAAGAAAATATTATGGATGATTTATATGAAGTGTGGTCAGGACATGAAGACGATAAAGCTTTAAGAGAATCTATGATGGATGACGGAACTATAAAAGAACAATGGTATGAATTACCATTAAGATTTGGTAATAAACGATTGACAGAATCACAATTGCTTCGTATGATTGATACTATAATAAAATAATTTAGCTATGGGTTGTAATTGTAAAAATAAAGGTAATTCTAATAAAGTTGATAGGCCAACATCAAAATCTAACTTTAGAAAAAAACATTCCCAACCCGAAAAAAGGGTTATTTCACTATCAGAAAATGATTTAAAGAATCTAATAAATAAGGTTATAAAGAATACCAAGTAATAAAAACCCCACAGGGGTTTTTTCTATTAGAATAGTGTGTAAAACAGTAAAATATTTTCTATATTTAAATAAAAATTAATTATGTCATTGAATACAGAATCGTTTGAAAAAAAGATAAAAGATAATAAAGTAGTCTTAATAGATTTTTGGGCAGCGTGGTGTGGCCCTTGTCGTATGTTGACACCAATTATGGACGATGTGGAAAATCTATTCCCCAACAGTGTTGGTAAAGTTAATGTTGATGAGGAAAGAGAGTTAGCTGCCAAATATGGTATTAGGTCGTTACCTACAGTTGTCTTTTTTAAAGACGGGAAAGTTATGGAAACAATTCCAGGGGTTGCACCTAAAAACACATACCTAGATAAATTAAAATATTACCTTAACTAAACAAGTATTTATTATAAAAACTTGTTATGAAGAATCTAATAAAACTAACACAAACCCAAATAGAAAATCTAGTAAATGAAGCTACTATTGGTTTTCGTTTACCCACATATCCTAGTGAGACCATTGATGAATTAGATGAACTTATAAATGTAGTTAAGGGACCCATAACCGACCTAAGAAAAACCAAGTCATTTAAGGCCGAAGACGAAGTTACAATCCAAGGAATATACCAACTAGTTGCTGAAGGTGGAGAACTCCATACTAAAGTACAAGAACTAATAGATTTATTAGAAAGTTTAGACGATATACCAGAAAGAGGAAAAGTAGGGTATAAAACATCAAACTACAGTTAAAAAAAAATCACATAACGTATTGATATTTTAATTTCTTTGTGTTAAAATTATTATATAAAAAAATTAACTATGAAATTAAAAGTGTACAGCCAAGCAAATTGTAAATATTGTGAGAATATTAAAAAAACTCTAGAAGAAAATAAGTATGAATTCGAAATGGTCGAAATTGACGACAATAGAGAAGAGTGGAACCAGTTAACCAGAATTGTAGGTCTGGGAATGACACCTACTATAAAATTTGGAGACGAGGTTTGGGTTCCAAGTAGAGACTTTAGAGGTCCAGAAGAATTGATTACTAGACTAAAGTATTTCCAAGACTATCCACCATCACCAATAAATGAGGATGAAAAACTAGAGATAGTAATGAATGGAATGAAAAATATAGCTATGTCCCTCAATAATTTAGGGATGCAGTTATCAAATATCCATCAGAAAGTCAACCAACTAGTAACACCACCTACCCTACCAGATGAAAAAGAAACAAAAAAACCTGTTGTAGAAGAAACCACTAATTAGTTAGTGGTTTTTTTTTATCCCTTTCATAATATTTATATAATATGAAAAAACAGTTATTATCAGAGGTTAATAGAGTCCGTGAAATAATGGGCATTAAAGAACAATATAGTAAGGCAATAAAAACAGGTGAAGAAACGACTAATGTTACGGTAAATGTCCCACCAATAAAAGGAAATTATGGTACTGGTAAGTCAGACCCAACAAACTTTATAGAAGGTGCTATAATTACAATAATAAATGAGATTAATAACACACAAGATGCTGCAAAGTATTTAGAAGACGGAAAACTACAATTAGTAGATATTAATGTAGTGGCTGGAGCTAGTAATAATTGGGGAACACCTACTCAGTTTGACCATGAGATTGTGGGTGGTGAATATCTACCTTCGAATGAAGGTAGAGGAGAGGAGTTAGATTTGGATGGATATAATTCAAACCTAGAACTCGCTAAACTAAGAGCTTCTAGGTTTATTGAAGAGGTAACACCATTATTAGAAAGTCAAGGTATAGACATCAGTGAACAACTTTCTAGCACACCAGTAGGTATGGTAGTTGATACAGGGGGTAAGGTTGATGACGATTCCTGCACCACAGACTGTGGGCAAGTACTTCTACTAACTTTATCTTTCAAATATGTAGACTTCCAAGAATTTTTTACAAATAAGTGTCAACCAGGTATAGAAATCACTATAGGTAGTCAGGGTCAAGTTGAAGGTCACGTTTGTGATGAGGCCGTATTTAAAGTTCTTGTAAATGGACATGAAATTGGTATTGCTAATTTAAATAATGCTGGATATGATTTACTACAAGGTGGTGGTGCTTATCCTTGGCTTGACAGAGGACATATGAATAGTGTAACAGCATTACAAAACATAGATGCTGATAAAAGGTACAGTGACGGAATAGCGGGGGGTGAAAGAAGTTGGACAACAATGATAGACACTACAAATCCAGAACTTAATTGGGGTGAGGAAAATAAACTATCCATAAAATCAATAGTTGAGACTAAGAATGGGATGTCATTTGTTAAAGGGGGTCTTGTATGTGTTGATGATACCGCAAGGGCTCCAGCACTGGGAAGTGGGAGAAACCAAAGATGTGGTGGTCACACTGAGGTACCATACGTTATTATAAAAAACACACCAATAGAAGGACAACTTACGGAAGTCTACAACGATTACCCAAATGTAGACGTACCACGTGGTAGTATGAAAGTTACAGAACTATTAGATTTAAATAATTGTGGAGTACCTATTAGTAGTGTTGAAACAGTACAAAAATAAACTATTAATGAAAAAGCAAATATTATCAGAAGTTAATAGGGTTAGGGAAATCATGGGGGTTAAACTACTAGAACAAACAAAACAAAAAGTTAAAGTAGGGGAAGAGAAAGGTGAGTATATAGAATTAGACACTATTATATTTAATTCCACATATAGAGCTAATGACGACAAAACGACCCAGAACATGTTTAATCTTTTTTTAGATAAACTTTTAGAGGTTATTGGGGGTAACCCAGACGCAAACGAAGCATATAGAAATGGAACTTTAGAGTTAAAAACAGCAAAAGTAACCGCGGGAGCTAGTAACTTTTATACTGGTGCTGCTACAGCGGCAGATTTTATGAACGATAGAATAACACCGATGCCAGAACCTATAACTATTTCTGGAGAAGAAACGGTGAGTGGAAAAGACTTATTAACTTACGAACTACCATACTACGATGAAAATGAAGTGGTGGTTAAGTGGGATAAACATAGTAAACCGTACAGAGGTAACATTGACTTAGCATTTAGGAGAGCCGACAATTTTATTAACTATATTGCTGAAAGACTACCCACTATGAATATATCTGTATTTCCACAACTTTCTAGAATACCCGACGGAAGTATAATAGATACTGGTGGTGTTATAGATAAAGTCAGAGATATAAGTGTTTATCCTAATCCGGGACAAGTAATTATCGCTGATTTATTATTTGGGTATGTAGAGACAGTAGAGGTGTTTGAAGAAACGTGTACCGCAAACATAACTATTGAAATATCTGCTGGGGGTCCAAAGGGTGGTCATAAATGTGACGAGGCCATATTTAGTGTGAGAATAAATGGAAGTAATATTGGTATTGCAAATCTAAATAACTCTTATATAGACGTAAGAGCCGCCAGAGTAAAAAACATAAAAAAAGACGAAGGAAACGATAGAAGTATAGACCCAAAAATATACTTACCAGGGTTACCAACCAGTAAAAGGTATCCTAATCAACGGATTAGTGATGGTCAAGAAGGTGGTGTAAGAACATCAGTATTTACGATAGATTCTAACAACCCAGATTTAAAATGGGGTGAGGTAAATAGAATAGAAATTAAATCACTGGTACAACCAAGTGGGACATTTGGGAATGTCCAATTAGGTTCTCAAGGAATTCACGCTGACGTACCAAACGTAAAAATAACAAACTCTAACGGTATAGCTACACCTGGGGGTGAGAATGGATACACACCAAACGTAGGTATGACTAGAGGAAGTATGAAGACAACAGAGTTATTGGTTGTAGATAAGTGTGGGGTACCTTGGAATCTATCCGAAAACAACCCCAAATCGAAAAACTACATAGCATCCTAATAATAAAATTATCGGACAACTAGGAGAGTAGCAACATATTGTGTTCCTGAAATCCAAATTTCATTAAAGTTTCCTTTATATGTGAAAGACATGTCTTTTTCCCAGTATACACCCACCAGAGAAATTGCTAATTTAGTAGCTTCTTTTGATAACATTCCTTTTTTGTGAGGGGCAGAACCATCCCACTGACTAATAACTTTATTAATGTTCTCAATATCAGTATCTCTACCACCCCAAGACGCGATACATTCACCAGAGTAAGAAGACCTTACACCGAAATATTCTAATCTGTCAGAAGGGAACTCTAATTCCACCTCAAAGTGACCAGAAGATAGTGGATAGTTGTGTGGGTACCCATTATCTTGTAAATGAACAGTGTGATGTTCCGCAGCTTTCCAAACTAAAGAATCAAAAACCAAAGGTTTAACACCATGTTCTACTCTATATTCATTTACAGCTTTAAATGCTAACATATCTAATTCAGTTTGAGAATAAGATACTAAAGTTAAGAGTGATAATAATAATGTTGTGATTATGTTTTTCATAGTGTAAAGATATGGGATTTAAGTTAAACAACCAAGTTAATTGTATTATATTATACGGTAGAATAAACAAAAGGTTCTATTATATTTATACTATATGAAAGAACTAATAAAAGTTTTAATAGGTGAAGGTGAATATGATGGACATGTCTTAAGTAGGAAACTACCTATAAAAATTGATAACGCTTTATATAGTTTAATTCATTTTATTGGTGGGATGACAACTCGTGAAGTTATTGAGTTTGCTAATCAGGCCACAGAAGATGATTTAGAAGAACTTTATAATTTAATAATAGATTTTCCAAACACAATACAAGCTATAATGCCTATGGCTGGCAATTATAAAGTTTTAAGAAATTCAGAACAATACCAAAAGATTATCGACATAATTAAAATGGAAGATATGGAGGAAGAGATGATTGCAGAACATGACGACAATGACTATGATAGTCCAAATAGTGTAAATGTGGGTGCAGATGGTTTTGTTAGTACAGACACCAACCCATACTTTACAAATTACATCACCCCTAAAATAAAAGAAAAATTATTTAAACACTGGGATTCTTTTGGTAAAGCAGATTATGACTCATTAAAACTTTTTGGTATTGACGAGGCTTCGAGTTTTGGTTATAACGCAAGTGAGTTCCATAATGTGGGTGATGTTTTGTATCCTGTATTAGCTTTGGAATGGTTAGGTGGGGTTGAAAATACTGAATTTGCAAAACAAGGATGGGAAACTACTGATGAAGCTGGTTGGTACAATTTAAAATTTAAAGTAGAACCTGTTGGGTATGACTATATGTTTGATGAGTCTGAAAACTTTGGTGAAAGAGGTTATTCTTGTTGGCATATTAGAGTTTTAATAGATAAAAATGGTGATTTTGACCCAGAAGGAGAACGAGTAGATAGTGAAATTCCACACATACAAGAATTATTCCCAGAAAGTGCACAAAACAAATTAAGTTCTTTTAATAATTACACCAATGAACAAATGGAGACTATAGAGTTACTTTGGGACTATTATCATGATAAAGCCTCTGACTATTGGGGTGAGTTCTGTAAAGTTGAAGTTAAGTTAGTTTAACCTTTGTAACCTATTTCAAAACCTAAGTTAAGTAACATAAATCTAATACCGGTAAATTTAAATTTAAGCTCTAACACAGTAAACGTACCAACCCTAAGTTCTAGCTGATACTTCTCTTTTTTGTTTCCGGCATCAAAACCGTTAATCCAATTAATCATAGTTTGTTTTTTATTATAAATACTAATTTATTTTATTAGAAACTTTTTTATAAGCGTATTCCCACCTTTCACACATATCCTTCCATTTGTGTTTTTTTTGACCTTGCATTTTTTTTAATTGTTTATCAAATTTAGGCCTCAAACCTAACTCCTCTAACCTAGTGTGGATTTCGTATATAGTGTCTTCTTGGTTGCTAGTCATTTTTTATTTAAAAATACAATTTTTTATGTTGGTTTACAACAAATAAATATACTTTTTATAACATATTTTAAAATATCTTTGTTATGGGATTAATAAAAAAGAAAATAGTGCTTTTAATTTATATTTATTATAAAATAGAATTATACAATGAGTAATATATTAACAGAAATAAGTAGAGTTCGTGAAATTATGGGTGTCCTTAGTGAACAAACTGAGAATCCATTATCAGGAACAACTACCGGAACAACTGATACTATCCAAACACCTTCAGAAGAAATATCAACTTGGGCAGAGGAACAGATTGAATCCCGCCAGCAACTTATTGATAGGGGACCAATATCTGATTCAGAAAACTCTATTAATGACATTAGTGAGGAAGATATTGAGACGTGGAGAAATGATGTGATAGCACTGAAAAAAGACCCAGTAAAATTCGTAAAAAAAGAGACGGGGTGGTATTGTGAAAAAGCGGAAACCGATTCTTATTACGGAGATGATTGTGAGGAGATGACCGAGTTACTAGAAACACAGGGGACTTTATCAGTAACAACAACTGGAACAACAACTGGAACAACAAATAATGACAAGGTTGAGGCCTACATAGAGATTAAAGGTTGCACAGACCCAAAATATAAAGAATACAAGAAAAAATACACCAAAGATGACGGTTCTTGTAAAACCTTGAAAAATAAGTACAAGGAGAAGGACCCCACAGTAAACCAACTTGGAAAAGATTTAAAAACTGCATGGAAAACGGAGGTTTTTGCTATTTTAGATGGGATACAGACAGGTGACATTTTTGGTTTTGGAGAGGTTTATAGTTTACAGAAAACAGATAAACTACATGCGTTGTTAAAAATGTTACAAAATTTAATGTGTGTAAACGCAAAAATTGCAAAAACGGTTATACTAGCGGAAGATAATGTATATGATTCTGGTAAATTAATGAGGACAGCAATAATGCCGGTTGGTGGAGGACATGAAGGTTTAATTGACACTATTGAAAATAATATGGATAGGTTAGATAAGAAATTTAAACTTTTTAGGGGTGGTATGAAAGTAGATAAAAAATTAAGACCAATTAGAAAGCAACTAGACCGAGCTAGAGATTTTATAAAGACAATAGACCCTTATTTAAATTGGTCACAAGCAGAAGATACTCTAGGGTTTAAAGCTAGGTCCACAGAAGATATATTTCTTAATTCTAAAAATCTTAACCAATTACATATTGAGTGTGCAAGCCAGATTAAATAATCTGGCCTTCTCATTACTTTTAATTTTTACAACATATGGTTGTGAGACTGAAAAAGTAGAAAAAACAAATCCTCTAGAGTCTAAAGTTGATAGTTTACAAAATGTAATCTACTGCCAAGAAGAAGAACTTCAAAGGATAAGAGGGATTATAGACTCTTTGCCACTGGGTCCCCCACTAGACACATTAATAGTATCGTCAAAGTACGGTTGGAGGAAAAGACCGTTAGGTGGTGGATGGCAAATGCATTCTGGAGTTGATTATATGGCCACTTGGTTTGACACAGTATATGCTACTGGTTATGGTGTTGTGGTGAAATCTGGTTGGAATTTAGGGTATGGTAGACAAGTTAGAGTAGAACACCTGAAAGGGTACGAAAGTAGTTACTCTCACCTACACAAACTATTCGTAAAAAAAGGAGATTCGATTAAGAAAGGACAACCACTAGGAAGAGCAGGTAATAGTGGTGTCGTAACTGGTGCACATTTACATTATGAAGTCATTAGAAACAACATCAAAACAAATCCTATACCTTATATCAGAATCCAAAAGTAAGTTGGTTAGGGTCGATTATATCGACTTTTTGTGGGTTGATAGTTTTTATTTTTTTTGACATGTCAATATTACGGTAGTGAGTAGATACCCAAGTACCGTCCTTCCTATAGTAACCTTTAATCTTTATTTTTATTTTCATTTAAACTTTTTGTCCACGTAAAACCCAGTAATAACACTTACCCATACTAAAATAGGCACATACAGCTAATCCCTTTTGTTTAAGTTTACCCATTGAAACTAATTTGATGTGGTCAGACAATTCTAACCCCACCAACTTGTATTTTTTATTTCTCTCTAACATACTACAAAGATAAAAAAAATACTACAAATAGACAAACTAAAACTAAACTATATTTATATATAAGAATTAAAACAATACCACTATGGCAAAAAGAATTAATATAACCGAAACTGAACTAATTAAGTTGATTGAACATGAGATGGAGGACCAACTTAATCTTCCTGGTGGCTATGACTTAGAAGACGATTTTGAAGACGAGATAGAAAATGAGTTTGAGGACGATAGAGACATATTAACACCAGAAGAAATAGTTGGTCTAATGGAAGAACAAATCGTACAACTACAAGGTAGGGTAGATTATTCAGAAGAGTTATTAGCTGATGTTTTAGAGTTTACATCTGCTTTAATGGGAGATTTAACTAAATCCCCAGACCTAAAACTAAAAAAGTCTACCGCAAAACTTAGAGCTTTAGAAACTAGAGCTGGTAGAGAAATTTTCTGGTTAAAATCAAGAAGACTCTAAAAACCCTTTCCTTTTAATATATTTTAATATATTTAACTTTTAAAAATACATTATGAAAGTTAAAGAAATATTGTCTTACCATCTAAACGAAGACCTAGGGGTTTTGTATGTTAATTTTATTTTAGAAGATAATGACACGGAAAAAGAAATAAATGATTTAGAAGTCTCAGAAGAAGAACTGATGGATATTTGTGAATTATATGAATCTAAAGAATGGGTAGATTGGGAAACAAATGACACTATGGATATTAAAGGTGAAATAAACGAACAGTCCTTACATGACGGTTTAGAACATTATATTAATGATGTTGAAAATCCGTTAAATTTATAACGCCATCTTTATATTTATAGTATATGAAGGTTAAATTAACACAAAAAGAATTAGTAGACTTAATATCAAACATACTCACACAAATAGATTTTGAAAGTGACGGCCAAGAAGTTAATTTTTATAAATTAGGTGACGAGTCAGAAATAGACGAACAGGAGTCTGGGACCTCTAGTGCTGGGGAAGGTACCGGTACGGCTGCTATGACGAAGTGGGAAAGTGGGGTCGCGAGAGGTGTAGGAAACCAAGTGGGTGTTACAACTAATATGTCTGGTTATATGGCTTTAGGCAGAGGAAAGGGTAACCCATTATGGTAAAAAATACATTAATATTAAAAGAAACTGAGTTAACTAAACTAATTAAAGCTACAGCAGAAAATATTATTAAGGAACAGGAACTTGATAGTGATGGATATCCCATCCTGATGGAACCAGGAGGTGGTAGTACACCATCTATAAAATATCAAATAGACTATCATAACAAGAACGCCAAATGGGCTAACAAAGATATTTGGGAGTTTGGAAAGTATTGGTTCGTGAAATGTGCACCTATAACCCAAATAACCAACTCACATGAGGAACAAATGTTCTGTACTGGTAAAATGGGTAGGGAAAGTCTTAATTTTTTTAACAGTAATAGGCGCAGCATCGCTGCAATATTTACAGATTTAAATAGGGAAATTAATTATTGGCTTGTGGAGTATATGGAAGCTATGCCTTATACATCCAAAGAAAATACCGCTAAACTTAATCGGGTGGTACTGGAAGCAGACTTAGACGACACAAATTTATCTATGGACCTTGCGGCCATTAATGGATTTACACTGAGAGATATAGCAAATATTTGGGGAGCGGGGAAAGAGAAAAAGGAGAGACCGGACGGCAGTTATAAGTATTATGAGAAGAGTGGACTTTACAAGTTAAACTTAAGTGAAGGAAGATTATGGACAAATGCCCCCAATAACGAATTCAAAGATTATCACTACAGGATAATACGCCATATCTGTAATAAGATGTTTAGTGGTGAGAAATTAACCAAAAATGAATTTAAAATCTTGAGTGGTAAGGATGGGTTTCTTTCCAATGGGATATACGCAAAAAAGATAATCAAATGTATGGAGGGACAAATGCCCGAGTTAGGAGCTGATGGTGACGGTTGGTTTGATTATCATATAGTTTTGGCCGGAATAGAAATCCTATTCTATATTATTGGGTTAGTAGGTGCCGCTTTTTCTTGGACTGGCTTTGGTGTACCAGTAGCGGCAATTGGTATGTACGCAAGTTTGGTAGTGGGACTTGTTGATTCTTTAAGTTATGTTTATATAGACGACGAACCTGATTATTTTATGGCTGGTTTATCAGCGTGTTTCTTAGTAATGCCTGCTGCGAAACTAGGACTAAAACCAATCTCTAAAATTACCGGAATAATAAGTAAGAATGTAGGTAAGGTTACCGGTAATGTGTCTATTAAAGCACTCTCAAGTTCATTTAAAACACTTACAAGAACACAAAAGATGTTCCTAAAGAACTTCTTTGATTCACATCCACTAATAGTAACGGGAGCTAAAGCAGCGGTAAAAACTATTGATGAGGCTATAAAAGCACATAAACTGGCTATAAAATCATTAAGAGAACTCTATGGATTTGGATTTCTTATAAGACAAATTGAATGGGTTATAAAGAATGTATTTAAGATGGCAAAATTCTGTTGTAAGTTAATATTATCTTTAGCCACAATAGTTACCGCTTACGACCCAGCTACGACTTCTGGAGTTATTAGATTTTTAGGGACTAAGTTTGAGATGGATGGTTTTAACGGTGTAGCCGATTTTCTACAAAACTTAGCAGATAACAATATTGGTGGGTTTTATTTATACAAAAAACTATTATCAGCAACCGGTAGTATAAAAGGAGTTATTACCACAACTCATATGGATTGTAATGGTTACTATGAGTGGTTAAAAGTTAGAGAGGCATTTAAACTAGAGTCACCAACAGAATGGTCCGAAGACGAAGATGATGATGTTTCTGTAGAGGATGCTCTTTGGAAAGCTTGGCAAGCTGGTTGGAGACCAGGTTATGATGAATATTTTATTGGAACCAAAATAACATCTGAAAATAAGGAACAATTGAGTTTGGAACTCGCGTTGAGATTGTGGGACGAATTAGCACAAATTAAAAGTTATAGAAATGAATTTATAGTAGACGAATGGTATGGGCCAGAACAGTGGGAAGACATTGAACCGCTTCTGGATTGTAATACGTTTTTAAAAGAGTATTTTAATGAGGATGGACAGGGGGTAAGCCCATTTCAGACAACACTAGCAACTATCATGGAATTTTTGAAAGAAAAAGGTGTTAATATTTACGATTAATAATTGATGATTGATATTTATAAATAAAAGTAAGATGAATAATAAACTATTAGTAGAAGAACTAAAAAGAGTAAATGAGATTATGGGCGTTAAAACCCCACATAATCTACTATTAGAAGCGTGGCAAGGAGCGTTGGAGAGAGTGCTCATCAAAATGATGAGGTACCTACCAAGAATAATGGAGAATGCTGCGTTTATAAAATTATTCGAAGACCCAAAATTGTACAAAAAATATAGAGATTTATTTGATGGTGTAACAGATAATGAAGGGTTATTAGTGGCAATTGAGAGGAACTATGGTACATATGGGGCTGATGAGGCAATTAAAAGATTATTAATGTCAAATAGAGGAACCAGAGAGGTACTCTTAGACATAATATTATCAGGAACAGGGAAACAAGGGTTGGCCAAATATACCAATCTAAATATGTTGAAATTGATGTTATCTAAGATAAACAAGATGGGAATCCCTATGACCCAAAAAGACTTCTTAAAAATTACAGACGATTACTTTTATAAGAATACAAACAAGCTTCTGCAAGGATTCACAGAAAAAAATATAGTAAGAATAGCCGTCCATAATGGGACAAAACTGCCAAAGCAAATGTTCCATATAACTAAAATGGGGAGTGAGATGTCTAGTAAAGGAGAAGTTTTAAGTAAATTATTTAAAGAATACGCTAGTACACCTGCGGAAGTACATGCGTGGCTTAAAACTATTGATGGGATGACTTCTAAAACAGCAAATAAGATAAAATTACACCTTGAAAGAGGAATTCCGATAGATGACCCTAAATTGATTAATGAAGTGTGGGAAGGGGTAATGAAACATAATAGTCAAGAAGTAAAAGATAGATTTATTTTTGAGATTACAAGAAATAAATCTATGGTAAAAGAAATTC
>Ga0115000_10001544_pt1 | contig 20227 bp, 17 predicted proteins | sample ArcticOcean_MG_C_6_FD_89690 | JGI IMG/M metagenome (GOLD analysis project Ga0115000, IMG submission 89690) | Marine microbial communities from western Arctic Ocean - ArcticOcean_MG_CB8_128 | ecosystem: Environmental > Aquatic > Marine > Oceanic | place: Arctic Ocean: Canada Basin | collected... | reverse complement strand
CTCAACGTGCCCCGATTAACCAGAGCGCCCAAAAGACTTTGCGTTAGTGATGCAGAAGCGATTCACAATTGCCGAAACAGAAGGCGAAGATACCACGGTGGCTGTACTTTGCATGGTGCGGGCGAAACGAGTGCAACATTACTGTGGTCCGAGGGTGGATTCGGACTTGGGTTTGAGAATGAGAAGGGTGAACTAACGCACTGCATGTGGATCGAAGCAAAAGGCGAGCATGGCCCGTACAGCGTTCTCTTTTCTGCGTGGGAAACACACACACAATTTATTGAACTACTGAGCGTTTTAAAATCATTATCTGATCAAGTGTATGGCGTACGAATGGCAGATCCACCGCACATGCAATTGCAGGATTTCCTTACGCGCCCTATTGCTACTTCGCGTATTCGAAAAGGTGGAGACTTCGACAACAGGGTTATAAGTCAAGTATGGATGCAAGGTCGAATACTCGATGTGCCACGATGTATTGGTAGTATGAAATGCTGCGGCGAGCCTGTTTCGTTTACCCTTTCCCTCACCGATCCCATCGAAAAGTACCTCCCCGAACATGCAGCATGGCAAGGTGTGAGCGGTGACTGGATTGTGACAATTGGACCCGAGTCCTCTGCGATACCTGGAAACGACGCCAGTTTGCCCTCAGCGACCGCAACAGTCAATGACTTATCTAGAATCTGGCTCGGTGCCGCTTCTGCAGAAGCCGTTTCGGTTACGGGAAATTTTCGAGCCGACAATAGCCTCGTGCAGCAAATCGACTCTCTAGTGCAGTTGCCTGCGCCAAACGTTGACTGGAATTTTTAACCGCAAATCAACACCAAACACTATTCGCATAATCGTGTAAAATCTTGGACTCAAGTGAATGGGCCTGTGGCGGAATTGGCAGACGCAGGGGACTTAAAATCCCCCGAGGATAACACCTCATGAGGGTTCGAGTCCCTCCGGGCCCATTATCGGTTCTGGTCCCGAAACATTTGACCCTCAGCACGAATAGATTTCATTGGCCTGCGTTGTCAATATGCATGCGTGTCAACAAAGGACCTGGCTCTATGTAAAAGGGTTCATGTAAGCTAAAACACTTAGCACCCGCAACCACCGCCGCAGCAACCGCCACCTGTTCCACCGCGCGGACCAGTGCCACCCTTTGGAATAAGCGAGGCAATCGCAGACAATTGCCGTATGACTGGAGCATCTGGTTGTGTCTCTCCACAAGCAATATCTGCTATGTTGCAAAGTTCGCCCCATGTTGTCATTTCTGTACTCATAGCATGAACGACGTCGACAGATTGTCCATTTGCTTCACAATAATATTCGTATGTTGGCATTTCAATATAGTAACGTGTAAACTGCAGAGTAACAAAGGGAGTTTTTATGCGATTTGTTCCATATATTTTGAGTATTGTTGCAACGGTAGTGTTTTGTTACCTTGCAATCGAAGTATCAATGTGGTTTTACCTAGGTGTTGGAATATGCGGAGCGGGCGCACTACTTGGAACGTACGATCTTATCCAAACAAAGCACTCCCTCTTGAGAAACTACCCTCTGCAAGCCCATCTTCGTTTTTTAGCAGAAGGACTACGACCGGAGTTAATGCAGTACTTTATAGAAAAAGATACCGACGGCCGTCCGTACGACAGGAACCATCGTAATATTGTGTACCAGCGTTCCAAAGATGTGCTTGACGAAAAGCCGTTTGGTACGCAGCTTGATGTATATACCCAAGAGTACGAGTGGCTCACGCACTCCATCGCCCCAAAGAGAAAAAACACTGTACCGTTTCGGGTAGACGTAGGCGGTAGTGAATGCACGAAGCCATATTCTGCATCTGTGTTAAACGTCTCTGCAATGAGTTTTGGTGCAATTAGTGCAAATGCCATTATGTCCTTAAACCGAGGCGCAAAACTTGGAAACTTTTATCACGATACCGGTGAGGGTGGTTGCAGTAAGTACCACAGGAAAGAAGGTGGCGACCTTGTCTGGGAAATAGGAAGTGGATACTTTGGTTGTCGAAACAAAGACGGTACGTTTAATGAAGATATGTTCAAAGATACTGCACAAATTGACAACGTAAAAATGGTCGAGATAAAAGTGTCTCAAGGCGCTAAGGCGGGGCATGGTGGAGTACTTCCGGGACCGAAGGTATCTGAAGAAATCGCTGAAGCTCGCGGTGTTCCGGCTGGCGTAGATTGTATTTCACCTGCGTACCACACAGCGTTCTCGACTCCAAAGGAATTGCTAGAGTTCATGGCAAAACTCCGCGACCTATCGGGCGGCAAACCAGCTGGCTTCAAGTTATGTATTGGTAAGCCAACTGAGTTTATGGGTATATGCAAAGCAATGATTGAAACAAACATCTACCCTGACTTTATTGTGATCGATGGAGGCGAAGGTGGTACCGGGGCTGGACCAATCGAATTTGTAGATCACATGGGTTCACCCCTGGTTGATGGTTTAATTTTTGCACAAAATGCTTTAGTTGGAAGTGGCGTTAGGGACAAAATGAAAGTTGCCGCTTCTGCAAAAATCACGAGTGCATTTGAAATGGCGAGAGTGATGGCACTTGGTGCTGACTGGTGCAACGCAGCGCGGGCGTTTATGTTCTCTGTGGGATGTATCCAAGCAATGCGGTGCCAAACGAATACATGCCCCGCTGGTGTAGCGACGCAAGACAAACGCCGGCAACGCGGGTTAGTTGTGACAGATAAATCTGAGAGGGTCTTTAATTACCACCGAAACACGCTTGATGATTTAGCACAAGTTGTTGCTGCATGTGGAATAAATCACCCAAACGAGTTAACGCCAAGTTTACTGTGCCACCGTACAAGCGCGTTGCATCATAAAACATACAAGCATTTGTTTGATTGGCTCTCGCCTAATGAGTTACTTGAAGGCACCAAGAACGAGTGGTACGCCAGGCAATGGAAAAATGCGCGTTCTGAAGTCTTCTGTTAAAAGATAAGGCCGAGAGTTTTGTAAAAGATGATTGCAAGCAGAGCACCTGCTGGAATCGTAATAACCCAGCTCAAAGCAATATCCCGAACCGTCGATAAGTTGATTGCGCCAATACCTCTCGCTAAACCAACGCCCAAAACAGCACCCACAAGAGTGTGGGTAGTAGAAATTGGAAGGGCAAGCTTGGACGCAATGACGATAGTGGTTGCGGCGCCAAACTCAGCACAGAAACCGCGAGATGGTGTTAGTTCGGTAATTTTCTTTCCGACGGTTTCCATGACTCTCCAACCATAGGTTGCAAGACCAACAATTATGCCTACCCCGCCCAGTGCGAGCGCCCACATGGGGACTACTGATGTTGCTGCAACTGCACCTTGATTTATTGTCTGCACAGCGGCAGAAAGTGGGCCAATTGCATTTGCGACATCGTTTGCACCGTGGGCAAATGCAACAAAGCAAGCAGTTAGAATTTGTAAAAAGATAAAAATTCGTTCTACTTGCCTAAATTCATTGTTGGTGGAACCAAGATTGGCGCGCTTTGATGAGGTGTCTGTAAGTGAACGAGTTTCTTTAATAACAGCATCAATGGAAGCGAGTTCCTCAACGCCTGCGGACCGCCTTGCGCGATGAAGATGCTTGAGTGCTCGCGTCATCGCCCTTGTTGTATATTGCTCACGCGCTTGCCGTTGGTCATCGTCTGTATCATCTGTTTTATATCTTCGGAGTAAAAATACTGAAACAATTGCACCGAGCAGGCCCACACCACTCGCCACAAGAAGCGCTATTGGAAGTGAAAGGTCTAGGTGTAAATGTTTTAAACCTTTAAACACCATGACAAGTGTCATAATTGCAAGAACAATGAAAACCATATACGGCGTAAACGTACGCACCGCCTTAATCGGATCTGCCCTGTAGAACACTCTGTGCAACACAACTTGGAAAATAAGAAAACTAATTGTTCCACTCATCAATGGTGAAATAACCCAACTTGCTGCAATTTTACCAACCCCGCCCCACTCCACTGCTGAAAGACCACCATAGACGACGCCGAAGCCAACGATAGCACCGACAATCGAATGTGTTGTTGATACTGGCCATCCAAAATACGAAGCGATCTGTAACCACACACCTGCCGCTAGAAGTGCCGAAAGCATACCGAGCACAAATGCTTGCGGATCCCCCTCAAACAGAACAGGGTCGACTATTCCCTTTCGGACAGTGTCTGAAACACTTGATCCAACAAAGAATGCTCCGGCAAACTCGAGTATTGCCGCCAAAATGACTGCGCGTTTAAACGTGAGTGCGCCTGAGCCTACGCTGGTTCCCATGGCGTTAGCAACATCGTTTGCACCGATATTCCAAGCCATGTAAAAGCCAAACAGTAGGGCTAAGGTCATAAGGGCTGTTGTATATTCCATCTCGTTCATTTTTGTGCTTCGCTTACTTCAGCGTTAATAACATCCGAACTCGGTTCGCTAATTTTTCAGACTGGTTGCTTATTCCAGCTATATCGTGAAGGAGGCGTTGCCAAACAAAGAAATCGCCCATTGAAAGTTCGCCTTCATGTTCCAAAACATTACGCATGAGTTGACGCTGCATTATGTCGCACTCGTGCTCAGCGTGTGCCACCTCGTCAATCATTTTATCAACACGGCTTGCTTCTGTTCCCCCAAAACCTGACTCTATCAACGCATCTAGTTCACGCATCACTTGAAGTACATTTTGAAATGCCCGTACGTTACCTTCTATGTATGCCTTCAAATCTACCGACAAACCAGATATAACTTTGACAGGTCGAATGCTCATCAGCACGGCGATATCTTCGCTCTTGTCTGCAATACTATCTTGCAAACTTAAAATTTCTAACAGTTGTCCGCGTTCAATTGCCATAAACAAACCACGAGGCAGGTTGTTGCGTATGTCGTTTTTTACTAAATCCGCTTTGTGCTCAAGCAATGAGATTGCTCTTGCTTCTTCGTTCACGTCGAACTCTTCGCCTGCGCAAATGCGGTCGAGTAATGTAACTGTTGCTGCAACGCAATCTGAAATTTTATCGAGGTGCAGTTGAAGTGGGACAAATGGTGAGCGGCCAAACAAGCGGGCCATTGCGTTTACGGGCATGAAAGATATCTCCTAAAGCTTGAGCAGATGTGTACCAGAGTCAGAATAATAGTTGTAATTGGGTTCTTAAGAGCATTTGGTCATCGTTTGAGCCTACATCGCCCCTCCAACCGTTCCCTGTACTGTCCCAGTCTGCAGAAGAAATGCCAGTTCCAATCCCTGCAGCAAGACTTTTTCCTGCCCAGGCTATATCGGTTGTCCATTTCAACGCATTACTGCCAGCAGAAGGCCAGTAGTTGAAGCCAACACGTATTGCGTCCATTGCGTTGCTACCGTTCGCCCACGATGCCCCAGTTATCGTGCCTTTTTGGTATTGACCGAACATTTCCACATTTGGATTCAACATGAAACCTGACTGAATAAGCCAGCCCTCGGAGTCTTGTTCACCAATATCATTAAACCCTTTGCCGGTTGCAGCGGTGTAATAGCCAAACAGATTCCAGCCGTCGCCTCGCCACGAGGCGTCTACAGTCCAGCCACTACTAGAGAAAGCAATGGCATTTCCGTATTCAATGCCGTTCGCGTTGGTGTTTGATTGAAGATCAAATGTTTGGTACGCAACGCCAAGCAGTACGCCGCTCTTAGCGCCATCTTTTGATGTTTGGTAATCGAAATCTTTCCAGTCGGCTTCGCCAAAACGAAACTCACTCCTTACTGTCCAAGCGTTCACCGAACTTCGCGTCTGCAACTGCGTGGTGTTTGATTGGTTCGGGCCATCTGTGTATTGCGCAACAATTTTTACGTCGTCGCCCCTCCATCCCCATTCAAACCCTTGCGTCCAACCATACGCAAACGCATTGTTCAGCATCGATCGCTCAACTGTAAGCTGTTTGCTTGATGAAACAATATCTTCTCGAAGGAAGTTTGTTTTGAATTGTCCAAACTTGAACCAAGAATCATTATCGAATTTCTTTTGTATGTACGCATCTTCCGTGTTTGACCCGCCCCCACGGCCCCAAGTAGTAGAAATTTTATAATTCCACGTAGGGTCAATAACGTGGCCAGAAAACTTCACTTTAGTCCTTCGCATTTCAAATCCATGTTGCGAAAGTTGGCCTTCTGCATTGTTGTATGACCAGCGAGCTTGAATTTGCCCGTTTATTTTTAAACTCCAATTTCCATCAGCGGACTGTAAAAAAGCACCACCGTCGTACCCCGCAAGAGTTGTCCTACCTTGCAAGTTTGCTCGATCTTCTGCGTCTTTAAAGACGTCTTGCACTAGGGTATGAATCTCTTCCACACGCTGTTTTGCGATCCAGTCTGTACTCTGTTCGTTTCTCAATTCTGAAACCTCTTCGCGAAGCTCATGAACCATTTTTTGCAATGTTTGAATTTGTTCTTCTGGCCCTGCTTCTGGTCCAAACTGTGCTGCCAAAAATACCAATGCGACTATAGATATGCTCATGTACATTCTCCTTGTATTAGTCGCGCGAAGGGTAACAAATATGTTGGTGTATTACCTGTCGATTGCGCGGTTTTTGATAAATATCTGAGATATGTTGCGGCATTGCAAAAAGGGTTGTATCCTGTCCAAACGAGCTCCCATGGCCGAGTGCCCAAGTGGACTAAGGGAACGGATTGCAAATCCGTGATTCGTGGGTTCGAATCCCACCTCGGCCTTAAAAAATGCCCCTGACAACTGTCGGGGGCATTTTTTAAGACTAGAGCAAAGCGGGGCGCCGTGATGTAGATGGGGGGGTCTGGTACAGGTGTACCGGGCCCTATTCATTCAGAACTGAGTTGTGTGGGCAACGGTGATTTCGAAAGTGTTGCGCCAGTTACATTTTCGTAGTCCGCTGGAACGGAAAGAAGCCAACCTGTGCTTCTGCCAAAAAAATGGTGCTCAACACGCAAGCGCAGTGGCCTGCCTAAATCATCGTCTAAAGAAGTAAACTCCCTGTGCACACGATCCATGGAGCCAACATAGTAAATACCACCTTCGTCAAGCAAGTCGCCGCCTGCAAGGCCTACTTCTCTGCTTCCAACCTCGTACGAAGTTATCTCTACGATTCCTGGCGTAGAGCCACGAAGGGTAGCTAACTGGCTGACAGCGTCGTCAATAACTGCTGTCGACGCTTCGCCGAGAGGAGTAGACCAAAATAGATACGATCCAAACTGCAACGAGCCATACTGGTCGGTTTCTGCGTCCCCTGCTGACACCGTCGCAACAAGTTGGTCGGAATACACAATTCTGCCCGTCCGAAGGTCGGTTGCGGTTACGTCAAGAGCCACGATGGCGTCGTTTGCCTCAGAAAACCAACTCATACGACGCACACTTTCTGGTGCCTCGCTTGAATGCATAAAATCTGTGATGACCGCCGAAACTCCGAACGATGAAAATGCGTTTTCTGCCTGATGAAGGCTCTGCGCAACTTCGTACTTGCCTGTTTTCAAAAGCGCTCGACGAAATGCTTTTTGCATCTCCGGGCCCACGTGAGACCAAGAAGAACCAACTGCTGAGCCTACTGTAAAGGGTTCAATATACACAACTGGCTTTTGGGCAGCGTCTGCCCCAGTAGCACCACTCCCTGGTGCTGAATTGTATGTCCATGGATTTGAAGCACAGCTCGCTAGGGTTAAAAACAATAATACAACGACATTTCGCATAGTACAGGTATCGACCAAAACGGTAGTGGAACATGGAATTTTGGGTACCATGTACCCGCAAATGAAATTATTAGCACTTATATCCCTCCTCATCAGCACCGGTCTGCTTCATGCCCAAGATGCTGCAAAAAACCGGATCCCTCTGTTACGGGAAGGTACTAAGATTATTGAGGCCGAAGGGCAGTTGTCACGCGAAAGTGCCAATGACCCCATACGTATTACAATCAATCGCTCCAGTGGCACTCAGCAAGACTCGTGCATTGTGCTTCCGAATAAACGGTTAGCTGAAATGGAGTTAACAAACGTAGAAAACCCAGAGAGTACGTTTCGGGTTTCAGGGGACGTTTTTGCATACGGTGAGCATAATTACCTACTCGTACGAGAAGCTGTCGTTCTGGCTAAACATGCAGAGCGGAACCACCCAACATCAGTGCCGCTAGACCCTGCGAGTGAATCCCTTGAAGTAGACGATTTTGATGACTCGATTTCAGATATTGTGAAAGACTTAGAAGACGCAACAGGGTCACTCGTGCGTTCAATTCGAATGGCTTCAGACAAGCCCGTAGCGAAATCGGCTGTACTAGAGGGTTCAAAAATTACATCAAGGCGTTGCCACCTTGTTCGAAACGATGCAGGTGCATGGATTGCGGTCTTTGTCTCTGACAGCACCGGATTAAGCGACCCGCCTTGTACATTATTGCCTAGCGTTGCCTTTGGAAAACTAACTTCGTGGATGCGTACGAAAAACCCATCTACTCCCGTACTGTTGTCGGGCGAAGTGTGTAATTACAACGGACATGGTTTTTTGCTTGTTCGTTCTTGGCGTGCAGTACACGAATCTGATCGCCTCGACAGATAACTCGACACATAACTAGATAAAAAACCAGACAGATATCTTATTCAATCAGAGCTACTTCTTTGGCTTCTGATGGAACAAGCGTCATCGAATGTACCACCGGTGGTGACACTGGTGCGCCCGTTGCAGGGTCTGCGAGTTTTACGGATGCTATTTTTTTTATAACATCACCACCGCTCAGCGTTTGTCCAAAAGAACAATATTGACCATCAAGCCGTGCAGTTCCTTCTCTTGATAAACAAAAGAAGAATTGCGAGCCGGCAGAGTCTGGGTCGCTTGCTCTTGCCATTGATAGAACACCAAAATCGTGGGGTAACTCGCTGTTTTCAATAGGCAACCAATACCCAGGTCCGCCCGAGCCAGTTCCGGTTGGGTCCCCTCCTTGAATAACAAATGGGTGACCCTTACTCGACATAGGAACGATGCGGTGGAAGGTTGAATTTTCGTACAAATCACCCTTTGCAAGTTCACGGAAATTCCACACTGTGTTAGGTGCCACGTCGGGGCGAAGTGCAACTCGAATGTCTCCCTCACTTGTCTTGATAATTACATTTTCGTCTGTATACACACGCCATCCACTTACAAATGGTATTGGCAATTCGTCTTCTTCGGCCTCGTTCATCCACCCAACAATTTTTGGATAGGTTGTTGTGCCGTCTGGGCGGAGTGCGTCTTCTACGACTGGCACTTCGCGAGATGTGAGTGGTTGAATAACTAAAGGCGAATCGACTGCGGCATCATCTATGTAGAGTTGCAACCAAGCAGCTCTGGTCAGTTCTTTAATTTCTGGAATACGCCTTGTAATGTCGTGGGTGCCGCTTAAAATTGTTGCTGGCGGGGCAAGCAAATTGTTTTCGTTATCAAGGAGCAAAAGTCTTGCTGTATCAACTTCCTCACCTAATGAAACTTCAACCATGATCCCGTTTTGTACATTGTTGTACGTGTGCAAGGGGTTCACTGGGTGTAACAAGAATAAGGTAGCTATAAATGATTCGAACATGTACGTTCCTTTAAAAGTTATGGGCGTAATGTTGCAAGTAGTTGCTTGCGAACGGCGCCAGCGTCTGCTGATCCACCCGAGCGTTTCATAACGTCTCCAATAAGTCTGCCAATTGCTGCGTCCTTACCGTTTCGAACATCGTCTGCTGCTTGCGGTTGCGTTTCTATGGCGGCTTGCACCCATTCGCCCAAAGCGTTTTCATCTGTTACTTGCAATAGCCCCTCGACATCTGCGATTTCTTCTGCAGTTTGGTCAGAGTTGCAAAGTAAAGAGAACAAAGTTGTGCCTGCAGAAGAACCAATACTGTTTGAGGACCGCAACGAGATAATTCCAGCAAGTTGGTCTGGTGTAATGCCAAGCGCGTGTACATTGCAGCCGTGTTCGTTGGCAAGTTTAGAGCCTGCGTTTAACAGCCACTTTGCGCTTTCTGCACCATCGCCAGATGCCTCTACGCAAAGTTCGTAAAAATTACATAGTTCTGGGTCGGCTGTGATTGCTTGGGCATCTTTCTGAGAGAGTGTATATTCAGAAATATACCGATTGCGTCTAGACGCGGGCAGTTCTGGAATAGACGCGTTTACTTCATCAATCCACTCTTGAGAGATAGTAAGTGGAACTAAGTCCGGGTCTGGGAAATACCGGTAATCGTGCGCGTCTTCTTTTTCGCGCTGCATAATGGTTTCAAGTTTTTGGTCGTCCCACCCTCGCGTACTTTTTGCGTTTGGCCCCATGACTTTGCCATCTTTTTTCCAGGCGCCCACTTGCCGAACTTCTTCGTATGTAATTGCACCATGCAGTGCCTTGAACGAGTTTAGGTTTTTAATTTCTGCAATTGGTGTTGCAAATTCTTCGCCATCCTCAGTCGTAATGATGACGTTTATGTTTGGTTCAAAACGCATGTGCCCGCGCTGCATAATGCCTTCGGTTACGCCAAGGTATCTACAAATATCCCGAATAGCCCGCCCATACGCAACCGCTTCGTCTGCACTGCACATGTCTGGTTCTGACACAATTTCAAGCAACGGTGTTCCGGCCCTATTTAAGTCGACCAAAGAACCCTTGTACTGCCCACCTCCAGGTAGTTCGTGCCCAAGTTTTCCTGTGTCCCCTTCAAGATGCGCGCGTGTAATGCCAATAGGTTTTATACAATTGTCGACTTCAATTTCAATCACACCACCCACGCAAAGCGGTTTGTCAAATTGACTAATCTGATAGCCCTTGGGTAAATCTGGGTAGTAATAATTTTTACGGTCCCACTTTGTAAACTTTGAAATTGTACAATTGAGGGCTAACCCGACGCGCATGGACATTGCCACAGCACGCTTATTAATCACTGGGAGCGATCCTGGTAGTGCCATCACGAGCGGGTCTACGAGCGTGTTGGGTTCTGCTTCGTAATGGGCCGGAATTGCAAGGTTAGGTGCAGAGGTAAACATCTTGCTATTCGTAGCAAGTTCTACGTGTATTTCCATGCCCACAAGCACTCTTGTTTTTACGATGGTCATTTTGTTGCTGCCTCGGTGATCCCTAAATCAGAAGATGTGAACAGTGAAATAAAGTTGTGGCCAGCAGATTCTATGTTTTCTCTAGCACCCTCTTGCCTATCTATAACAGCAATAATGGCATCGATTGTTGCACCAGATTCTTCAATAGTAGCGGCCGCCTCTAACACTTGACCACCTGTTGTCGCAACATCTTCAACAATAACCACGCAATCTGTTGAGGAAAGCGTTCCTTCAAGTTTTTGTGCGGTGCCGTACTCTTTCTTTTGGTTGCGAATAAAAATGCAGGGTAGGTTTTTAGACATCCCCGCTGTTGTCACAAGGGGTATTCCTCCAAGTTCAGCGCCAGCAAGGAGTGTTGTAGAATTTGGGATGTGCTCTGCAAACATACTCCCTAAGGCAGCAAGAATATCTGGTTGTGTTGAAAACAAATATTTGTCTATGTACCATGTACTCGTGCGACCGCTTCGAAGCGTAAATTCGCCGTGCAATACAGCGGTTTCAGCTATTCGGTTTGCCAGTTGTTCTTTGTTCATGTTGCGTATGGTATCGAAGGCGACGAGTACATGCCGTTCGTACCCTTTGATTCACCTGAATTCCCCGCTCAATACCCTTTCGGATTACTTTGCCGTTAATGCATCGCTATTTCGCGTGTCAACAACGTGGTGTATCCAAGCGTAGACCCAGCGAGCGACTGCATTGATTGTAGTATCTTCAGACTGCAGCCCCGCAAGAATCTGCGGGTCATCTAAGGCTTCGTCGGGGACATGTGGATTTGCAAACCGAATAAGCCAGGCTAGTTGAGACACGGTGCTTTCTGGCTCTTTCATCATCCCTTTTACAGCTTCAATCGTAGGGTCGTTTGACATTACAGAAATAATCCACGCTTGGTCCGTTGGATTGAGTTTCGGAAATGTAGTAAGCAGTGCGGTAAGCGCTTTGTCCTGATTTTCGTGCCGCTCGCCTTCGGCGAGTTGTTGGGCTTCTTCCCCAGGCGGAGGTGTAATAAGTGGCTCTACAACCTCTATGAAAACGGTATCAGAAACCACCCATGTTAACAAGGCATAGGTAACAAGATCGCCCACTGTGCGTACTTCTTCAATGCCAGCAAGTGCTTGCGATAGCCATTGATCCGTTAACCGAATACCATTGACGCGAATAGTAGAGGTTGCCGCTTGTTGCCCGAAACGACCGGCTTCGTATACAAGTACGCGCATACCCTGCCTGTCTGTTGTTTCCCTTGCCGTAAAATTAACAGTTCCAGTGAGTGAAAACGAAGTCCCCCTCAGTGGCGCACTATCAAAAACACCGCCTAGCCAATAATTTCGCAAGTCTACTGTAACCGAGGTGTTTCCGCGTGGCTGAATAACGAACTCTTCGTTAATGGGAATAATGATTGGCGGCATGCCTCGCGAACTGCTGCTTGAAATCCCTAAGTTTACTTCGAGCAAAAACAATGGTTGAATTGGACCGTTGTGTGCTATGGAAAGAGGCACGGGGGCGTTGTTAGAAATCTTAATTTCGACCAAGACTGGTTCGTATGGGCTGTAAGTTAATTTTTCCGGAATAATTTGTACATCAATCGGGGGTCGTGGGTCTTTGTTGAGTATGTCCATTGTCTGAAGAACGCTACCCATCAACTTTTGAAGTTGGGGAATCTCTTGCCTTATCTGAAATTTACCGCCAACAATTTCCTCAAGTTTGTTTTTTGACCACACACCCAAAATAGTTCCGCCGTGGTTTTTTGCAATTGCGAGTAACTCCAGGGCTGCCCCCTTTTTGTTTCCCTCCTCAAGAAGTACAAGGGCAAGACCCGCCCGTGCAGATACGCTAGTTAATGGCTCAAGGATTGCCTTCGCTGCTTCGAACTCCCCTTTTCTGAATGCGATCCATCCATCTAATTGTTGTTTCTCGTCGGTTTCTATAATTGCTCCTGCCTCTACTTGCTCAATGAGTGACTCGGCCGATTCATAATCGTCGCTTAGCCACAAGAGCACCCGCGTCGCCTGCATATGCAATTCCACGGCCTTATGTACAGCTTTCTCACCCATTGATTCGTACAACTTGGACATCGAAAACATCGAACTCATAGCAGATTCCAAGGCCATTGCTGCTTGTGTTTTGTCTTGCATAGAACTGTACAAAGCTGCTCGCACGGTTGCGAGTTTTGGAACAAGCGGAGCATGTATTCTTGCTAATTCCAATGGATCAAGTCTTGGCTGTTGTTCTTTAGTACGAGCTCTAAAAATAATATCAACAGCCATTTGGCGAGTAAGTAATGTGTCCATGGCAGCAATTACATCACCAGATGCCCACTGGCTAAGAACAATATCTGCCAAGAGCGTGTCTGAAATGAGCGAAGAATCGCCCGCCCCCTCGCCCAAAATAATTTCGTACATTGCCCTTGCGTCTTCGTAATCTCCATACGCCATTAAAAACTCTGCCAATGCAATCTGGATTGTTTGGTCTTTTATATTTGCAAGAGATGCGGCTGCAAGAAGTTCGGCTCTCGTGTAAATGTCTGCGGTTTCGTCGCCAAAAAAACCCGTTGCAAGTGTAATAGCATCAAAATAAGATGGGTCAAGTGCCACTGCTTCTGCAAGCCAGCGAGCAAACTGCTGCACGTTGCCCGCTTGACGTTGCAAATACGCTGCATCAAGGGCGAGCCTTGAGGCGACCGAGGCATTGAGTTTGTTATGATTTTCTTTAGAGAGTAGGACTTCGTACATCGCGATTCTTGTTTCAAGAGTCTGCGAAGTATCTATAACATCTCGAAGGCGGGCGAGTTGCGCTGTTGGCTGCGTGGGTGAAACTCGTAAAAGGTTTTGAATTGCGTGGTTTGAAACACTTGGCAAATCTGCCATTTGCGCAACCTCATGAAGAGATCTCCAAATAGCTGGGTCGTCTGGAGAGAGAAGGGAGGCTTCGGATATAAGCGCAACCGCGGCTTCGATTGCAATAGTATCTAATGGCTCTGACATTGTTGCTTGGTGTGCAATGCGTACAAATTGCTCGGCAAGAAGCACTCCTGGAGTTGGTTGTTCTACGGGGTTTGCGAACACAGCGGTTGCACAAAGGAACCAGGCTGAAGATTGACTAAATAATAAAATGCGCATGTGGTTGTTTTTACTTCCTAATGGGGACTGTAGCAGGGTTTTCGGCTCTTTTTAAACAGCAACTACAAACAATACTAAAGAGGCGTTGACACGACCGCTCTTGGGTGGTAATTTCGTCATTCTTCACCCAACTACCAAGCAAGGGAAAACATGTCAAAACTACATTTCATAGCCTCAATTCTAACACTTACCCTCTGCTCAGCAGTGTTTAGCCAGCCAAGAAGTATTTCATCGATAGTTGGCGAAAGCGATATTAGCCAAGAAGATGAGGTGAAAATTCAAAAATTTGCTGTTGCGTGGGCCCAAGAACTGGAAACAGAGGATGGAGAAGCGCTCGAACGAGCACACAAGAAACTCGCAAGCCCGTTTGATGCAGACGCGCGAATGACGCCAAACGGTAGAAACTTATACGGCAAATACCTTAAAGAAGGTTTCTCGCCACTCTTGAGCGTGGACAACCAAAATGAGATGGCTGCTGTGAACGCACTTCAAATCTATTCTTTGCTTGGAACCGAACAAGGTTGTTCCGTACTTATCAAACATGCACACGCAAGCAGTGAGGATAGAGATGCACTTCGTCTTTGGGCATCTATTGGCATTGGGACAACGTTCCTTGTTGGTGAATTGAAACAAAATAGAGTGGACCGATATGCAAAACTTCTCGGTTCATATATTCCAAATGAAAGTGTTTGGTACATAATTGCAAGGCAGTTTGATTCGCTCGCTTCGTTGCAGGAAATTCCAGGTCTTGAACAAGACAAGCGGAGGGAAATGGAAGATTTATCTTTTTCGTTGCAAACAAATGCACTTGTTGCACTTCTCGCTTCTATACCAAGCAGCGGTGCGGACGAGCGGGTGCAAGCACTCTCTTTAGTTCTTCCTTCATTGCGATTACAGCTCAACGAACCGGGCGTCGATGCTCAGTTAAAAGATGCTATGTATAGTGCGATTATTCCGCCCCTTACCACGTTCGTTGAAAACGCTGCAACGTTTCCGCCATCAGACGATGCGGATTCACTTGCTTCCTATGGCAGGGCTGTACAAGCCGCAAGCCTTCTAGTCTCTAAAGGGACTGGTGTTGGTGATGCTGATGTCGCTACACTCTGGGCCGATGGTGACTACAGTGAAATTCTTACACTTGTTCGATTGTGGAGGTCTGGTCAGTAAATAGATGTTGAGAATTCTCGCATTAGTTGCAATTCTCGTTGCTCTTGCAGTTTTCGTTACTGGGTTTTCTTCGCAACGCGAACGTGCAGACTTCGTGTTTGTGAATCGCGGTGATGTGTTTACGCTAGACCCTCAAAGAATGAGTTGGTTGAATGATATGCAGATTGCCTATTGTTTGTACGAAGGAGTCGTGCGGTGGAATACCGTGGATTTTTCTTTAGAGGCCGCCGCTGCTGAATCGTACGATATTTCAGAAGATAAAAAAACATACACGTTTCGTTTGCGAAAAGATGCCCTCTGGAGTAACGGCGCGCCGGTTACTGCATACGATTTTCAATATGCGTGGATGCGTCTGTTAACCCCAGACACATCATCAGATTATTCTGGTTTCTTTTTCTCGATAGCTGGCGCAAACGAGTATTGGGATTGGCGAGTACAACAGCTTACGGAACAAAACGTACTTACGCTTGGAGAGATTGAAAGCAAATTTCGAGACACCGTTCGTATCTCTACTCCAAGTGCGTACGAGCTTGTCGTTGAACTTGAACGGCCGGTCCCTTATTTTTTAGATCAACTTGCGTTAGCAGTATGTAGCCCTGTGTTTAAACCGGCGGTTGAAGGGTGGGATATTGGGGGGGAAGAATACAAGTCTGCAATCAAACATGGGTGGCGCGGTGTTGCGCCACCACCAATCGAGAAACGAAAGTGGATTACCGTTGATCAAGATTCTGGAAGAATTCAACAGCAATATTTTTGGGCAAGGCCGGGAACGCTTGTAAGCAACGGGCCATACATACTTGATGATTGGCGCTACAAACGCGACATGTGGCTTTTAAAAAACCCGCTTTACCACTCACAGGAAAAAGTGGGCGTTGAAAGTATTCAAGCCAGAACGATTGCGGATCCAAACACTGCTGTGTTGACGTTTGAAAACGGTGAAGCAGACTGGTTAAACGGCGTAAATGTTGATTATCAAGCAGATATGCTTGCGGAAAAAGAGCGTGGTGAACGAACTAATATTCATGCAATTCCTACGTTTGGTACTGATTTTTTCTCGTTTAATTGTAGAGATTCGCTACAAAGTGGTGATGCTAATCCGTTCCATGAAGCGGGTATCCGAAGATCGTTTGTACTTGCAACCGACAGGCAGGCAATTGTGGAGTACGCCACTCGTTTACGCGAGCCGGTGGTCACAAGTATCGTTCCGCCGAACTCTATTGTGGGGTATGGTAGCGTGCAGGGTTTAGGTTTCGATCCCACTACCGCACGAGAAGAGTTTGCAAAACTTGGATGGATTGACCGAGATGGCGACGGCTTAGTAGAAAACGAACATGGAAAAAACTTTCCTACAATAGACCTATTGTACACAACGAATACTCCACGGTACAAATGGGTTTCGCTTGCGCTACGAGACCAGTGGAAAAAAACGCTCGGCGTAGATGTTGCGTTGCGGGGAACAGACAATAAGTTTTTTAGTGCCGACTTACGCTCTGGTAATTTTATGATTGCACGTGGGCGTTGGTACGGAGACTACGGAGACCCAACTACATTCCTAGATATATTTCACTCTGAAAATGGCAATAACGACCGCGGATACGCAAACGTGGATATAGACAGGGCTATTGTCGAGGCGGAACAAGAACTAGACACAGAAAAACGGTTCGAAATGTTACTTGCAATTGAACAAAAGTTGTTTACTGAAGAAGTACCTATGCTTGTGATTTGCCAATTGTTACAACTTTCGATGTACGAGCCAAGTGAAGTGCAAGGGTTAACAACACACCCAAGGTTAGTACAGCACTTGTGGCGTGTTACAAAACCGGTCGCTATGCGGGACGTGGATCGAAAAACCGATACGAAACATCTACAAGCAAATTAAACAATACTAATATTGTTGAATACACCAGAACAATACCCATGAGTACAGTGATGTCTTTCCCTAGTACTGCGTCTACAAAGTGTGTTCCGATACCTGGCACTGCAAATACTTTCTCAACCACAAAAGAACCTGTCATTGCTGCTGCTGTTGCGGGCCCAAGATAACTCAAAACCGGTAAAAACGCATTTTTAAGTGCGTGTTTCAACACTACTTTGTACTCGGGTAATCCCTTGGCGCGTGCCGTACGTATGTGGTCGCTTTTCATCTGTTCAAGCATTCCCGCGCGAGTAAGTTGCGCAATATATGCAGAAAACGGAAGACTCAACGCGAGCGATGGAAGCACAAGATGTTTCCAAGTTCCCCAGCCACTTATTGGGAACCACTGCAACCAAACTGAAAACACAACAAGTAATACTACGCCTATTACAAACGCGGGTAAACTGATTCCAACTATAGAAACGCCCAGCGCAACCATATCGAGTGCTGTTCCGGGCCGTATCGCGCTGCACACCCCTGCGGTTATCCCTATGCAAAGCGCGGTGAGTATCGCAAGAAAACCAAGGGTCATCGATACTGGAAGTTGTGTAAGTAAAATATCGTTCACTGTCCAGTTTTCATGCCGCAGGCTTGGACCCAAATTAAACACAGGGCCAGAGTGATTACTAAACACCCAATCCATGCCAGAAGCTTTCCATGCATACTCGCCGTAAAACGCGAGTGGGTCGTGCAAGTTGTACTGCGCTTCCATTGCTTGGGCAACTTCTGGTGGTGGTCTTCTTCCTTCTTTTTCTAGGGGGTTTCCAGGAATTTGCCAAGCCAATAAAAAAGTGATTGTGTACACAGCAAACAAAATAAACGGTAGTTGAATGAGACGCCAAAAAACCATTTGTCCAGTCTTGGTCTGCATGGTTTAAACGCCGTACTTTGCAGAATCGCCAAGCAACTCAGCAATACGGATAAGTTGATTGTATTTTGCTGTACGATCGCTTCTGCATGGAGCACCTGTTTTAATTTGACCACAGTTCGTTGCAACCGCAATGTCGGCGATAGTTGTGTCTTCTGTTTCGCCACTTCTATGACTTAACACAACGGTGTACTTGTTTTCGTGCGCCAAATCCACTGCTGCAAACGTTTCGGTAAGCGTTCCAATTTGGTTCAGTTTTACCAACATAGAATTTGCGCACCCCTCGTCAATTCCGCGTTGTAAGAATAATGGGTTAGTGACAAACAAGTCGTCGCCAACAAGTTGTGTAGTTGACCCCAGGCGCTGCGTGATTTCTTGCCACCCAGACCAATCTTCTTCACCTAAACCATCTTCTATAGAACAGATTGGGTAGCGAGTGCACCAGTCTGCCCACAAGTCGATCATTTCACTTGCGCTTAGTACTTTTTCTGGATCGCTACTAAAGAAACAGTATCCCTCTTTGCCAAGTTTGCGTGCTTCGGTGACAAGTTCGCTTGCTGCTGGGTCTAGTGCAACAAAAATTTGTTCGCCCCAAGAGTACCCCGCCTTATCAACCGCTTCTTCAATGATTTTAAGTGCGTCTTCGTTATCGGCAAGGTTCGGAGCAAAGCCCCCCTCGTCACCAACGGCAGTTGACATGTTTCTGTCGTGTAAAACGTTTTTAAGAGTGTGGTATATTTCAACAGAAGCGCGTAGCCCCTCATGAAATGAATCAAATCCTTTTGGTTGAATCATGAACTCTTGAAAATCAATTGTGTTGTCTGCGTGTTTCCCGCCGTTTAGAATGTTGAACATTGGCACAGGCAGGACATTTGCGTTTGGGTTGAGGTATTCGAATAATGGCTTGTTCAAAGCGTTTGCAGCGGCGTGAACATTTGCCGTTGAAACCCCAAGCAGCGCGTTCGCGCCAAGGTTTCCCTTGTTTGCTGTACCGTCAAGGGCAATCATGGCGGTGTCGATGCCCTCTTGGTCGCAAGCGTCCATTCCCATGACGAGAGATTGAATTGGGCCGTTGATATTGGCAACTGCGTCCTGAACTCCCTTTCCACACCACCGGGTACCGCCATCGCGAAGTTCTACTGCCTCGTGTTCGCCTATGCTTGCACCACTTGGTACTGCCGCTCGGCCAAAAGCACCACCTTCCAACGTGACATCGCATTCAAGAGTTGGGTTGCCCCTGGAATCTAATATTTGCCGCGCGTGTATTTTAGTAATTTTGGTCATTTTTTAGGGTGCATCTTTCGTAAAACGGAATCATACTATGCGGGTGCGAAGAGAGAAGAAAAAACGAAACATTGAATGGCTCAATCAATTTACAGGTCCGTGCCCTACTTGCGGATACCGTCTTCAGCGACCTCAAACGAGTATGTGTCCCGAATGTGGTTCGTTTTTACAGCCCGTATTGAGTGCTCCATTTCGATTTTCCCCGTGGCACGCAATGCTTGTCAGCCTGACTGTTTCGACCGGTGTCGTGTTTGATAGGCTTGCCCTAACAATTGTGGGTAGTATTAGAAACCTCCCTGCCCCACTGGCATGGGACCTTATCATGATGAGCCTGGTGCCGCTCGTTGTATTGGGGGTATGTATCTATGTAGTTTGGGTACAAAAACAACGGTTTTACGGAATACCGAAATGGAAAAGTGTGTGTTGGTACATCGCTTCTATCTGCATTCCAGTGGTGGCAGTATGTATTCACCTGTACTTGCTAGTCTTTTGGATTATGAATTAGCTAAACTTTTCTATACGCAGGTTGCTCGCCTTGCAATACAGCGTATATGTCTTTCACAACCCACCCCATATTTTCTGTAGCTGTATTTGTTTTACACGCCACATGTGGATACAACGTGGCATTCGGAAGTTGAAGCAATGGGCACTGCCTTTGTATCGGTTCTGGGTCGTGCACATCAAGAATAGCTTTAGCGGCGGTATTGTGCATTAAGAATTCAGCTAGTGCGTGCGTGTCCACGATGAACCCCCTCGACGCATTTACAAACACAACCGTATGTTTCATATTCTCAAACATTGCGTGGTTACACAAGTGCTTATTTTCAATTCTT